>ERZ1106981.966-NODE-966-length-15825-cov-3.126443_pt1 | contig 15825 bp, 26 predicted proteins | sample MGYA00403692_ERZ1106981 | MGnify/ENA primary metagenome ERZ1106981 (study PRJEB35170, sample SAMEA104062431) | human gut metagenome | biome: human gut; feature: human-associated habitat; material: faeces | place: Denmark | collected 2012-06-22 ... | reverse complement strand
GTCACCAATCTCTGCTGTTTCTCCAATAACAACACCCATTCCGTGATCTATACATAAGCCTTTACCTATGGTAGCACCTGGATGAATCTCTATTCCAGTAAAGAATCTAGCTATTTGCGATATTAATCTAGCTAAGAAAAACCATTTATGCCCACAAATTGCGGTTGAAAAAGCTATTTATTTTTGGGTGCAAAACGTCCTCATTCTCACTGTAACAATAAATTTCAACATGTGATTATAGTGAGAGTCGAAGCTGAAACATGAATGGTGGCTACATATGCATGATCTCCAGAATTCGTTAACTAGCAAAAATACCAACATTATCCGTGCTGAATTTGAAAATATGCTTTCTGCGCGTGGAACATCTATCGTGCGTTTTGATACCAACGCAGGGGCGAACAGCGGCGAGTATATAGGAAAAGGAATTCAACGTGAGTGGGTTGGGTATTTGCTAAACCATACGAGTTCTGGCCATACGGTCAAGGCATTTGAACCGGTGTATTCTATTCCTTTAAAAATCAGGCCAGACCTTCAATCCAGAAATATTGCAGACCACCAGACTAAAGTAAAAAAGTTATTTGAAAGTTATGATGAAGCGTATCTTACAGCCGCTATAGACTCAGAAGAGTATTGCAAGCCATTCTGGGTTTATCAGAATGCAGATGACGGTCATTACTCGATCAGTACTCGCGGTTTCAAAAATGCAAATGCACCTGCAAGCATTCCGAGCGATAATCGCATTGATATCGCTCAGATGAAAATGGGATATCCCATGCTCGATTATTGCCATAACATTATACCGTCCTCAGTCGTGCGATTAGGATTTAATGGGCGAGTGTTTACGCAAGGTAAGTATTATTACACCAATGAAGAGGTTTTCAGTTGGTTGTCCCGGAACCCGGATAGCGCAGTTTTCATTACGTTCCCAAAAGTTAACCAGACTGATAGATCTGAATTGATGTCAATTATGAAACGAGAATTCCTGAATTCGTGGGGTTTATTCTCATATTATCGCTGGCTGGGACGCAGCACCGCATTACTGGCATTGAGCCCGGTCAGTTCTAATGCTTCTGTTAAGTTAAGAAGTAGCAATGCACACTTCTTCAAAAATGCAATGCTGGCTGTTAACACGATCATTCCTAAAGGTAACGGAATTTCGTAATCGGAATAGTTACCGTTAGAGTGATTTAAAGATCGATTCATTCTGGAAATTGAACGAAGAAAATTTAATGGGAGTAACTATGACTGCACTACGCCGTATCTCAACAGAACCAAGCTGGACTCCAGTTGGCATCCGGGGCGAAGGGTTACCGACTAAAGCAGGTGTATACCGTTTTATTGTTCCCCGGGAAGCCGATAGCTCAGAACATATTGAGTTTCTGGCGTTAGTGCGCTGGCGTAAACACGGTGTTCATCAACTGTTATTTCCCACCTTTGAATACATCGTATGCGACGAGAATATCGTGCTCCCAGAAGGCACATGCTGGCGTGAACGCGAACCGTGGGATCCAGATACGCTGGGGGAAACCGAGTTCATCATCGTTCCTGAAATGAGCGCGGGTGCTCAACGCTGTCCGTTCTGCAAAGAAGTTCCGCGCATCGTTGGTGATAAATACAACTTTGAGTATAAGGAAAACTACATCACGAAAATGCCTCACCGGTTTAACCGCCTGTGGTTCAGCTGCTGTAAATGGGTTGCTCCTGTGCCCACTTCTGGGATTCAGTCACTGATTACGGCCTGGAACAAAATGCTCGGGTCATCCCGGTAGGAGTAATGATGAAATGTGCGTACCTACGAAAGTTTCTGATCATTGCTTTCATAACCGGCATTAGCGGATGCCAGAGTCTCGGAATAGGGTTAAGCCTGGATGAGCGCTACCAGAAGGCTTATCAGAAAGTACTGGCTGACCCTAATGACGATAACATTAAGACTTTCATGAAACTCAGCCAGGAAAAAGGCGAAAGAGACATGCAAGAGGCAAATTCGAAAGCCGCAGCCGACACTCGTGAAAGCGATAAGGGGTTTACTGAGTATTTTAAATCATATGGCAACGATGGATTTAAGCGGGCCAGACAATAAGAAAGAGGTTATATGTCATTACAGCAATCGCATGAAAATCTGGAGTTCCTGAAGGGGGCGGTCTGGTGCGCCGCAAAACTCGTTCAGGAAATTGGCGATTCAAAAGGTGCAGCTATTCTTATCACAAACTTGCCGGTTGGAATTTTCCCTCAATGTAGCGAAAGGGATTTATTTGTTCTGAGGCAATATGTCAGGAAAGATCTGCCACTTGGTATTGATGCCGAATATAGCGATATCAGGCCGGTCTTAATTGATTATCTGGGAGAGCCAGTAGACCTTCCTGAGTGTGAACTGGATAATTATGAACCGGCTCCTGGTGAAATGCTCCGCTGGGGAGTAACTGGAGATCTCAGTTCCGGGACACGATGTGTGCTGGTGGATAATCTTGCTTATCTCGCTGAAGCAATTGGTATCAGCAACGCACTAAGGCAACAGGCCGCAGAGTCAATCCAGCGCACCCTGTGATTAGTGAGTCGCCCCGAATTTCGTAAGCAGCATAAATGCCCTTAATCTTTATCCTACATATTTCAGGTTGTTGGGGTTTACCATGTACAAAGACCATTTTCCACAAGCGTGTCCTTCATCGATAAAAGAGGGCCAGTCATGCTGGCGGGTATTTATTGATATGGACGTAGACAACCCGTCGAAAATAAAAACCAGCGTCGAATTAATAGAAGTTGGCGTAAAAACAATTCGAATGAAAAAGAATGCGGCAGAAGGCAGTGAAAAAACTGTTTTTCTTGTGGATAAAATCCCTGGAATCACATTTATCAAAATTCGGCCTAGCGACAAAAAGCCAAGCGTCTGGAATACAAGCATCAGCAGTTTCTATAAACATGACGTGGAAATCGGGAAAACATTCCCCGTTGGTATCAGAACGACTAAAAGCGCTGCGTTTCGTACAGCAACAAAAAAAGTTGAACAGAGTATGCAAGAATACACTGATACTATAGCTAAGCTTGAAAACGACTATGTTAAGAATGAGACGGAGATTGCTGAGTACAAAAATGAACTCGCTGCTTACCAAACAATACTCCAAACCCTAAAACGTATGGCAAAAAGGCATCTCAAGCAATAATACATTTCGTCTCTTTTCAGGTAAACAAAATGGAAACACAATGTATTTTCATTGCAGGTTTCAAAAATTGTTTCACTCTGGGCCATACATGTTTAGTATGGGGACATAACAAAGAGAACGCTGGCGAGTACGCTGGCATAAAGATCACCTTTCCCGGCCTGGCCGGGATTTTTTTTGTCTGATGTGCCGTCCTTCTCACCACAAACTTAATATCCTGACTATTTTTATGGATGTGCAGTGCAATTATTTAACGAATTACCATTCGTCACCAGACCGGACAGGCTGATAATAATGTCATCCGATACAGAGCTGGGGAGGGTGTATGACTAATCGTGGCTATAGCAAAGTAATTATCGAAGGTACTGTAGGCCGTGAGCCTGAAATCCGACAACACCCTACCCACGGCATCTACGCAAAGATTTATGTAACAACATCTGAGTCCTCAATGGAGGATAAATCTGGTCTGGAGAAAATTACGGAAGAACACTATCAGATCATTTTGCTTGGTCAATTTGCTGATGTGGCCCGCAATCATCTTCATGTCGGGACAGGAGTGTACCTGGAGGCCCAATTGCGTACCCGCCTAATCAAGGAGGATGGTAAAGAACGCTTCTTTATGGACGTACTTGTCAACCCCGTGAAGGGGCATGTTCTTCGCAAAGTCAATGTAGGCGGTAATAAACTGGTGAGTCGTCACCTCCAGCAGAACCGTGGGCAGGATCACCGGCAGAATACCAGTTATAGCCGCAGGCCACAAAACACGAACGCGAGGCCAGCAACACCACGCAACTCGCCCCCAACAATGGAAAATTATTATTTGGGAAATCAGGATGAAGTTCCAGGAAGCACTGGTGCTTATGGAACTGAGATAGCCTTTTAATGATTAGCAGCATATCTGTTTTAATTTGTATCATAACTAATGGGGAATTATTGCCGTGAATGAATTCAATAACGCACTCCAGACGATACTGGAAAATGGGTCTATGTCATATGGCCAGGCTGCTATTTATGCCGGTGGTGCAATTTGCGTTGCGGCCCTTTTTTCGGCGATACTCAGAAGTGGACTACTGGTAATTTTGGGAATTGTCTCAGGCTTTTATCTGTTCAGTCTCAACACTCCAGACAGTACACTGGCGTATACTGCTGCTGCCTCAGACCGTCTCATCGAGCAGGTTAAAGCTGTCGGTGGATGCGCCACTAGACACATTGAGGATGCGCAAACTCTGGGTATCATCATAAAAAATGGCGATGTTATCGAGATAGCAAAGCAGTGCGGTATTATAAAATAATAACCGTAGCATATTATGATTGATGAATGCCTGAATGGTAATCTGCTCGCGGATTACCATTATTTTTTGAGATGTCTTATAGAACTTATCTAAAATTACATACGACTGTCATGACAGTATAAGGTCTTTATGAAAAACGTCGTCAAAACTTTACTACCCTCAGTGAACACTGGTGATCAAGACGAAAGCGTAAAATCGGATACGCTGACTGGCACTACTAAACCCTGCGACCACGGACTGGTTCATAATCATCTTTTAGGGCAGGAGGCCTGTTACTATGCCAAACACTAACGACTCGCTGACAGGACTCAACGTCGAGCTCGTTGGTGCATCGAAACAAGAGTTTACTCTCCTCACTGAAAACCATCTGATGCGCCGCATCATAGTGGCTTTATCTGAGTTAATGCGTAACGCGGAAGGCGTGATGATTGATTCTCATGTTTACCCGTGGGATCAAGTTCTCCCTGCTGCGATGGACATTCCATCATCCAACGCTTCTGATGAAGAGATACAGAACTGGATGATCAGTGCCTGTAAGGAGTGGCAGTGCGAATACAATCGCCGGGTTCAGTCGTTTACCGCATCAGAAGTAAAAAGCAAAAGCGACACCGAGAACGATAACCTATTCCTGCTGAATATCACCAACCTAGCCCATATGCTGATTGACCGGTTACTGCCGTTTGTCAGTATCGAGGAGATTAATCATGAGGATCCAGATTTACTCCCCCAAGTTATTGATATCGTGAATTATATGGTTGGTGTTATAAATGGTACAACCAGCACACAACAAGTCAGACAAGAATTGTTTACTGCCGGTGCTGATGACGCAGTATTTGCACTCAAACTAAAGCACAAAGAGCTAACCAGCCGGGGTGAAGATGCTGGATGGCTTGAAGAGGCAATGAAGATAATCGAAGAAAACAAACGCCAATCCATCGACTTTATGCAGCGCAGCTAATCGTTCCCATAATAAAAGGGTAATGCTATGAGTAAACATCTGTACTGTATTAAGGGTGTTTTAAAACCCAGGAAATTTTCTGTAAGTCTGATAAGAAATAAACTTAGCTCATTTGGTTTAAGGGGAAGTACTCTTCGTAGCGAAACCGCTCGCATTCTTGCCGGGCCAATAGATGGTATTAAGGGTACGTATCCCTTCGGCTGGTCAGAAGAACATTTTGACCGCAGGATGAAACGCATATTCATTCGCGCCGGTAATGCTTCCAGACTTTCTGATAATCGTCCATTTGCATTAAAACGACGCAGCGCTTTAACTATCAGTAAAAAGTATCTTTCTGTGTAACCACCAGCAGACGAGTTTTACTCGTCTGCCTGGCCCCATGCCTCTAATCTTCGCACCCGAAATGAAGTTGCCTGGAGTTCTCCTGATGAAGTTAACTCAAATGAAACTGTAAGATCGTTTTTGTTCCGGTACTTCCATACATAGCCATTTTGCTGCAATGTTTTGAGTGACTTACGTAGGTTGGGCTCAGCTACATCCTGGCTGTCTGGAACAGAGTTAATAAACCCCAGCAACCTGGTGAATGGCACTATCGCAGTGCCTTTTTCTTTGCACAAAAGAAGAAGTACCAACGCATCCTTCTGAATACGGGAAAAGCGCTCCAGGCGATGTTCAGTACCATCTCCCTGCATATTGGCATTGTTCATAATCAACCTAATCATATGGGATATGATTAAGGTTAAAAAACCCCCCCCGTTTTGTCACCCTTTTTTTTTCTTACTCACCACTTAAAGCAGTAAGCTCAGTTCGATAAATCTGAATTAAATAAGGCGAGGTTATATGAAAACGAAATTATTGCTGGCGCTAATTGCGGGATCGACTTTCTGCATCAATATTGCTGAAGCCAATATTCCTCTTAGAGCAGATGGAAGTCCAGCAGCGGGGCAGACACCAACTCAGTTCATTCAGCTTAAAAATGAATGTCCTGAATGCGTCATGGTCGCAACTGATGTAGTAAAGATGCGTAGCGATAGCTGTAAACAGCAGGCATCCATCGATTCTACAATCCTACAGGATCCTGTTTACGCATATCTCAACAGTATCCGTCTGGTAGTTGCCGGGAATGGTGGTTATGCAAGTCCAATCTATACATCCGCCCGTCAGGTCGTAGCGTCAAACATCAATTGCAGTGATGCAAACGACTGGGTAGCGAGAAGTAAAACGGTAATGGATAACACCTTCAAAACGCCGTAAACAATCCCTGAATATTTCGTTGCAGTAATGCTATCCCGTAGTATGACGTTAAAGGCGGAGCTTTGAATCGGGAAAAAATAACTACTGCACTTAGAGGTATTTATATGGGTCGTCACTTTACTGGTCTGATTGATAGTTCGCAGCAAAATTTTACAATGCCAATCCGTCCGTATGGACGGAGCCGCATGGCTGCAAAATTAAAAGGAATCTCCCGATTGAAAAAATCTGAAAAGCATGACGATGAATATCCTGATGAACTCTGGAAATTTATGAGTCCTTCAGAGAAAGCTAAATTTCTGGTCGCGGATGTATTTTCACGCAGTAGTAAAGACTCTTCCGCCATTCAACCGGGAGAACATAAGCAAAAGGAGCATGATAATGAGCACTGATAATTTACTAGCAGAACTCACTTCAAAAACAGGCCTGACAGAAACGGAACTTAATCGGCAGGCATTGATTATCGGTTTGATGGCATTGTGCCACCCGGATGCTATTGCCGGTGATTTGGTGAGCGCGGCACTTACGGGGTCATACTCAGATAGTACTGATAAACTACTTACCCGTGGTGATAACGCATCAGACAGTGTGTTGATGTCCATGCGTATCTTACTTCACCGGTTGAGTAAGTATGAAGGGTCTGATGGCAAAGTAGGTCAGATCAATAAAATGATGCACCGACTCGGCTACTTTAAGGCATCCGATGTGTTACGCGAGGCTCAATAAAGAGGCTCAATTTATGTTCACCATGACGAATTTCGCGTCCAATATTCTTGACATGGTTTTTCTATCAGAAATGGAAGGGGAACTCATTTATATAAAAGCGCTTAGCGGCGTTACTGGTTACGTTCCTCAGATCCATCTTTTCCGCCTCCAGCTTATCGCATTTGATATAGGTTGGTACTACGAGTACAGATTGAATTCAGGCAACCTCATTATAAAGGAAATTGTTGAGGCCATCACATCTCTTGGATGTGCTTTAAATGAATACCAATGGCAGTTCGCGTTTGAATTAGGTTATCGCCGTCACCACAAATAAACTTCATTTTTTCATAATTTGCTATTCGTCACTTGATTGACCGGGGGTACGATTAATTTAACACGGATAATTATGGGAGACAGTAAAATGACAGACGCATCTACAATAGACGCAGTTCAACCAAAGGCAAGACGCTTATCATTTAAAGAGCTTCCAGGGTTTGATATTTCTGCTGAAGCACTTCTCAAAATTATCGAAATGCCGTGTATGGTTATTCGCCGGTCTCCTGCAATGAAAGTACTGGAGATGATCACGCTGCGGTTACGTGGGGATTGTCTTTCTGCCCTTGGCATTGACTTAAACTCTGCCCAAATTACCAGTAAAGGGACGGTATCGGGGGGCAATGGTGATATGGACGTATCAGTACCTGCAACACAACTCTTTTCTTTAATCCGCAACATGCGCGGCGAAGATGAAATTAACGTCCGCTTCCATGCGGCAAAAAACCATCTTGTCATTCGCACCGACAAAAACTCCTATAACATCCCGGTTTGCTTAGACCATATACCCGAAATTCAGGCTGAGACGCTGGAACATAATTACAGCGTTTACTTTCCAACGCAGATGCTGAGTCAGATTATCAAGCGTGTCAGCCACGCTGCGGCTCAGAACGATGTCCGCTTTTATATGAATGGGGTCTACCTCGGTATCGATAATGGCCAATTTATTGCTGTAGCCACTGATGGACATCGTATGGCCGTCAGTTCTCATGATATCGACTTCAGCGATGACGTGGGCGATGAGATTCAATCTCCGACAGCTCCTACCTCTATCAGTAACACGAATGCAGGTGTGATTTTACCCAACGGGGTTTTCCCCGTGCTCCATAAAATCCTGAGCGGTAGCCAGGGTCAATTCAAAATTGACTACAGCAACCGTAACCTGACATTTACGCTCGGAAGCCATACAGTCATTTCAAATCTTGTCGATGGCCGTTACCCGGACTGGAAGCGCGTGGCCAGCACGGTAGCCAAAAATACTGAACTGTTTAAGGTTGATCCTTCTGAACTCACCACCGCACTAAAACGCGCAACCCCATTGCTTAAAGAGGGCTCGCCAAACAACACCAGTGTTTGTGTGATGTCATTCAAAGACAACGCCCTACAGCTTAAGTCGCCCGGCTCAAATGCAATCAGTTGCAAAGAGGTGATGGACATTGCGAAAGAGGCAGGCGAGCCCGAAACAATTGTTGATATCGGTATGAATGCCGATTACCTCCTGGAATCACTGGCAAGCCTGGGGGCGTGTTCGGAAGAAGGAGAAGCCGCACAGATTGCTTTGCGTGATACAACGACCGGCATATTGATTTCAGTAAACAAAAACAATTACGACATCATCATGCCTGTCCGTGTCTGACAAAACGCTCTCGTTTTGTCGGCCTTTTCGAAATAGCCAATTTCATGGGCGTGATAACGTTAAAACAAGCTTCCTGACGGGATGGCTATATGCCATCTCGCTCCCATTGGTCGCGATCACTGCGTCCTAATATTCTGGAGCCAGAATGAAATGAAAAGCGTTCTGAAGTGGGTAGGAGCCAAACACAACATTATGGCAAGTCTTAAGCATGTACTACCGAAAGGTGGTCGGCTTATTGAGCCCTTTGGCGGTTCAGGCGCTGTAATGATGAATACGAATTACCCAGAATACATTTTGGCCGATATTAATAGCGACCTGATCGATACATACCAGAGTATTTTTAAGTCGCCTGAAAAGGTACTTTCTGAGCTTAAACGCCTTTACTGTCTCGGGCGTTCTGAGGACGCCTATTATGAGCTGCGAAGCCAGTTCAATAATCATGATAGTGCAAGTGACACTCAAGCTGCTCTGTTTATCTATCTGAATAGGTTTGGCCATCGCGGACTATGCCGATACAACCGGAAAGGCATCTTTAACGTCCCCTGGGGTTATTACGCCAACCCCTATCTCCCAGAGACAGAGTTATACGCAATGGCTGAGAAAATGTCCTCAGCAACTTTACTTTGCGCCAGCTTCCAGACCACGCTATCAATGGCCCGCCCGGGTGATGTGGTGTATTGCGACCCACCATATGTTAATCCCGGCAGATTCACGGCTTACCATGCCAGCGGTTTTACACCCGCTATGCAGATTGAGCTTACCAAACTGCTCCAGTTGCTGCCTGAACGCGGGGTTCATGTCATCGCATCATGCCACGATGCGCCTGATATTCGTGAGCTTTATCAAGCCTTCGCTATTCATGGTGTGACTGCCCGGAGAAGCATATTTAAAGGCAGCGGGGATGGGAAAAAAGCTTCAGAAATCTTCGCGGTCAAATTAGCGGATAACTCGAAAAAGGGAGCTGCGGCATGAAACGCTTCCATTGTTCTGAAAAGCTGCATAACCCAGAGACTGAGAAATTTTGTCAGGATATCGCCGAACAATATCGGACAGCACCTGATATTGCCGTGGCGCAGTTTAAACAAGTGCTGAGCTCTAAGCCTCTAACTTACTGGGAGTGTGTCGTGATCCGCGAGCGTGTCTCTGACCTTATTAAAATTAATCAAGCAACAGCTGAGGGCCACGATGAGCCAATTTAAACCCAAAAGCCTTGTAGTCTACCGCATCCAAAAAGCTCTGGAATTAGACAAGCTGGATGAACAGTTAAGTGAGTTGAAATACACTCCCTGCGGGCCTAATGATATGGCACGGTCAGGATGGATCCCGCCATTGGGTGAAGATGTCGAGCTGTTAAAGCATGAGTCGAATAATCTCATTCTTCTGACTGTTAAGCACGAATCGAAAATACTTCCGCGACCATCAAAGAAATTGTGCGAACCCGGGTTCAGAAACTGGAGAAAGAGCAAAACCGCAGGCTAAAGAAAATGGAGATCCAGGCCGTCAACGATGCCGTGCTCGCTGAGCTCATACCAAAGGCTTTCAGCAAATACAGCACTACAAACATTTGGGTGGATACTAAATCACGTCTACTGCTTGTTGAGACCACCAGCCATAAAAAAGCAGATGATGTAACAGCTTTGCTACGTAAAACTATTGGCTCACTTCCAATTATCCCATTCACGCTGGAAACGCCGGTAGAACTGACGTTAACAGAGTGGGTCAAAACAGGAAGTCTGCCGCCTGGCCTAGCTTTATGCGACGAAGCCACGCTCAAAGATGTGCTCGAAAACGGGGGGGTCGTTACAACAAAACGCCAGGATTTGATATGTGATGAGATCGCTCATCACATCGAGGCCGGAAAGCTTGTGACAAAGGTTGCACTGGGCTGGATGAACCAGATGTTTTTCATCCTGAATGACAATTTCATCTTTTCACGACTGACCTTTACGGAAGAACTTATTGAACAGAACGATGACATTTCGCCAGAAGATCACGCCCAAAGATTTGATGCCGATTTCGTTTTGTTTACCTCTGTTGTTATGGAGGTTCTGGACACAATGATAAAAGCCCTCGGGGGTGAAAGCCCAGGACTCATCACAACGCCGTCAGACGAACAACAAGGTGTCGCGGCAGAAGCCAAACAACCAGAAAAAACCTTCCATTAAAGGGCTGAGAGATGATTACAGCTACAGAACTCCAAGAGTTATCACGCCAGGTTGAAAATGCTAACATTGCCCGAGCCCTGGCAGTTAAAGAGTTGGTTAAAGAGACAAGAGATCGTCAGTTTTCATTGTGGGCGCTATTTATTGGTCTCTTCAGAGAGACACCGGCGCGAAAAAAGCTGAACGAATGTGAATTGCATCTTAACCTGCTGCTGCCAAAATGCAGGAGCATCTTTCTTCAATACGTAGTTATGTCCTCGTTGGAAGAAATTTCGAAATCACCAGATTGTGAGATTTATCAGCATCTAGTCAACTGCTGGAAAGAAGCTCAGATAAAATATAACGAGTCAGGCAGACGACTCAAACTTGCAGAAAATGCCCGTGAACTATTAAAAACAGCAAAGGATGAATGTAATAGTGCTTCCACAACTGAATTTCTGGATATGGTTACTACCAGTAAAGCAATATCCATACTTTCAGCAATAGACACATCCTCTGCGAGTAGTTCGTTAAAGAGAGCTATGGGTGCGCTTAAGCGATTAGCAGATGAAATGCCTGCCCGGCAATCACCTATTGATTCAAATTTACCAGATGACATGCTTGATCTGTTTGTCGATCTGACTATAAATCCTGTTATCGATATTCTCTCCTGGTTAAATATTGAAAAGCTGAATAATGCCGAAGTGCAGTGCAGCAAAGCCTTAAAGAAACTTCAGACGTTATTAGGACAACTGGGTGCTGAGCATGATTTGAGAACTAAGGATTATCAATCTCAATTAGATACGCTGAAGAGAATTGAACAACCATACATCAAAAAGGTGATGCGGCATATACCCGAAAATATGAAGTTCAAGGAGCCTGAGTATCTCCAGACTATAGGAATGAACCCATGACTCTAAAATATATAATCGCTCTCGCAATATTTCTGACATTTGTGTGCTTTGCAGCTTTCATACTTATCTACGCGAGTCGAACAAAACGAGAACAACAACAAACTCAGCAACCTTTGGACGAGCATGATCAGCAGGCAGATATTAATGCCGATGCCGACGAGAACGCCGCACTTGATGGGTTGAGCGAGTACTTCATCAAAAAAAATTCAATATTGCCAAAAGTCCTGATGGATCTTTATGTGCGCTTGAGTGCGGTGTTCAATGGTCAGTACATTATCGCACCCCAGGTGCTTGCCCGGGACTTAGTAGGGCTGGAGCTCGAAGATGAACCGGTTGCCCCGGTTGACGTACTTCAGGCGCAACAGTACGCAGATGAATTCGTGTTCGATTTTGTTCTCTCCGATGCGCATACCGGGGAACTAGTGCTAGCAATGATCAATGAAGATGCTATCAGCGCTCAGCCTGAAGGAGAGTTCATTATTGCCCTTTTTAAAAGAACTCACATTCCTGTCTTTCGCTATGAAACGTTGTCAGGCTTGGACGATAACGCCCTGGCAGTCAACATCGCTGAATCAATAGACGATGGCCGATTCTCTTAGTTCCACAAGGAATTTATTATGTCTCTGTCAAAAAAACAAAGAATAGTACTGAGGGCTAAATTTGGTGGTCGATGTGCATATTGTGGCGAGGTACTGAAAGAAAAAGGTTGGCACGCTGATCACGTAGAGCCTGTGCTAAGGAAATCCGTCCAGGATATGCAAGCTGCGGCCAGAGGGAAATTTAAGCTTAAGGCTACCGGTGAAGTGTTTAATGAAAGTGCCAACTGCTTAGAAAATCTTTTCCCAGCCTGTGCGCCCTGCAATCTGCTCAAAACAACATATTCACTGGAAATGTTCCGCAAACAAATAAGTTTACAGGTTGAAAGGGCACGGAAGAGTAGTATGAATTTCAGAACGGCAGAAAGATTCGGCCAGATAAGCATTGTAGAGAAACCCATTGTTTTCTGGTTTGAACAGTATTCAGAGAAAAATGGTGCTATCAAATAAACGACTAATTTAACATTATCATGGCGCGTATCGCGCACTGCTTCGTCAAATATTCAGCCGTGATAATATTGTTTAGTAGGCCCATTACGGAGCGTATATGACTAATCATACAAACTGGACTGGAGACCTGACCGAAGGCGCAACTATATTTGTAGCCACACCAGATGGCCAGCTCAGCAAATGTAGAGTCGAGTCCGTTCGAGACCGACATTTCTCGGTCGAGGGTATTGAACGTGAATTCGATAAGTTGAATGCCTGCTCAGTTGATGGGTTACTACACTCTTACCCCGACGATTTCGAGTCGAGGGAGTTATTTGGTGTGTGCCAGCAAAAAAACAGGCTCAAGTCTCTGCAAATTGATTCATTATCGTTACAGCAAGTCCAGTACATGCTGGCTGGCCTGGAACTTGCCAGGAAGAGATATGGATACCAGTACCGAGGCAGCAAAGCCGTAGATACCAATCAGAAGGGTAGACTGGCCATGAGCATTGATGATTCGCTTCACCCAATTCAGATCGCTTATATACTGGCAGGTTTAAAATTATCTCTCCTTCAAACAGAGGTGAACCATGACTGCTAACCAACGTAAACGCCCTTCGCGTAACAATCGAGCTGTCCAGTTAACGTCCGAGCAGTTGGTAGAAGCGAAGACGCTTGACCTGAAAGCCCACCATTCGTTTAAAAACCTTATGGGTCTTGCTGCAATCAGTGTCGTGGTGTTTGTCTGTCTTGGCTCCTTGATCCATAAACAACGCTCAGTAATGAACGAATGGGACCTGGGTGAAGTGATCAGAGGCGTTGATTTGAAAGCCGGAACCCTCGCAAAAAACAACTTTTTCATCACCAACAAAGGGCAGTTTGAAGCAAATGGCGTTACAGTGTCACTTACGGGTACAAAACTGAAATTACAGCAGCATCAGGACGGAAAATATTACGTTTGTAATTCTGCAACAGGTGATTGTGTTCTGGTATCCGATGTACAAGCTGAAAAAATTCGTGACCAGCTGTAGCGAGGGGAAAATATCGGTTACTGTCACCGGTAACCGAAGGAACCTTCGTATATGTCACGACAAGAAGCCGCAACGCAGTTATTTATGTCTGCACCACCAGCAAGTATTGATGTCGTTATTGAGCAGTTGGAAAGGGACGCTCAAGCAGCCGGTATCGATATCCATACAATCTCTGTAATGGCAGCCTGTTACGTGATCGAATAGAAGCATACAGTGACGTGCTTAAAATCGAGCCTGAGCGGGTGATACACGCACTTGAGGTACTGCGAGGTACGGAAGTGCCGTGGGCTTTTTACACTCCGTCCAGGCTACCTGAGCTTGAAGATGTTCATTGCTGGGAAACTCCTCACGATTTTGACCAAGACCTAGGTGAACACCAGCTGCGGCGCTATATTTGCCCTAAATGCGAGCATGAATCAACCGACCCAATGCGCTGCACCGCTGGCCATGCTCCTGGAGTTAACCAGTATCCTGAAAGCTGTGATGCCACTATCTGGAATTCGCCCGATTCTTGGGATAGTATTAACCCTATAATAAAATTAATTATCAAATCTACGTTCCTGGCTGACCTGACTGTTCATACAATCTTCTATCCGAAAGGGTTGAAGCTTCCTGAAATTCAGGACGTTGAGTAGTCTGCTTCGGGCTCTGTGATCTGATAGTTATATATACCTCATTTAAGACCCCTTACTGGGGTCTCTTTTTTTGGACTTCCGCCGTGCTATGTACTTCACGGTATCCCCAAAATCCCGGCTTATGTAGTTCGTCGATTTGCTTCGTCACCTGCCATACCTGTCTCATAATTTCTCTATTTGGAGAAATCTGATGAACCTACCGACAGCTGTATTAGCGAATAACGATGAAAATGAATCAGACGTCCTCAGCCTTTATGCTAATCCCGTAGACAGTCAAAGTGGCCTCATTGAACATGACGGCTTTCAAAAACTAAATGCCATGCGCGATCTGCTGGTGGAATACAACACAACACTGAAGCACATGCAGGCCATGTATGATGCAGTGATGCGGAACCGGCATGATGAAGCATGGCGCATGTTCTGTGATTCTTGTGACAATTCCATCAAATATACGCTGGCTGTAGAAAATTTGTTCTGTATAGAACGGGCCCGCTGTGCTCTCGATGAAAAGTACTGGCAAAAGCTGCTCGATCTGACCGGCGTAAAACCATTTATGCCCACCGAAAGATACGATGACTGGAACGAAGGATTAAGGGCATGGCGAAAATCATCAGAATCAAATTTTGAGAAGCTTAAGCCTGTACCCTTCAACGAAGAAAGTATCTTTTCTACCGCATTCGCATTGAATGAAGAGAAAAAAGACTACTTCGCCCAGATGGTTCATGGTGTGTTTGAAAAGCTCTCCACTCTGCACAAGACTAACCGTGCCCAGGGCTTCAGCAACAAACTCATCATAGCTGTAAATAGACCCGTTTTAGTTCCATGCATTTTTTGAGATCCCGGCCAAATGATTGTGTTGCCGATATTCCTCCGGCGTCATATTGTTCAGTGATTCATGAGGGCGTTCACAGTTATATTCTGACACCCATCTTTCCGTGATTTCCCGCACTTCATTCAGCGTTCTGAACAGATAAAAATCGAGTATTTCTGTACGGTATGTTCGGTTAAAGCGCTCAATAAAAGCGTTC
>ERZ1106981.949-NODE-949-length-16091-cov-5.987778_pt1 | contig 16091 bp, 15 predicted proteins | sample MGYA00403692_ERZ1106981 | MGnify/ENA primary metagenome ERZ1106981 (study PRJEB35170, sample SAMEA104062431) | human gut metagenome | biome: human gut; feature: human-associated habitat; material: faeces | place: Denmark | collected 2012-06-22 ... | reverse complement strand
TATCTAAAACGGAAATATTTATCTTTCCGTCACTCTTAGAAATCGAATGATTTAAGCTCAGTGACCAGGATTGCATCAATTTGTCTGGACTGGGCAAGCGCCAGGACTTTCTTTCGCTCGGCCCGGTCGAGTTTAGTTCCTGAACCTGTTTCCTTAAATATTCCCACCACGTCGTAGCCGGCACGGCCGGCGAAGGCTCGCAGATCAAATTCCTGGCGTTCACAAGACTGATCCGCTGTTGAAACCCGGCAGTAAATGGCGGCACGATGTCCCAATTGAACCCTCCTGGATTTTTGTATCGGAACGCCCTGATTTATATGGGCTGGCTGTTGTCCAAAACAGACTATACTTCAAAAGGGACGAATTTGTATGTCACGACGCCATATTTTCACCGAACGGCAGCGAGCAGCGCTGTTCGATCTGCCCACGGACGAACTGTCGCTACTGAAGTTCTACACGCTGGGCGATGATGACCTGGAAAACATTAGGCAGCGCCGCAGACCGGAAAACAGGATTGGCTTTGCCCTGCAACTTTGTGCCTTACGATATCCGGGCCGTGCACTGGCTCCTGGTGAGATGATCCCGCGTGAAGTCCTTTCCTTCGTCGGTGCTCAGCTTGGAGTTCCGGCTGATGCGCTTCTCACTTATGCCACACGGCGCCAAACCCGTCAGCAGCACATGGACACGCTGCGCGAAATTTACGGCTACAAGACCTTCACGGGCCGTGGTGCCCGTGATCTGCGGGAGTGGACTTTCGGCCAGGCCGAAGATGCCAGATCAAACGAGGATCTTGCTCATCGTTTTATTGTGCGGTGTCGGGAAACTTCCACCATTCTGCCCGCAGTATCGACAATCGAGCGCTTGTGCGCGGATGCTCTGGTCGCCGCTGAGCGGCGGATTGAAACGCGGATTGCGGAAAATTTAACAGCGGATGTTCGCGATCACCTGGACAAACTTCTGAGTGAAATGCTCGCCGGCAATATCAGTCGTTTCATCTGGCTTCGCAACTTCGAGGTTGGTAACAACTCGGCTGCTGCTAACCGTTTGCTCGACAGGCTCGAATTTCTGCGTACCCTGAATATCAATCATAGTGCTTTGGCCAGCATACCTGCCCATCGCATTGCCCGGCTGCGTCGGCAGGGTGAACGCTACTTCACCGACGGTTTGCGTGACATCACTTCGGACCGCCGCTGGGCGATCCTTGCCGTCTGTGTTGTGGAGTGGGAAGCGGCGATTGCTGATGCCATAGTCGAAACCCATGACAGGATCGTAGGAAAAACCTGGCGGGAAGCGAAGCGCCAGCATGACGAAACAATTTCCGGCTCTAAAGCCACACTCACGGATACGATCCGTACCTTCACCGCGCTGGGAGCTTCGTTGCTTGAGGCCCGCAGTGACGGAACCCCGCTGGAGATGGCTGTCGCCAGTTCGGTTGCATGGGACCGGCTCGCTCAACTGGTAGCGACAGGGACTCAACTCAGCAACACGCTAGCCGATGAGCCTCTTGCATATGTCGGGCAGGGATACCATCGCTTTCGTCGTTATGCGCCCCGCATGTTGCGCTGTCTGAAGCTCGAAGCCGCGCCGGTCGCCGGACCATTGGTAGCAGCAGCTTTGTCGATCGGAGAGATGAAAGGTGTTGCATCGCCAGAAAGGCGTTTCCTGCGGCCCAGCTCCAAATGGAACCGTCATTTACGAGCTCAGGAAAAAGGAGATACCCGTCTTTGGGAAGTGGCGGTACTCTTTCACCTCCGGGATGCTTTTCGTTCCGGAGATGTCTGGCTCGCTCATTCGCGCCGCTATGGTGACCTCAAGCAGGTACTGGTGCCGATGATCGCGGCGCAGGAAAATGCAAAACTGGCCGTGCCTTCCAACCCACAGGATTGGCTGGCAGACAGAAAGGCGCGACTCACGATCGCTCTTAAGCGGCTGGCCCGGGCTGCCCGTAACGGCACTATTCCGCACGGTAGCATAGAAGATGGAACGTTGCGGATCGACAGGTTGACAGCAGACGTGCCGGATGGTGCCGAGGCACTCATACTGGATCTGTATCGCCGAATGCCGTCCGTTCGGATTACCGACATGCTGCTTGAAGTTGATGCAGCCCTTGGTTTCACAGATGCGTTTACCCATCTGAGAACCGGGGCTCCATGTCGCGACCGGATCGGTCTGCTCAACGTCCTGCTCGCTGAAGGGCTCAATCTGGGCCTGCGTAAGATGGCGGAAGCTACAAACACGCATGATTACTGGCAGCTCTCACGCCTTGCCCGCTGGCATGTTGAAAGCGAAGCCATGAACCAGGCATTGGCAATTGTGGTGGCCGCGCAGGGTAAACTGCCGATGTCACGCGTCTGGGGGATGGGCACGTCAGCATCGAGCGATGGTCAGTTTTTCCCGACAGCGCGGCATGGCGAAGTCATGAACATGGTCAATGCCAAATATGGTTCTGTTCCCGGCCTCAAAGCGTATACTCACGTAAGCGACCAGTTCGCGCCATTCGCTTGTCAGTCGATCCCGGCGACCGTGAGCGAGGCACCGTATATTCTCGATGGACTACTGATGAACGAGGTCGGTCGCCATGTTCGCGAACAGTATGCCGATACAGCAGGATTCACCGACCATTTGTTCGGAGCCAGTAGCCTGCTCGGCTACAATCTCGTTCTGCGAATCAGGGATCTGCCATCGAAGCGGTTGTACGTATTTAATCCCGATACGACCCCCAGGGAGTTACGCAAGTTGGTAGGTGGAAAAGCCCGGGAGGATCTTATCGTTGCGAACTGGCCTGATATTTTCCGTTGTGCCGCGACGATGACCGCTGGCAAAATCAGGCCCAGCCAACTCCTGCGCAAGCTCGCTTCTTACCCACGACAAAACAACCTTGCAGTTGCGCTTCGTGAAGTTGGTCGTATTGAACGGACCCTTTTCATTATTGAGTGGATCCTGGATACGGACATGCAGCGGCGTGCTCAGATCGGTCTTAACAAGGGAGAGGCCCACCATGCGCTCAAAAATGCGCTCCGTATCGGGAGGCAGGGGGAAATTCGCGATCGCACGACAGAGGGGCAGCACTACCGAATCGCTGGGCTCAATTTATTGACTGCGGTGATCATTTACTGGAATACCGTCCATCTTGGTCATGCCGTCACGGAGCGGCGGAACGAAGGGTTGGATGTTCCCCCTGAATTTCTTCCCCACATATCCCCATTGGGCTGGGCGCACATTCTACTGACTGGCGAATATCTTTGGCCCAAGGAACCGAAAGCTTAGGGTGTCATTTCGCCCTCAGCCGGAACCGACCCCTTTGACCAGGAACGATTCGGTCATTCGAGCCTAACTTTTCGGAAGTCTTGCCAACACTGGTTTACGACGGTGAGCCCCTTCACCCTGGGCGAAAACGCGATCATACCTCGACGGGACGTGAACAGGGGAAGAATCGGGAGTGATTCCATGACCCTTGCATCAGCTGCCCTGTATAGCGCGGCTCTTCCCGACGAGTCAATCGTAGCACGAGCGAGATCCAAGAATCCGTCGAGATGAGGGTCATTGTTATACCCAGCGTTGAAACCTCGGGGAGACTGATTTGCCCCATGTAGGATCTGTGATAGCCATAGATCGCACGACATCCCCCAGCTCATTTCACTAAATGCAATACCAGACGGCGCCCCCTCACGCCACTGGTTGCAGTAAGCTACCCAATCCGGATGCAGCGTTACATTTAAGCGAATACCAACCTTGGCTAGATCGAGCGCGAGCCGCTGATAAATGGCCCCTGGATCGAGCTGCGCAGACCCCGCTTGCGCCGCAATGACATCCAAAACCAAGCCATCGTTTGCCCCTGCCTCGGCCAAGAGCTCCCTTGCCCGCTCGGGATTGTAGACATAGCGATTTGCTGCATGCGGGTCATGAGCAGGGGAGCCTGGAGATAGCGCACTATGCGCCGGAACAGCCGCCCCCGGAAATAACTCAGCGCATAATGACTCTCTATCAATAGCGTACGCAATTGCCTGCCGAACGCGCAAATCTGCGATAAGCGGATCGTGCAAGTTAAATACCAGATACCAGAGATATGGTGGGTTAAATGAGGGCACGGTGAACCCTAGCGCCGCCAGTTCCTCAAGGTCAGCGCCCTCTAAGCTATAGGCGACATCCACCTTCCCCTCAACCAATGCCCGGACGCGAGCCTTGCGGTCAGGAAAAGGTAGGAACCGGATCCCTTCTATCTGTGGCGGGCCGGCCCAGTAGTCATCGTTCCGCCGCAGCTCTACCGCAGACCCTCCATCCGTCTCAAAACGAGAATGAAACCGGAACGCACCGGTACCAGGAGCTTTGTCGGCACAACCATCAGGACCGAGTTTGCGAATGGCCGCCGGACTAATCAGCGACTGAGCACCGGGTGCGTCTTCTTGGGTCATGTAACGCAGAAATTCAGGAAACGGCTCGGAAAACTTGAACTCTACGGTCATCGAGTCTAAAGCGCGAACTTTTTCAATGAGGCCAACGCCCATGCGATTGAAGTCCGCAACAACCGGAGAGAAAAAGGGCGAGGTTGCGCAACACATTCTCTCGTAGTTGATAACTACAGCCTCCGCGTCGAGTGGACACCCATCATGAAAACGAACCCCTTCTCTGATTCGAAAAGTATAACGACGGGCGTCTGGTGACGTTATGCAATGGGTCGCTAGTCGCGGAACGAGGCTGGTGGGCGCGCCGTCCGAAGCGGGTAACTCTCCGAAGTCATCTTCAAACAGGCTTTCATGTGTTTGATGAACCACGCGGCCTGTATTCCAACCCCCGAATGATCGGGGCGGATCGACCTCGTCCACAGCCCAGTCAAGCGCAACGCGCAAAATCTTGTCTTCATTCATATGGGTGCGTCCTAATTAGCATTGTCAAGTTGCAAATAGCCGACCGTGCTCACGAGCGTGGCGCATAGTTGCTATGTCTAGCCCCACAGCGGCGCCACCTTCCATCTCATCCGGGCGAGTTACAAGCGCGATCTCTGCCGCTGCGATAATTTGCGTGGAAAGAGCTACCATCATTCCTTGGGCCGCCGTGGCCGAAAGCACATCCAGGCGAACGGCTGCCGAAAGAATCATCGTAGCCACACCTCTCAGCTCAGCTAGCACAGCATTCTCACGGCTAACCCCCATTGCCGCCGCCAGGGCTCCTGATATGACCGCTAGATGACCCGGCGTAACCTTGCCCGCCACCGCGGTAGCGTATTCCGCCAACATCGGGTCTGCATGAAGTGACGGTGCTAACACCGCTAGGCGACTTCCACAGCGACGTGAGGCCACCTGTGCTGGAGCCGTCAACTTCAGTAGGTCAAGCCGCGCATCTACTGCTTTCAGATCCTCTAAGTTCCGATCCACAAATGCCGTATGAGCCAACGCGGTCCCCGCACCGTCTGCGCGGGCGCTGCCATGAATCAAGGCCGAGACGATCATTTCACGGAGCGCGTCTGGCGTGGTCACGCGCTTATCCCGAAGCATTCGCTCAAGGCCGAACGCATGGGCGTGCCTGCCTATCGGCAGCGCGGAGTCGGCAAGTTGCATAAGGGACAACAATGGGCCAGCGCGCACGGCTAGGTTGCCTTCAAGCATCGTCAGAATTAGCGACGGGGTGATGGTGCTCGTGTGCAGCCCCCACACCATTTGGAGGTCTTGCAGCCGCAAAAGGTCTTTCTTCAAAGCGTATCGTTAGCTCACGCAATCCGAGGGCCTGGACCGATCTCGCAACAAGATCAGGCGTATCGGTCACCGGTACAAGGATCTCATTACCGTGTAGCTCCGCAGGACTGTGACGGTTCCCAAGAGCGTGGCCAATCCGGAACACCGCCTCAGGGCCCAGCTCGTTGAGCGAGATTACCATTACCAGTTCGGGGCGGCGGGAGACGACCAATATACACATCCCATCATCATGCAGAACTGCGCCGTCAAACATCCAGCTCACACGGGGCAGCTCGATGCCTAGATCTACGCCCCCCTCGCTGCAAGTGCGTAACCGGCGGCGACCCGCGTCGGCCGACGCAATCCATACACGGTCCGTCTGACGACCGGAAAAATCCTGGTCGTTGACGTGGCCCAGAATATTATTTACTAAAAGCATTATCCCTCTTCATTTTCTTAGTAGTGGAGCGGGACGGCCGCGCATGTGGCGACGGGCGACATCCCAAGCCACCTGCGTCGCCATCCGAAGATTTGGCGCATCGTCAGCTAGAAAACGTCCCACCGCACCATAGCCTGAGGCTAACGCAGCTGCACCACCATACACACCCGGTAAGGACGCCAACCGTCGACTGATAAGAGTCGCCAATTCCTCATGGTCGCCCTGTTGGGACAACGCGAATATGGTCCCAACAAAACCACTCGACGCTAACGCCCCCTCTAAGGCCGGACTCGCCTCCCCAGGACGGAAACTCGAAGCGTCAACAAGCACAGGGCGTGCGCTAAAACTGACTTGAAGGCGCGTCGAGAAGCTTCGATAAAGGTGCTCCTCGCCTCTCGCCACCCGGCCAGCCGCGAAACTCTCCATGAAAATGGCCTCGGCTCCGTTTGCCAGTGCAATACATGTGTGCTGCCTGTGTTCCGCTTGCGCATGCGGGATTATCATATCCGGGATGTACTCGAAGAAGGCTCCTTCGCTCAGCTCGATCATGGTCGTCTGTATCGATAGCGCTTCACCTTGCAGGCGTGTTGCGGACGGTGTTGAGAGACAAAGTTCAGCGCTAGCCTCAAGGTGTACGGCAACATGCAGGCGATCACCGCCAAACACTGATCCTGCCGCGTTTTGCACGTATATTAGCGCACCAGATTCTGACTCCATGGGCAAAACGGCGGTAGTCGTCAACGGGTAGCGCTGTTGTCGTGCAGCAAGTCGCGTTCGACCATGTCGATCACGAGCAAAGCGCAACGACAGCACTCCGTCGCCCATCAGGGTTTCCGCCCAAACAGCGCGCTATGGACAATTTGTTCAAAAACGAGCTGCACACCCTCGCCTTTTCGCAGATCGGTAAATACTGAAGCGCGATCGGAACGTGCTGCGGCTACGTCCGCTCTGAAGCGCGTCATATCGACATCGACATGAGGTGCCAAATCAATCTTATTGACGACTAGCAGGTCTGCCCTTAACAGGCCTAACCCATTCTTCCGAGGAATGTCGTCTCCGCCGGCAACATCAATGACGAAAGCCCACCAGTCCACGAGCTCGCTAGAAAATGTAGCGGCTAGATTATCTCCCCCGCTTTCGATGAGAATCACGTCAGGCTGAAAGCGCTGCTCCAGCCAAGCTGCTGCCTCAAGATTTACCGAAGGGTCCTCGCGGATAGCAGTATGCGGGCAAGCCCCGCTTTCAACCCCAAGAACACGCTCAGGATCGATGAGGCCGGAGCGCTGAACACGTTCTGCGTCCTCGTGAGTAACCAGATCATTAGTGATCACGGCGACAGAGATTCCTCGCGCGGCGAACAAGGGGAGCAATCGCTCGACCAGGCGCGTCTTGCCACTGCCTACCGGCCCTCCGAAACCTAAACGCACTGCAGTCAAAGGTTTGCACTCCTTATTTCAACATATATGATTGGCCGAGAGAGACCTGCGATGTGGGAGGGCTGTCGATGGCCTGTCCATCGATGTAAACCCGAAAGTTTTCAGGGTCGACGTCAATTTTAGGTAACACATCATTCAGCACCATATCGCGTTTAGTGAGACGGCGCGTGTCGGCCACTGGACGCAAGGTAGCTTTCAAATCGAGTCGTTGGGCCACCCCGGCTGCGATGGCAGATGGAGAGACAAAACGCACGCCGAGTGACTGCGGAGCGCGACCAAAGTACCCCCACATCGGGCGATAACGCACAGGTTCGCAGGTCATAAGAGAAGCGTTAGCCTCGCCCAAGGGAGCCCAGACAGGGAAGCCAGATTTCAATACTAGTTCCGGTTTGATGCCAAAGCTGTCCGGCTTCCAAAAAATAAGGTCTGCGAGCTTTCCAGGCTCAATCGAGCCCACTTCATCTGCGATGCCGAACATAAGGGCAGGATTGGTAGTATATTTGGCGATATAGCGACGAATTCGGAAATTGTCCGCACCGCTGCCGCTATCCTCGGGCAAAGCGCCCCGTAACTCGCGCATGGTGTCAGCAAGCTGCCAACAGCGAGCGATGGTTTCACCGATGCGCCCCATCCCCTGGCTGTCGGAACCGATCGCGCTGATCGCTCCCATGTCGTGCAGAACGTCTTCGGCGCCAATGGTTTCTTTTCGAATCCGACTTTCCGCAAACGCCACGTCCTCAGGCAAACGTGGATTGAGATGATGGCTCGTCATCGCCATGTCGAAATGTTCATCAAACGTGTTGATGGTGAATGGATTCGTAGGGTTCGTAGATGAGGGCAGTACATTCGATATGCCGCACATGCGGATGATGTCTGGCGCGTGCCCACCCCCGGCGCCCTCGACGTGATAGGCGTGAATGCACCGTCCGGCCATGGCGCGCAGAGTGTGCTCTACAAATCCTGATTCGTTCAGAGTGTCTGCGTGCAAGTGGATCTGCCCACCGCCGATCTCCGCGGCCTTCAAGGCGGCATCGATGATGGCCGGAGTCGCGCCCCAATCCTCATGGATTTTCAAACCCGCTGCGCCTGCAGCAAGCTGTTCGAGCAGTGGCTCGACGGCATGCGAGGCCGCTTTTGCAATGAAACCGAAGTTTATCGGAAAGGCCTCAGCTGCTTGGAGCATTAGCCCCAGGTTAGTTGTGCCTGTCGACGCAATGGGAACCGTAGTGGGTCCGAGCCCTCCTCCCATCAGCGTGGTGAACCCCGCCGAAAGAGCTTCATCCACCTGTCCCGGATCAATAAAATGCACGTGGCAGTCGATTCCGCCCGCCGTAACGATATGTCCTTCCGCGGCCCGGATATCCGTGTTCACGCCCACCGTGAGCCCTGGCGTTACGCCATCCATAAGATTGGGGTCGCCAGCCTTGCCGATTCCTACGATCCGGCCATTCTTAATGCCGATGTCGGCCTTGATGATGCCCGCAACGGCGTCGATGATCAGAGCGTTGGTTATGATCAGGTCCAAAATGCCGTCGGCAGCGGTCAGCACACCGTCACAACCGGTGCCCCCTCGTACCGTCTTGCCCGCGCCAAAGACTAACTCATCGCCCCCTACACAGAAATCGCGCTCCACCTTCGCCCAAAGGCCAGTGTCGCCTAGCCGTACGCAGTCTCCTTCCGTAGGACCGTACAGTGATACATATCTAGAGCGCTCAATAGACTGAGCCATACCCTACTCCTGTAAAAAACTTTCCAACCGGATCATCGCGGCAGAGCGCACTGTTGGGTCATCCAAGGCCCCGTTCACTAGGCCTGCCAGACCATATACAACTCGGGCTCCCCCAATAGCCACCAAGTCAACCAGGCGGGTGTCTCCCGGCTCGAAGCGCACCGTGGTTGCAGCTGGGACGTCGAGCCGGAACCCGTAGGCGGCGGCACGATCGAAGCGCAGGGCTGGATTGACCTCGAAGAAGTGATAGTGCGATCCAAGCTGAATGGGCCGGTCCGCGGTGCTTTGGACACGCAAGGTCACCGTTGGCCGATCCGTATTGATTATCACCGGCTGCTCACCCAGGCGCCAGCGGGGCCGGTGAGGCGCGCCAGCGACAGTGGATTTGCCTGGGCCGATGGGGTCGTGTATGCAAACCAGCTTTTGACCGTCCGGGAAGAAACCCTCGACCATGACTGCATCGAGGCGCTCTGATACCCCTTCCATCACGTCGTCTTCAGTCAACAGCCCGGACGCGATCGAGACCATCTCGGTAACCGTACCTCCTCCGCGCGCACCTTCGCAGACGGTATCCGCAATAATCGCGCGTGCCTCGGGCTCGCTGAGTAAAAGGCCGCGCGCCTGGCGCGATCGCGCCAGTTCAGCAGCCTGGCGCAAAAGAAGTCGATCCACCTCACGGGGCAGTAAACGCATCATTCTCTTCCTGTCTTGGTCGGCCTGCTTGCGACTTTAACACCGTAGTGGCCGTTTTGGAACCATAACCACATGGTCCGTCGCGAATGCCGGTCAAACGGCCAGGTGATTCGAGAGAGTTTGGGTCGAGACAACATCCTCAACGTCCCCTTGTTCTACAATCTCGCCGAGCTTGAGCACCATAAAGCGATTAGCGACCGACAGCGCAAAGTCGAGGTTCTGCTCCACAAGCAAGACCGCAATGCCCAGCTCATCCCGTGCTCGGATAAGGACCTCGCCCATGCGGTCGACCATCGCAGGCTGCAACCCTTCACTGACTTCGTCAATAAGCATCAACTTTGGCTGGGCGATTAGGCCACGCGACATCAACAGCATCTTTTGCTCGCCCCCAGACAACGTTCCGGCCCGCTGTTTTAGGCGCTCGAGCATTCGGGGGAAAAGGGTTTCGAGAGAAGGCAGGCGCTCGTGGAAAAGCCGGTTCGAAGCTACGCCCAGCCGGAGATTCTCTTCGACCGTCAGATCGGGAAAAAGCGTGTGCTCTTGGGGGGTATGAGCCACACCGGAGCGTGCCATCATGTGCGGTCGGATGTTCGTAACATCATCCCCGTCCAGCGAGACAGTACCGCTGAACGGACTTACTAAGCCCATGATTGTTTTCAGCAGGGTGGACTTACCCATACCCCTCTTTCCTAGCACAACGACTATCTCGCCCTTGGAAACGCTCAGTGAAATGTTTCGCAGTACAGCAGCTGTGCCGTAACCACTGGTGAGCCCCTCGACGCTCAGAAGCTCTTGGTTCATGCTACCGCCTCCTTTTGTAGGCCTGTATAGGCAGCTTTAACCAAGTCCGACGCCACTACCTCTTCAACAGTCCCTTCCATCAAGATCGCACCTTGATGCAAAACGACCACTCGATTGCAGATAGCACGCACGAAGTCGAGATCATGCTCTATAAGCATAATGCACAAGCCGAATTCCTGCGTCAGGCGCGTGAGCACCGCGCCGATGGCCATGCGTTCAGGCCGGGTCAAGCCTGCAGTCGGCTCGTCAAGTAGGAGTACTGACGGCTCAGTTGCCAGCACCATCGCCAATTCCAGTCCCCGCTTCATTCCGTGCGATAAGTTGCGCGTCTCCTCCGCTAGCATCTTATCGAGGCCCGTGGTCTTCAGAATGTCTAGCGCTGGCTGGGGAAGCGAAACGGTTTCGCGCCTGTCGAACAACTTTGCACCATCGATTCGATAACGAGCCAACTGGAGGCATTCACCGACGGTTAGAGTGTCGAATAGATTTGTATTCTGGAAACTGCGTCCCACCCCAAGTCCAACGATATCTTGGGGCGATCCCCGCGCTATTTCGACGTTGTTGACTCGAACAGCACCGCCGGTGCGCTCGTTGCCATCACTAATGCAACGCATCAATGTCGTCTTACCAGCCCCGTTGGGTCCAATAATTCCTAGCAGCTCAGTGCCGTGCGCATCCAAGTTCACATCACGCAGGACCTGTAAGCTCCCATAACGACGAGATACTTGGCTCAGGCATAGGGGCGGCGCATCTCCGAAAGATGCTTGCAGCATCCGGCCCGCTGGCGCCGGGTTAAGCCTGATAGCGTGAGTTTTCGGGACATGCTTGGGCCTTAGCTTACGCCATAATGCGCCTATCAACGGCGCCAGCCCTCGGGGCAGGAGCACAATGACCAAAACAAAAGCGACGCCTGTCAAAAGCTTCCAGACAAAAGGCATAGCGCCGGATAGCCATGAGGAGATTGTATCGATCCCGATCGCCGCGAAGACCGGCCCCAGTAACGTGGCCCTCCCGCCAAGTGCGGTCCAAATAAGTAGCTCCGTGCCCAGCTGAAATCCTGCCATTTCGGGAGCAACAACATTGGAGAAAGCCGCATAGCCGAAGCCCGCTACAGACGCCACCATGCCGGCGAATACCATCAACATAGTCTTGATGCGAGAGACGGGGATACCCAGATAGGCGCTACGCTCTTCGTTCTCACGTATGGCTATGAGGACCCTACCAAAATCGCTACGCACCAAAAGCCAGCCGGCCGTAGTCGTGAGCACCAAAAAGCCCCCTGCAATCCAGAACCAAACTTTCAAGTCCCAGTAATATGTTGGGAATCCTGAAAGCCCGCTCGATGATCCCGTAAAGCTGCCTCCTGAATATATTATCTGGGTCAGCACAATGGGCAATGCTAGCGTTATTATGGAAGAATACAGAGGCGATGAACCATGAAAGAAAGCCAGCCATCCAACAGCAGCAGCAACGATTGCAGCCGTGCCAAGCGCAACAGCTAGCGCGGCAAGTGCCCATCCAGGGCCGAATCCGTAATGGGTGAAGATCAGCCCGCAGGCATAAGCTCCAATGCCAAAAAAGGCCGACTGACCGAATGTTAGAACACCCGTATACCCCCAAAGTATGTCGACAGTCATCACCACTGCCGCAACAAACAATGTACGGATCAAAATATTTGTTAGATAGACATCGAGGAAGAGCGGCGCTACAGCGATAATGGCCAAGCCTGAAAGGCACCCAATCAATGCAGCACGATGTGTGTAAGACATAGAAAGGCGATTATCAGGCACGGCTAAACCCCTTCGGCTTTAAACGCAGAATCAGTGCAGCAAGAACAACGATAGTCATGCCGCCGAGAATGGGACTAATGTAAGTGCTGACAAGGACCTGCGACCCTCCAAGTAGCAGCGAAGCGACCAACAAGCTCGGAAACGAAACGCCCGAAATCATCACTAGCATAAAGCTATTCACCAACCAAGGCAGTCCCATGTTTGGATCGACCGAGAGCAATGGGGTGATTAACGCTCCGGCTGCGCACGCTAGTCCTGCACCCAAGCCGAAAGTTATGGATCGAACATTCGCGCTATCTATACCTAAGCCCCTAGCCAGCGGTTCATTGGCAATGACTGCACGTGCATTCAATCCGAAGCGGGTGAAGCTCAACAAAGCACTAAGCGCAACTGCCAACACTATGGCAATAGCTAGCATGGCCAGCCGATATCCAGAGTATTCACTTCCAAAAACATCTATCGTACCTAGAATCGGTGAGGGCGCGAACTGCACGCCCCGCCCGAAAGTCAATGCAAATACTTGCCCGATAACAATGCCTAGTCCCCATGTGGCCAATATCGCATCCAACGGCCGATGATAAAGCGGTCTGATAATAGTTCGTTCAATCACGAGCCCCGCCAAGAGCCCCAAGATGGCCGCCGCCGGGACAGCGAGCCATGGGTTGAGGCCAGCAGCGCCGACAAGATAAGCTATGTATCCGCCAGTGGTCAAAAATGCTCCATGAGCAAAATTGATGAGCTTCATTACACCGAGGATGATCATGAGGCCCGTCGAAACCACGAACAAAATTGCGGCAGTCGTCAAAATGTCAAGCGGTAAAGCCTCCACGTTGTGTCTCCCGTTACTTGTTAGCGAATTGCGGACACTGTTCGCCCGGGTCAACTTTTGGGAACGATTTGACGAGCTGAACTGAACCATCAGCAGCGACGCGGCCCAAATACATATTGAGCGACGCATGACGTTGCTTATTCATGATGACGGAGCCGCGGGGCCCTTCCACAGTCACTTCCCCTAGCGCTTGTATAACAGCAGTAGAATCAGTCGAGCCGGCCTTTTCGACAGCCGCCGCGTACGCATATATGGCTTCGTACTGCGGCACCGACAACTCGTTCGGCGTCTCGGCGCTGCTTCCGAACTTCTTCTCGATCGCTTCAAGGAAGGCTTTATTCGCATCGGTCTCTAGGCTTGAGAGGTAAGATGCGACGATGTATATCCCCTCGGCGTTATCACCCATGCTTTTGGCTGTGCCTTCATCGAGGGCGTAGTTACCATAGGGGATCGAGATACCTGCAGCGCGCAGCTGCCTGGTGAGCGTCACGTTTGGCGCGCCGCCGGCCGTTGACGTAATCAAGGCGTCCGGATTGGCCGAACGTAGTTGAGAAATGATTGCGGTCCAATCTGATCCATCCATGGGCAAGTACGCCTCGCCCACCACACTGCCTCCTTTACTCTCGACGTACTCTCGAGTGTACTGCAGCATGCCGCGACCAAAGGCATAATCGCTGCCAATCAGGAAAAACTTCTTGGCCTCGTTCTCGGCCATAAAATGGTCGACAACCGGGGCGACCTGCTGCTCTGGCACCCAGGCATTGATGTACATCATAGGAGAGCATGAGCGCCCTTCGTAAAATGATGTGTAGATGAGGGGGACCCTGCCGCGATTGACGATTGGTAAGCCGGCATTTCTGGCAGCCGTAGTTTCCATTGCTACAATGCCGTCAACTTTCCGTTGAAAAACGAGACTGTCATAGGCGCGCTGAGCGCCTTGAGCTCCTGATCCGTCATCAGCAATTTCAAGCCGCAGCTGACGCCCCAAGACTCCCCCTTGCGAATTTATCTCCTCGACAGCTAACTCCGAGGCTTGGACGACCGAAGGTGCAACGACACTGTTTGCGCCGCTTAGACCTACTGGTATACCTATTTTTATAGGTTCGGCTGCATATGCTGAAGCTCCCACCGAGAGACCGATACCAAGTAAAAGTGTACGTACTTTCATCGCTCTGCCTCTAACTTTGCCAGGTTAATCTGGATATCTGCGCCTAAATTCTCGCCGTATACATCTGTTCGTCTATCTGTTAGCGGGTGATTGACACTGTTCCAGCTGGGTTCGCACCTAGGGTCCATATCCACTTCCCCGATGAGGATCTTTTCTTCACTTTCAGAGCACGGCCCGGCTACAGGCCAGCCTAAACGATTGATGATTACGCTATTCCCTAAGAATCGTTGCCCACGCTCAATGCCCACCCTGTCAGCGCATGCAATGACTATCGAATTACTGTGAGCCGCGGCCATATGAAGAATGTTTGCCATTATTGGGTGGCCTGCCGGTTGCTCTGGCATGGGCACCCAGTTGGTTGGCACACATACTATCTCTGCACCTTGGCAGGCCGACAGACGAAACATCTCAGGGAACCAACCGTCGTAGCAAATAACGACACTGATCCGGCCCACTAGAGTATCGAACACGGGTAGACCACGATCGCCCGGCTTGAAATAGAGCTTCTCATCTGCCCATAGGTGAAGCTTGCGGTAAACCCCTAGCACGCCTGAAGGGTCGATGATAACTGCGCTGTTATAGAGACAATTTCCGTCGCGCTCTACTAGCCCGGCAACGATTGTCACTTCTAGCCGGCGAGCTGCTTCGACCCAGGCATTAGTAGTAGGCCCTTCAGGCACACGCTCGGATAATGCGAGAGTTTCTTCCCGCGACTGAAAGATATAGCCGGTGCTGCATAACTCTGGCAAAACTATCAAGCGAGCGCCGTAGCCGGCAGCCTGCTCAATCAGGTCGATGCTGCGTGTGACGTTGTGCTCGACCTCGCCAAACTTTGGTTCAAACTGGATGCAGGCAATTTTCAACTTTTGTGGGCTCTGGTCGGGACCAGAGTGACCAAGGGGACTAAGCATCAGATCAGCTCCTCCGACTGGTCGCGCGCCGAAATAGCGCACTACAAAACCAGAACACAACCGCTACCGCTTCATAAGGTATATTTGATTTCCGGGATGATCGATGAATATTTCGCCAACCGATATATCAAACGAATCAGAACGATAGCTGCGCGTTCCTGACATAAGCAACGGGCGTGCCACCCTAGTAAGCGAATTAAAAATCCTTGGTTTTTTGGGCCTTTACGACCGAAAGTACGGGAAACGATACGCTGTTTCGATTGCGCCTTCCTCGGTAGCCGCACCGATTTAGGTCAAGCGACGCACCGCAGTGGCACATTGATGGGAAAGGTTGCGTTCAGAAGATGCACGGCGTACGACCTCTACCGCATCTTGCGCGAGGAGCTGGGCTAACGGCAGCGCCGTCGCCAGTTTTCCTTTGGAAGGTGCGAATAAGCAGGTCATTTCTTCCCAAGCTGACTCGCTGATTAAAATTTCGCGGATCTGGGCCGATTTTTTTCCCGCAAACACATCGAATCAGCCTATTTAGGCTATTTTTTCCACCATTTCTGGCGTTATTTCCGGTTTTTACTGAGATCTCTCCCACTGACGTATCATTTGGTCCACCCGAAACAGGTTGGCCAGGG
>ERZ1106981.934-NODE-934-length-16367-cov-3.590608_pt1 | contig 16367 bp, 14 predicted proteins | sample MGYA00403692_ERZ1106981 | MGnify/ENA primary metagenome ERZ1106981 (study PRJEB35170, sample SAMEA104062431) | human gut metagenome | biome: human gut; feature: human-associated habitat; material: faeces | place: Denmark | collected 2012-06-22 ... | reverse complement strand
ATCGCGCAGTACGCCGCCGAAGACGCCGGTGATCACGGCGGCAATAGAGGCGATAACCGGGCCTTCACCCATGTCCAGGGCGATCTGCGCGCCGATGATGGAAAACACGATCAGCCCCAGCGCGTCCAGCACCAGAAACAGCCGACGAAGGTGCGGCATCACCGGAGCGGCAATGGTCGTGAGGACGGCGGCGACGGCGACAATGATGACATATTCGGGATGCTTCACCCAACCAAGAGGATAGTGCCCCAGCAGGATATCGCGAACGGAACCCCCGCCCAGCGCGGTCGCAGTGGCGATAATGATGACGCCAAACGTATCCATCCGCCGGCGCCCGGCAGCCAGTGCGCCGGTCATGGCTTCCGCGGTGATACCGATTAAATACAGAACATGAAGCAGCATAGATCCCCCCAGGTAATGGCGGGCAGGTTAACGATTTGTGCGCAGGATAACGATTGAGATTTTCTAAAGCGAATCATTTACGCCAGGAAAAATTAATGGAAATAGTATCTGTGATGGCTTGATTTAAAGGTTGATTGATTTTTTAGGGATTTTTATTGATTAGAAAAAGTAATGCTAAGTGAAGCGATGGGTATCACTATCGAAAACACTATGATTACGCAATGTTTAAGTCTCGTCCTTTATTCTTTTATTTTTCCTTTTCAAGGCCAGAGAAAATGAGCGTCGCCGCCGGGAATAAAAATCATCTGATCCGCCTGATAGCCGTGGTATTAACCGGGATTCTGGCCGGTCTGTCCGGCATGGTTTTGGCACTAATTTTACACGCGATTCAGCACCTGGCTTTTGGTTACAGTTATGGGCAGATCGTCGGTTCGGTGTCATTTTTACAGGGCGTCACGGAGTCGTCCTGGCCACGCCGCATCGTGGCAATCGTGGCCGGCGGCGCCGTCGCCGGATTTGGCTGGTGGCTGCTTGGTCGCTATGGGCAGAGGCGGGTTTCCATTGCGGCGGCGGTGGCCAACCCCTGCGTACCCATGCCCGCGGGCACCACGACGATCCACGCGCTGCTGCAGATCGTCACCGTAGCGCTGGGCTCCCCGCTTGGCCGCGAAGTGGCGCCCCGGGAAATGGGCGCGCTGGGGGCGGGGATGGTGGCGCGTAAGCTGCGCCTGCTGGAAGATGAAACCCGCACGCTGATTGCCTGTGGGGCGGGCGCGGGTCTGGCGGCGGTCTATAACGTCCCGCTGGCCGGGGCGTTGTTCAGCCTTGAGGTCATGCTGCTGTCGTTTAGCTGGGAAAAAACGCTGGCGGCGATAATGACCTCGGCGATTGCCGCGTGGACGGCCACCCTGGGGTTAGGGGATGAATCGCAATACCATTTTGTTTCCAGCGCACTTCCGCACACCTTTCTCTGGTGGGCGATTCTGGCGGGCCCGATTCTTGGCACCGGCGCCTGGCTCTTTCGCAAAGCGACCAGCGCGGCGCGTTCACGCGCGCGAAGTAACTGGCAGATGCCGGTGTTCTGTCTGCTGGGGTTTTCTCTTCTTGCCATCCTGAGTCTTTATTTCCCCGAGCTTCCGGGCAATGGCAAGGGTCCAATGCAGCTGGCGCTCAGCGACGGGCTGCCTCTCTCCATGGTCGCTGTCCTGTTAGTATTGAAGATGGTGGTGATTCTGGCGGTGCTGCGCGGCGGCGCGGAGGGTGGATTGTTAACCCCAGGGCTGGCGGTGGGCGGATTGGTCAGCCTGCTGCTCTGCGCGCTCTGGCAGCTCGGCTTCCCTGGCGGTGATAAAAGCAGCTTCGCTGTGGTGGGGGCGGCCGCGTTTCTCGCCGCCTCCATGCAGATGCCGCTGACCGCGGTGGCGCTGGTGATGGAGTTTACCCACATGGATCACAGCTATCTGGCTCCGGCGCTGCTGTGCGCGGCAGGGGCGTTTTTAACCTGCCGGGCGCTGGATAAAAAATAGGCTTACCGAGCCGCGGTGAAAGTCAGGGAGGGGCCCGTTGATCCTGAAAGTAAAATCAGCCGCGTTTTTCCCTGATGGTTGCCTCATGGTTAATAAGCCATATTTTTCGTGCAATGCCGCCGCCGTAACCGGTCATCGAACCATCTTTGCCGATAATTCGATGGCACGGGATGATAATCGCGACGCGGTTAGCGCCGTTTGCAGCAGCCACCGCGCGCGTGGCCGTTGGTTTACCTATCTCCATCGCAATCGATTGATAATGCGTCGTCTCACCGAAGCTAACGTGCTGTAAACGGCGCCAGACCGCTCGCTGGAATTCGCTGCCTGGGGTATCAAGCGCCACCTCGAACGATTGACGCTGTCCGGCGAAATACTCCGTTATTTCCTGTTGCGCCTGCCTGGTGTGGGCATTTTCACCTGCGATGATGCTGGCGTTGAACCGCCGCTGCAGGTCGCTGAATTCTGACTCCAGCGCTCGTCTGTCGACAAACTCCAGCAGACAAATTCCCCGTTGCGTTGCACAAACAAACATTGGCCCTAACGGGGTGGTAAAACGATGAATTAAAACAACCTGGCGTTGCGCGCTGGGTGCGAAACCGGTCAATTTTTTGCAGGTATAGCCGAAGCCGCTTAAGGACTCGTAACCGCTATCGAAAGCGACATCGGTAGTTGAGCGGCCTGCTTTTAATTCCTGAAGCGCCATATTCAAACGCTGCATCCGTTGAAAAGCCTGAAAGGTGATCCCGTGGTTTTGCAGGAACCAGCGGCGAACGCGTTCCGGGCTAATATCGTGCTGACGTAGCTCGCTATCGCTGAGGCGGACCTTTGGAGCTTCTCGCAGCAGGCGGAGCGCTTGTTCAACAAAGGCGGGGGCCGTCCGGGCATTCTCCGTCGGGCGACAGACTTTGCATGGCCGGAAGCCGGCATCCAGCGCGGATTTAAAGTCATTATAAAATTCGACGTTTTCCCGCCGGGGTTTTCGCGCCCGACAGACCGAGATACAAAATACGCCGGTGGTTTTCACGCCGACGAAAAAAACGCCGGTGAATTCCACCGCGCGTTCAAGCAGCGCCTGATACCAGATATCGCACTGCATGCTGTCGGTAATTTTCATGGTCAAAAAACACCTGAGAAAGAGTGTTGGGTTTGCACCTGACATAATAAGTCTTTCAGTCTGGCCTGCGTCGCAGCATAAATAAAATTGCCCATCGAAATTCGTTTTACGCCCAGTGTCGATAAGGTGCTGAAGTCAGCCAGCTCAGGCATACACATTACGTTTAAGGGTAAAGGCACGTGGTGAACGATGGCGGTAATATCCTCCGCGCGGGTGACGCAAGGCACAAAAAAACCGCATGCGCCGTGTTTGGCGTAGAGTTGACCGCGATAGAGCGTTTGAACCAGCGCATCTTGTACGTTGAGAAGAAAGGTATCGGTGCGGACATTAACAAACAGACCGGGACAGGCGCGGGTGATTTCCTGCAGTTTGACGGCAAAGCGCTCCGCATCGTCAAGACGACGCGTACTATCCACCACATGACTATCCTCGAGATTTATTCCACTCACGCCGAGATGCGCCAGACGCCGGATATTGTCAATGATGTGGCTGGTTGTCGCGCCGTAGCCCGCCTCTAAATCGACGCTTAACGGCAGTTCGCTAACGGTTTTGATGCGTGAGACGACATAAAACAGCTCGTCAAAACTCATCTCTTCGCCATCTTCATACCCTAACATTGCGGCGATAGCAGCGCTGGAGGATCCCAGCGCCTGATAACCAGCCTGCTGAGCAGCCTGAGCGCTGCTGGCATCCCAGACATTGGCAAGCAACAAAGGTTGGTTTTGCTGGTGAAGCGCATTAAAGTCCATTCTTTTCTCTCGCGGTAGTGTTTTCCTGACTGTGCCGCGTTGTGCTTATTTGCCACAACCGAAAACTGGACGACTATTTTTTATAAGTAGATACTTATCATTCGCCCGTGAGAGAGATAAATAAAAAGGCCATGATTTATCATGGCCCTGGATACCGAAATACATTAACAAACGAGAAAGCGTTACTCGATATTCTGGATTTGCTCGCGCATTTGCTCGATGAGTACCTTCAGCTCAATCGCGGAGTTGGTCACCTCGGCGTTAATCGATTTTGACGCCAGGGTGTTCGATTCACGGTTGAACTCCTGCATCATAAAGTCGAGACGGCGACCCACAGCTTCTTTCTTCTTCAGAATGTTATAGGTCTCTTTAACGTGCGCTTCGAGACGGTCCAGTTCTTCGGCAACGTCGATACGCTGCGCCATCAGCACCAGCTCTTGCTCAAGGCGGTTATTTTCCAGCTGCACTTCCGCATCTTCCAGCTTGGCGACCAGACGCTCGCGCTGCCACTGGAGAATTTCCGGCATATGAGCGCGAACTTTCGCCACTTCGCCGCTCACGCCTTCAAGCCGCTGCTCGATAAGCGCTTTCAGGGCCTGGCCTTCCGTTTCGCGGGCGACGATGAAGTCGTCCAGCGCGCCGTCAAGAGCGGCCAGAATGTCGGCGGCGATGGCGTCGAGATCCTGCTCTTTGGCGGCCATCACGCCCGGCCAGCGCAGGATATCAACCGGGTTGATTTCCCCTTCATCGCTCTGCATTTTCACCCAGTTGGCAGCGTTTACCAGCTGTTTAGCCAGCTTTTCGTTGAGGATGAGTTCACCCTGAGCGCTGGGATCTTGTTCAAAACGCAAGGTGCATTCGACTTTACCGCGAGTCAGGCGGGCGCGAATGCGCTCGCGTACCACGGGCTCCAGACTACGGAACTGCTCCGGCAGGCGGAAGTACGTTTCCAGATAGCGCTGGTTTACCGAGCGCAGCTCCCATGCGGCGCTACCCCAGTCACCCTTGATTTCACGGCGGGCATAGGCGGTCATACTGCGGATCATAGGCGTTCCTGTTTTCGTAATAATGAATGCAAGGATTATAGCCGTGCGGGCGGTGACTTAACAGGAATAGTGATGAAATACTTCAAGGACGATTGTTTTAAGGGATATCGCCGCAAAGTTATTTTCGCCAGGGGCTGTAGGTGGGGTTATATATTATGGGAATCCGTAGTTAATATTTTCTGATATTAGATGCGGGCATGGAATTCGGATGCCTTTGTACAAATGCATATACCGCCAGACAAGCTATTCTGTGAGTTTTAGGAAGTATAACCACCAGAAATGAGATAGGGTATTACCTTTAAGCATTATGTATGTTTTTTTTGCATTGATTACTATAAATTTATTAAAACTTTGGTGATTGTATTTATGGTGAGAATACTGTTGTATTAATTATATATAATTGTTTTGTTTTGGCCTTTTTAAGTTTTATGCGGTATTGTCCGACTGAAAGAACGCTAGTATAGTCGTTTAAGATGAGTTCTATAAAAAGGATTTTAATATGGACGCTATCTTTGACAGAGTCGTAAGGGAATTTTTTCCAAATACAACCATACCTTTTTGGAAAAAATGGCTGTTCAGGACGGCATTTGGCAATAAGGTATTTTCTCGCTTAATATATAACGAGCGACTCGTTAATAAAAATGGGGTCGAGTGGGTTAATGCAGTTGTTGAACTCCTTGAGTTGAAATGTGAAAGCGAACACCACCAACTTAACAACATACCTGGGCATGGGGCTACGGTTGTTATTTCAAATCATCCGACGGTTATCGATGGACTTAGCTTAATACATACGGTCTCCCGAGTCAGGAGTGATATAAAAATAATAGCTAATCACGTTTTGCCAATTATATTCCCCCAGGTATCGGAACTTACCATTGGAATTGAGAATATGGCCGGTAAGATGAGCCATAAAAAATTCCGCGAGATGAACGATCACCTGCGAAAAGGAGGCGTATTGATTATATGTCCTGCGGGTAAGCTGGCTAACTGGTCTCTTTCCGGGTTACAGGAGCATAAGTGGAACCCCGGTTTTTTACAGCTTGCTATGAGAAATAATGCAGCATTGGTACCAATTCATATTACGGGAGCAAACAGTAAGATTTATTATCTTACTGCAACATTCTGGCGGCAACTGTCGAACATGATGGTTATTCGTGAAGCTCTCCGCCATCATGGCAAGACCATGAAAATCAATATAGGACAGCAAATAGCCTTATCCTCGTTTAAAGAATACAATAAAGATCTTTCTGCCGCGGCAAATGTATGTTTGACGCACCTCCAGAGTATAGCGAAGAATGGCCCGGCTATGTTAGATACGATTGCGCCGCAAGAATTAGAACCAGGTAAAAAGGAGCTAATTAGCGCAATAGAGGAGTGCGAAATATTAAGGCAGTTTGAAGACGGTAGAAAACTAGTGATATATCGCTGTAATACTAACCGAACCTCACCTATTATTGATGAGTTAGGGCGCTTACGCGAACGCTGTTATCGCGATATTGGTGCCGGAACTGGTAACGACCGAGATAACGATGTTTTTGATGAAAGTTATTATCATATCATTTTTTGGGATCCTTCTGATGTGGAAATCCTGGGAGCATATCGTGTTATGCCCGTTGGCGAGCAGCTGGCCCAACATGGTGTAACAGGCCTCTATAGCAACAGCTTGTTTAAATACCATGATAATGCCTATTCCTGTTTAGAGAAGTGTGTGGAAATTGGCCGCGGCTTTATTCAGAAACCTTATCAAAAAAGTAAGGTGCTTGATTATTTATGGCAAGGGATATTTGACTTTATAAAAAGATATCCGGACTATAAATACTTGCTGGGTGTGCTGACCATTCCTGGAGCTTTTCCTGAAAAAGTACAGAAACTCATCATCAGTTTCTATAATATATATTTTCCCTCGACAGCTGATTTTTGTACGCCGATAGCATTGTTCACTGCCGAAAATGTACAGGATGATACTCCATTTTGTGGCGAAGATTTTAGAGCAGACTGGAGCATGCTTAATCACCTGCTGAGAGAAGAAGGTTATGAACTTCCCTGGCCTTTTAAACAGAGTGCTAAATGGTTCTCCCCGGGCGGATCGTCGATTCTTGCATTCACAAAAGATTATTCTTTTAATTCGATAGCTGGGTTAAATCTGAGCTCTATAGATAAATTGAATGAAAGCTACGTTAAGCATTATTTAAGAGATTAAACTGACGATGATTGTCCGGTCCTGGAGCGAGCGTGCCTCAATCCAGACCGTAGTGATAAGGGAAATGATATGCGTATGGATGCGTTTTAATGCGAAAGCCAATAAATGTATTTATTATACTGATATCGGTGCTGATACTCACCGCGTGTGATAACAAACCAGATAACATGTTATCCGGTTATTCACATGGAGAATTTGTATACCTTTCATATTCTGGTAATGAAAAAATAGAACGGATCTTGATCAATAAAGGAGATAACGTCGCCGCAGGACAGGAGTTAGTGAAGATTGAGTCCTTCGATGCGCAAAATATTTTCCTGCGCGCTGAGGAAAAGCTATCAGCAGAGAGCGCTCTATTACGAAATCTGGAATCTGGAGAACGGCCTGAAGAGCTGGATATTATACGTTCGCAGATAAAAAAAGCACAATCGGCAGAATCCCAGGTAAAGCGGCAGCTTGGGCGATATCGTAATCTTTACGCCAATCATGCCATATCGCTTGCGGAATGGGAGGATATCCGGGATGAATTAATTCAAAAAGGCGCACAGGTTGAAGAGTTAATTAATCAACTCAAAGCACGGCAACTCCCTGCCCGGCAGGATGAGATTAGCAAGCAGCGCTCAATGGTGGCCGCGGCAAAACTCGAACGGGATAAGGCGCTGTGGGATGTCCAGCAAACGACGATTGTTTCTCCGGTCAATGCTAAAGTCTTCGATATTATTTATCGTGCCGGGGAGCGCCCTTCTGCTGGTAAACCAATAATCAGTCTGTTACCTCCTGAGAATATAAAAGTACGCTTCTTTATACCCGAAGCGAAGCTCGGTAAATTTAAAATCGGATCTAAGGTAAAACTTATATGCGATGGTTGCGCTGAGCCCATTGCTGGCGTTATTAACTATATCAGCCCTGAGGCCGAGTTTACGCCTCCAGTTATTTATAGTACGAAACGTCGTGAGAAGCTCATTTTTATGGCGGAGGCTATCCCTGCGCTGCAGCAGGCAGGGCGGATGAAAATCGGCCAACCGTTTGATGTGGAGATTATTGGCGATGAATAATCTTTGTATTGATGTAAAAAATCTCAATAAACATTTTGGCGAGCATCACGTCGTAAAGGATTTCTCTTTACAGGTGGCAAAAGGCGAGATCTATGGTTTTCTCGGTCCGAACGGTAGCGGAAAAACGACATCGATTCGAATGATGTGTGGTTTGATTACGCCGGATTCCGGTGAAGGTACTTGTCTGGGTATGGATATCTTTACGCAGCGGGAAAAAATAAAAAAAAAGATAGGCTACATGACCCAGTATTTCTCAATGTGGGGAAATTTAACTATTCGGGAAAACTTACTTTTTATTGCGCGGTTATATAGCCTCGATCGGCGTAGAGATCGGGTTGAACGTGCGCTTTCTGAGTTAGGCCTCACTGCCCGACAGCACCAGCTGGCTAAGGAGCTTTCTGGGGGCTGGAAGCAAAGAATGGCCCTCGCCGCCTGTATGTTGCATGAACCTGTTTTGCTATTTCTGGATGAGCCGACTGCTGGCGTGGATCCCAAGGCGCGGCGAGAGTTCTGGCAAATGCTGCACCAGCTCTCTGACCGGGGGATCTCGATACTGGTGAGCACGCATTATATGGATGAGGCTGAGCGCTGCCATAAGGTTGCCTATCTCTCATATGGTCGGCTGCTGGCGAATGGCACTATTGCGTCGATTATAGCCTCCCAGAATTTGATCACCATGCGAACCAGCGGCGCCGGTCTGACGCTGCTTGAAAGCCAGCTACAGCGCTTGCCGGATATTGAGCAAACGGTCATTTTTGGCAATCAGCTTTATATTACATCCAGAGATGAAGCGAAGTTAAAATCCGCACTTTTTTCCTTTACGCAACAGGGTTATGAGTTCTGTAAGGTGGATACCAATCTGGAAGATGCATTTACCTACTTGATGAAAAATAATTGTGAAAAAAATTAATTTTAGCTTCTCCGTTACGCGGTGGATTGGCGTGGTTATTAAGGAAATTCACGAGCTACGCCGTGATAAAGTCAGCATCAGTATGGTGCTCCTGACACCTCTTTTTCAGCTGATCATTCTTGGCTATGCCATCAATATGGATCCGCATAATCTTCCGACCGCCTTACTAAATTATGATACCGAACGCATGAGTCAAATCTTTGTGACGGAAGCGCAAAATACCGGGTATTTTTCGATGATTCCTGTCGATTCAGAAGAGGCGGCGCAGAAAGCCTTTGTGCGGGGGGATGTCACTTTTATCGTGACGATCCCTGAAGGGTTTACGCGCAAGTTACTGCGTGGAGAAAAGCCACAACTATTGATTCAGGGGGACGCCATCGATCCGATCACCACGGGGAATGCGCTCAGCGCCCTTGTGCAGGTGGCGAAGTCGATGTTTCAGCACGATTTGCCGGGCGACATGCGTGTGGTGCAAAAAGAGGATGATTTCGAGCTTATCATTCATCGCATGTTTAACCCTGAGGGGATAACCCAGTTTAATACTATTCCCGGTATTATGGGGTCGATACTCAGTACAACGTTAATCCTGATGACCGCCCTGTCAATTACCCGCGAGCGAGAAAACGGGGCGTTAGAAAATTTACTGGTCTCTCCGTTGTCCGGGCTTGAGGTCATTATTGGGAAAATAACGCCTTTTGTTATCATTGGTCTGTTTCAGGCGACGTTAATCCTGATTGCCGCCGTTTTGTTGTTCGATATCCCCCTTCACGGTAGCGTCTTCCTACTATTTTTTGTGCTGTTAATTTATGTCTTTCTTTGTCTGTCAATTGGTATCGGTATTTCTGGCTTAGCACAAAACCAGCTGCAGGCGCTGCAAATGTCCTCTTTTTACTTTATCCCTTCCATTATGCTGTCCGGCTTTATTAGCCCCTTTATTAGTATGCCTGACTGGGCGAAAGCCATTGGCTCCTGTTTACCGCTGACCTACTTCATCCGCCTGGTTAAGGGCATTATGCTGAAAGGCTATTCAGCAACGGCATTGTTGCCTGACCTCTTGCCGCTGATAGGCCTGGCGGTGATTGTCATTGGCGTGGGGTTGAAATCTTATCGTAAAACGCTGGACTGACATTATCGGCGCGTCCGGCTGGAGTGGGCATAGGCTTTTTGCCATGAAATTCGTATAATGCGCCCTCACATTCGTTTCAAGCCGGAGATTTCTATCATGCGTCCAGCAGGCCGTAGCGCTAATCAGGTGCGTCCCGTCACCCTGACCCGTAATTACACAAAACACGCTGAAGGCTCCGTGCTGGTCGAATTCGGTGATACCAAAGTGCTGTGCACTGCCTCTATTGACGAAGGCGTTCCGCGTTTCCTGAAAGGCCAGGGCCAGGGCTGGATCACCGCTGAATACGGCATGCTGCCGCGTTCTACGCACACGCGTAACGCGCGTGAAGCGGCAAAAGGCAAGCAGGGCGGCCGGACGATGGAAATTCAGCGCCTGATTGCCCGCGCGCTGCGCGCAGCGGTTGACCTGAAAGCGCTGGGCGAATTCACGATTACTCTCGACTGCGATGTACTGCAGGCCGACGGCGGCACCCGCACCGCCTCCGTCACCGGCGGGTTTGTGGCGTTGAGTCTGGCCCTGCACAAGCTGGTGATGGACGGTGTCCTGCCAGAGATGCCGCTGACCAACTGTGTGGCGGCGGTGTCCGCCGGCATCGTGGGGGACGAGCCCATGCTGGACCTGTGCTATGAGGAGGACTCCCACGCCCAGGTGGATCTCAACTGCGTCATGACCGGCGCGGGGGAGCTGGTGGAGCTCCAGGGCACCGGCGAGGGCCGGCCCTTCACCATCGTGGAGCAGCGGGCCCTGGTGGAGCTGTGCGCCAAGGGCATCCGGGAGCTCCAGAACATTCAGAGACAAGTGTTGGGGGGCTAAATGTATGAAACTGGTATTGGCCAGCAAGAATGCCCATAAGCTGGTGGAGATGAGGGACATCCTTTCCCAGTTGGGGGTGGAGGTGGTGCTGGAGTCCGAGGTGGGCGTCGATGTGGACGTGGAGGAGACCGGCGCCACCTTTGAGGAAAACGCCTTTTTGAAGGCCCGCGCGGTGATGGAGGCCTCCGGCCTGCCCGCCATCGCGGACGACTCCGGCCTGTGCGTGGACGCGCTGAACGGCGCGCCCGGCGTGTACTCCGCCCGCTACGGCGGGCCGGGGCTGGACGACGTGGGCCGCTACCGGCTTTTGCTGGAGAACATGCGGGGGCAGCTGGACCGGCGGTGCCGCTTTGTCTCCGCCATCTGCTGCTGCTTTCCCAACGGGGACCGGGTGGAGGCCCGGGGGGAGTGTCCCGGCACCTTGGCCTACGCCCCCAAGGGGGAGGACGGCTTCGGCTATGATCCCATTTTCTTTGTCCCCGCCCTGAAAAAGACCTTTGCGGAGCTCTCTCCGGCGGAGAAGAACGCCATCTCCCACCGGGGGAATGCGCTCACGGCCTTTCGGGAGAAGCTGGAGCAGTATCTGAACAAGTAAAATGCCTTCCCGCAGGAGGGCAGATCAAAAGGAGACCGGTCTATGGAAGAACTGACAAGCAAGCAGCGGGCCCAGCTCAGGGGTCTGGCCAACAGCATTGACACCATCCTGCACGTGGGCAAGGACGGCATCGGGGACAACCTGGTGAAGCAGGCCGACGACGCCCTGGAGGCCCGGGAGCTCATCAAGGGCAAGGTTCTGGAGAACAGCCTGCTGAGCAGCCGGGAGGCGGCCGAGGCCCTGGCGGAGGCCACCCGGAGCCAGGTGGTACAGGTCATTGGAACCAAATTCGTTTTGTATCGTCCAACCCATAAGAAGGACAAAAAGGACAAGATCGTACTGGTGACGGACAAGAAGCGCAAGTAACGCAGAGGAGGGGAAGCCTATGAAGCTCGGCATCTACGGCGGCACCTTCAACCCGCCCCACCTGGGGCACCTGACCTCCGCCCGGCTGGCCCTGGACGCGCTGGGGCTGGACGAGCTGCGGTTTGTCCCGGCGGCGCTGCCGCCCCACAAGCGCCTGCCCCCCGACGCCCCCGGGCCGGAGGCCCGGCTGGAGATGGTGGAGCTGGCCGCCGACGGCCTGCTCCTGCCTGGCCGGGTGAGCGTCAGCGGCATGGAGCTCTCCCGCCCCGGCAAGAGCTACACCGCCGACACCCTGGCGCAGCTCCACGCCCAGAACCCCGGCGCGGAGCTGTGGCTGATGATGGGGACGGACATGTTCCTCACCCTCCAGAACTGGCGGGAGCCGGAGCGGATCACCGCCCTGGCGGGCATCTGCGCCTTTGCCCGCACCCAGGCCGACTGCGGGGAGCTGCTCACCATCCAGGCCGAGCATCTGCGCAAGACCTTCGGGGCGAAGGTGTGCGTGCTCCAACTGCCCCAGGTGGTGGACGTGTCCTCCACCCGGCTGCGGGAGCTGCTGGCCCAAGGCGGGGGACAGGAGTACCTGTCTCCGGCGGTGTACGGCTACATCCTGCGCCACGGGCTCTACGGGGCGGGGCGGGATCTGAAGCGCCTGCCCGACCGGGAGCTGCGGGCCTGCTCCTACTCCATGATCCGCGCCAAGCGCATCGCCCACGTGAAGGGCACGGAGGAGGAGGCGGTGCGGCTGGCCCGGCGCTGGGGCGCCGATGAGGAGCACGCCCGCCGGGCGGCGATCCTCCACGACTGCACCAAGTATTTGGAACTGGACGAGCAGTTGCAATTATGCGCGAAATATGGTATCGTACTGGACGAATTGGAGCAGCAGGCCGTCAAGCTCCTCCACTCCAAGACGGGCGCGTGTGTGGCCCGGCACGTGTACGGGGTGAGCGACGACATCTACGAGGCCATTTTCTGGCACACCACCGGAAAGGCCGGCATGACCCTGCTGGAGAAGCTCCTCTATGTCGCCGACTACATGGAGCCCACCCGGGACTTTCCGGGGGTGGAGCGCCTGCGGGCGCTGGCCTATGAGGATCTGGACGCGGCGGTGCTCCTGGGGTGCGAGATGAGCATACAGGAGATGGCGGAGCGGGGCCTGCCCGTGCACCCCAATACGGTAAAGGCCCGGGATTGGCTGCGGAGCAAGACGAAAGGAACTAGTGATTGATGAACCCGGAACAGAGAAAGAACCACCGGGGCGGCGCCCGGGTACAGAAGCCGGAGAGTCCCCGGCGGGAAAAAGAGACCAAGCGGGAGAAAAAGCCCGGCCGGCCGCGCACCAAAAAGCAGAAGATTCTGCTGGGGCTGTATATTGCCCTGACGGTGGTGGCGGCCATCATCGTGGCGGGGGCGATTGTGTTCGGCCTCATGAGCGCCCCGCCGGAGGTGGCCCTCCCCACTCCCACCCCCCGGCACACCACCATCATCAACGAGCAGGGTGAGGAGGTAGAGGTGGAGATCCCAGGCCTGTCCGCCGGCCGCAAGGAGCAGTTTTACACCTTCCTGGTGGCGGGCGTCAGCGGCGGCAACACCGATACGATGCTGTTGGCGGCCTACGATGTGCCCAACCAGAAGCTCAGCGTCATGAGCCTTCCCCGTGACACCTATGTCATCTACAACGGCCGCACCGTGATGATCAACTCGGTCTACAGCCGGGGCGGCGGCGAAGAAGGCGGCGTGGAGGCCCTGAAAAAGGCGGTGGGCTCCCTCACCGGCGTGACCCCCGACTTCTATGTATTGGTGGAGTGGGAGGCAGTGGGTGAGCTGGTCGATGCCATCGGCGGCGTATATTTTGACGTGCCGCGGCGCATGTATTACAATGATCTGTCCCAGCACTTCAAAATTGACCTCCAACCTGGCTATCAGCTTCTGGACGGCAACGGTGCCATGGGTGTGCTCCGCTGGCGGCACAACAGCGATGACAGCGGGCACATTCTCAACAGCGGCTACGCCATGGGCGATCTGGGCCGCATCGAGACCCAGCAGGCATTCCTCAAGGAGGTCGTCCGCAAGTGCCTCCAGCCCGATGTGCTGCTGAGCAACCTGATGGACTATATCAGCATCTTCCAGAAGAATGTGACCACCGATCTGAGCGTGGGCAATCTGGCCTACTTCGGCAAGTCGGCCATCGGCAAGCTGGACATGGACAGCGTGGAGTTTGTCACCCTGCCCAACCAGTCCGCTGGGGACGCCCACCTGCTGCCCGTGGGCAGCCAGATTGTGGAGATGGTCAATGAGGGCTTCAACCCCTATCAGTCGGACATCAGCCTGCGGGATCTGAATCTGGCCGGAAAGCGACCCGGCTCCAGCAGCACGGGCACGACGCCCAGGCCCCAGGCTACGACTAAGCCGGAGACCACGCCCAGCGCAACCTCCGCTCCGGTCGAAAGCCCGCCGGGCACGCCGCCGGCCACGTCCACCCCGGGCGGAAGCCAGCCCCCAGCCATATCCACTCCGGGCGGGCAGACGCCGCCTCCGGTCCAGACCCCGGCGGCCACTCCGGCGCCCGCCGTCCCCTCCGCGGAGCCGACCCCGCCCCCGGCGGAGAACACCCCAGCCATGACGCCGCCCCCGGCCGCCACGCCGGACGGCGGCTACGGACCCGGCATGGTGCCGGTGGAATAAAGGAAGATAGAAACGGATGAATCCTGAGAACAAAAAGACAAGCCGGGGTGGAACGCGGGCTGGAAAGCCCCGCACGCCCCTCACACCGAGGCAGAAGGCCCTGCGCATTGCGTGCCTGGTTTTGGCCATTCTGGCGGCGGTTCTGGTGACGGTTTTCGCCGCCTACCGCCTCCTGGTGGTCAAGCCCTCGCTGCCGGAGCCAGGTGTGGAGCTGCCGGACGAGGACCAAAACTATGAGTTTGGCGACGGCCCCCGCCTCTCCGGCGACCGCAAGGAGGAGTTTTATACTTTCCTGCTGGTGGGCCGGGACACGGGCGGCGGCGGCAATACCGATACCCTTATGGTGATGGCCTACGACATCCCAAACCAGACCCTAAACGTCATGAGCATCCCCCGGGACACCATGGTGAACGTGCCGTGGGACATCAAGCGCATCAACTCGGTATACAACTACGCGCCCTACTACGATAAGGACGGCATCCAATTTCTCAAGGAGGAGGTCTCCTACCTCATCGGGTTTCAGCCGGACTACACCATCGTGGTGGAGTGGGAGGCGGTGGGCGAGCTGGTGGACGCCATCGGCGGCGTGGAGTTTGATGTGCCCATCGACATGAACTACGACGACCCCACCCAGAACCTGCACATCCACCTGAGCGCCGGGCTCCAGGACATCGACGGCGACAAGGCCATGCAGCTTCTGCGCTGGCGGAAGAACTCCGACGCCTATGGAAACGTATACGGCGGCTACCCCAACGGCGATCTGGGCCGCATCGAGACCCAGCAGGCCTTTTTGAAGGCGGTCATTGAGAAGTGCCTCAACAGCATCAGCCTCGGCACCATCCCCAAAATGGCCCAGATCTTCCTGGACAACGTGGACACCAACGGCAGCCTGACGGTGAACAACCTGGCTTGGTTTGCCAAGGAGGCCATCGTGGGCGGCCTGAGCATGGAGAACGTGCACTTTATGACCCTGCCCAACCGGGGGGCCAGCGTCTACAGCCGGACGTACCACAACTACCAGTCCTATGTTACTCCCATTCCGGACGAGATGCTGGAGCTGGTGAATACCTGCTTCAACCCCTATCTGGAGGACATTGAGCTGAACGAGCTGGATCTGATGCAGGTCAACGAGGACGGCAGCCTGTCCTCCACCCGCGGCCATGTGGAGGATACCAAGGCCGCCAAGCCCCCCGCGAAGGGGAACTCCGGCAGCTCCAAGCCCACCGACAATCCCGCGCCGGAGGTGCCCGACACCCCGGAGCCGTCGGTCACTCCGACGGCCACACCGGAGGCCACGCCCTCCGCCCCGGCGGAGAGCCAGCCCCCCGCCGTAGAGACTCCGGCCGTCACGCCTGCGCCGGAGCCCACCCCGGCCGCAACCCCCGTACCCACGCCGGCTCCCACGCCCATCCCCGCCTTCACCCCGGCGCCCGACGTGCCCGTGGACGGCTTTGGTCCCGGCATGGAGCCCATTGAATAGAAGGAGAATGAGATGACTGCAATCGAGATTGCCCTGTCCGCCGTAAAGGCGCTGGACAGCAAGAAGGGCCAGGACATCAAGTGCCTGGAGACCGGACACCTGACCACCCTGGCGGACTATTTTGTGCTCTGTACCGCCACCTCCACCACCCAGATCAAGGCCCTGGCTGACGTCTGTGAAAAGGCCCTCAAGGACGCCGGGGAGCCCCCCCACCACATTGAGGGCCACCGGGGCGGCACCTGGATCCTGCTGGATTTCTCCTCCGTTGTGGTGCACATCTTCAACGAGGAGGCCCGGGAG
>ERZ1106981.922-NODE-922-length-16577-cov-3.512408_pt1 | contig 16577 bp, 15 predicted proteins | sample MGYA00403692_ERZ1106981 | MGnify/ENA primary metagenome ERZ1106981 (study PRJEB35170, sample SAMEA104062431) | human gut metagenome | biome: human gut; feature: human-associated habitat; material: faeces | place: Denmark | collected 2012-06-22 ... | reverse complement strand
CGGCTATCCCGCCGCTTAAAAATAATAAAGGTAATAGGTTTTGTTGGGCGCCCATATACTGCGTCATTAAGGGCGCTAAAATGGGAATGATCAGCATTGGACTAAACTGTACCAGCGCATTACCGGAAGCAAACAGTAAAGTATCTACATCGAGGGGCAGCGCGTGGGACGTGTCGAAAGTGACGGGATCCTGAGGGATGATGGAGACGATCAGTGGCAATGCCAACCAACACAGTGTACAAATTAACCACAACGCGACATGCCAACCGTAATGAGTACACAAAAATAGTACAGCGGGCATCCCCACGATGCTGACCATCGAAAATGACGCAATCACCGTCGCCAACATTTTTCCGCGCAAGTCAGCCGGTGTGTGGTTTATCAAAATAGTGATCCCCACAGCCATTGTCGTACCGCCAACCAGTCCTGCGAAGAAGCGCAATGTAAGAAGAAGAGGAAAACTGGTAGTGAATGTCGTCAACAGTGTCGCCATGGCTAGCAGTACCATATTAGCGCTTAAAAAATGCTTCTTATTGCAACGATCAATCCAGTAAAAGGCGATAATTCCCGACAGGACGGCTCCAAATGTGTACATACCGGATACATAGCCTGAGAAGGTGACGGGAACAGCGAAATCTGCAGCCATAAATGTAAAAACAGGGCTGAACATCATATATTCCAGCGCATTAGTAAACTGGACCAAAGCGATTACCATAGCAATCCGAATGAGCGTCTTTTGATTAAATGTTGTGGTGACCAGTGGCATAGCAAGCGACCTGTGGATGAAAGATATCCTAGCTTAACTGCTATCAAACTTGTCGATTAGATGGTAAAAATGGCACTCATTATTATCATATGTGGGATAGTTGATGCGGCCAGTTCTTGACTTTAATGCGCTGAAAATCTTCATTGCTGTGGTGGAAAGAGACAGTTTTGTCGGGGCATCGAAAGCCCTGGAAATGCCGACATCAAATGTGAGCCGTTGCATTTCTCAGTTAGAAGACAAACTGAACCTTCAGCTCATTGAGCGCAGTACCCGACATATGAAGCTCACACAGGCTGGGCATCTACTCTATACCCGGGCGAAGCCATTACTGGAAGCACTTGAGCAAACTGAAACCGAATTAACGTTGCGACAAATGCAATTCAAGGGGCCATTACGTATCTGTATTCCCAATGAAATCGGTCCTGTATTGCTGGGCTCTGTTGTTGCTGATTTCGCCTGTCAGCATCCGGATCTGGAGATAAGTTGCGTCACAAATTTGTCGGGTTATGAATCCCTGCGAGATGATCTGGATTTAGCTGTCATTGTTAGCCGTGGTCAGATGGATGACAGTGACTACATCGCCCGTCATCTGGTGACGATCCCTTGCACCATCGTTGCGGCCCCCTCCGTCATCCAGCGTTATGGCACGCCTTCTCGAATACAGCAATTTGAAGAGTTACCCTGTATTACAACGGTGAATGCGCTTAAAGGCGCTCCCTGGCAGTTTGTGAATAAAAAGGGCGGATTCGAGACGATCAAGGTTAACGGTCGTTATCGGGTCAACAGCGGAGAGATGGCAGGGCGAGCGGCCATCTCAGGTGTCGGTTTTGCCATCCTGTCGAAACAAGCCTGCCAACCCTATATTGATGATGGGCGGTTAATCGAGATTGAATTTGAACAATCGGCAGCCCCCTTGCAATTGTTCGCTCTGTATTCAGATCGGCGTTACTTGCCGGCAAAAACAAGAGCGCTTATTGATTTCATGCATCAGAGATTGAGTCATTAACAAGAGGCCATCTTCAGCGCGCCAGGGCAGCGCTGTTTTATTCAGCCGGCCGGCTCAAGCAACAAATCTCTGATATAGCCCTCCAGCAGGGAGGCACAAATTCGCGTTTCATACGACATCATCCCAGCTGGTGGATGGAGCAACCAGGCACTAAATGGCGGGATCGGATAGTGGCTTAAGAGGGGGATGAGCGCGCCGTCTGCCATTTCTTTTCTGCAAACCGGACTTTGCAAAACACCAATGGCATGTCCCGCTAATAACCAGGAGAGGACACTCCGCCAGTGCGTGGACTGAAATTGAATATTGACGGGAACATTAATGAGTTGATCTTCGGAAGCGACCAATTGAATGCGATTACTGGCGAATACACCGGAAACAGCAGCAAATGGATAATCTGTCAGCGCATCCGGCGTGTCAGGATGACCCATTTTCGCCAGCAGAGCCGGAGAGGCCAGTAACACTCTGCGCACGGTGCCAAGCGGGCGTGCGACAAAAAAACCTTCGGAGACATCACCTAATCTCAGTGATAAATCGACCCCCTCGGTGACGGGATCGATGACGCGGTCGTTAAAAATGACATCGACCTGCAGCGCCGGATGCTCGTTCTGAAGCTGCAACAATGCAGGCATCAGCAAGCTTTCTCCGGCGGAATAGGGCGCGGCAATACGGATTTTGCCTTGCAGCCCCTGATTTTCCTCACTCACAGAAAGAGCATGCTCTGCCGCCTGAACGGCCGTTTTGCTTCGCTCATAAAACACGTTACCGCTTTGCGTTAGAGACATGTTACGCGTGTTGCGCCTAAGCAAACGTGTCCCAAGATGAGCTTCCAGTTTTTCTATTCTTTCACTCACGGCGGGCTGGCCAATACCGAGATCGCGGGCTGCAGCCGACATGCTGCCCCGTTCAACCACCCTGATAAATATGCGCATTGCTGAGAAGAGATCCATTCACCAATTATATTGGCTTTACCGATAAATGTAAGTGGGGACAGGTATCTACTGCTTTACTGCGAAATGATGAAAAATCCAGACTCAAGGCCTGAGTCAGGCTAAATTTTAATCTATTTAATTGATTTATTGGTGGAAAATAATGATGCCAGAGATAAAGCTTTTCATGTTCCAGTCAGGAACACAGCATTGTCGATATCAGCATATCCGGATGAATCAGGGCGTGGGAGAGCATTATGAGATCCCTGTCCCCTGGTTTCTGCTGACCCATCCGGATGGGTTTACGCTGATTGACGGCGGTCTGGCTGTCGAAGGATTGAAAGATCCCAGCGGTTATTGGGGAAGTGCTGTAGAGCAGTTTAAACCGGTGATGTCAGAAGAACAGGGTTGCGTGGAACAACTTAAGAGGATTGGCATTGCTCCTGAGGATATCCGCTATGTGGTCCTGTCCCATTTGCACTCTGATCATACGGGAGCAATTGGTCGCTTCCCCCATGCTACGCATGTTGTCCAGAGGCAAGAGTATGAATATGCCTTTGCCCCTGACTGGTTTACTTCGGGAGCCTATTGCCGACGCGATTTCGATCGTCCCCAACTTAACTGGCTATTTCTGAACGGGTTGTCCGATGATCACTATGACCTTTACGGTGATGGCACGTTACAATGTATTTTCACCCCAGGGCATTCACCGGGCCATCAATCTTTTATTATCCGCTTACCGGGTGGTACAAATTTTACGCTAGCGATTGATGCGGCTTATACCTTAGATCATTACCATGAGAAGGCTCTCCCGGGGCTAATGACGTCTGCTACTGATGTCGCTCAGTCTGTGCGAAAGCTGCGTCAGCTTACCGAGCGATATCATGCGGTATTCATACCCGGCCACGATCCTGAAGAATGGAAAAAAAACAGGCTTGCGCCAGCCTGTTACTATTGAATCATTCCTCGCTGATCGCCAAAAAGCGTCTGTTAAGCAGGGCTGTCAGCTTATCTTGTTCGAAATGGCCCTGGTGATGGCCGGGGCCATTTCTGCGGGCAAGCTCAGGGCTTCACGTCCAGCACGACATGACTGAAGGTTTGATAGGTTTTTTCGTCCGGCGCGGGCGGGATGTTGGCTTTTTTCAGCGCGGACATCACCTGCGCGCAGAATGGCCGATCGCCGCTCTCGACCGTTGGATCCTGCACCGTCCCGTCACGCTGTAGCGTTAAGCGCACCGAGCATTTTTGCCCTTGCCAGGAGGCCGGCTGGTCTATGTTAGCGAAGATAGCCGCCTGGATCCGCGCCAGATAGCGTGAGGCATTGGCCTGGGGTGAAGTATCGGAACCCGTTTGATAATCGCGAAGTATCTTATCCACTTCAGCCGATATTTTAGCGTCTTCGGCGCTGCCCGGCGCAGAAGCACGACCCGAGCAGGCGGAAAGGAGTAAAGAGAGGGTGCAAACGAGCACAGCGTTGGTTTTCACGGACATGCTAAGCCTCCTTGCTGGTGGTGATACCGTCGTGTACGAGGCGGTTATCCTCTGTTATTCCGCGATATTATTCAAACGCTGAATTGCATGGCACGCGCTTTCAGTGACAGTGTCACTCATTTTTTACTTTCGTCGCGGGCGGTGATGCCATCCAGTCGCGAATGATGTCACCGTATAGCTGTTCGGCCTCCGCCAGTCGGCTGAGCAGGCAGTATTCGTCGGTTTGATGCGCCATCGACGGCTCGCCGGGGCCGAGAATAATACAGGGCGGATCGCCCAATGCAGGCAGCAGCAGCGAGGCGTCGGTAAAGTAGGGCACCACGCGCGGCGCAATCGGCTCAGCGTGCAGCGGCTGACAGCGTTGATAAACCTGCTTAATCCACGCATGATCCTCCCGGCTGAGGACGGCGGGCAGGTCGACCAGCGTGGAGACGGTGACGCTTTCGCCAAGCAGCGTCGTCAAGCGCTCCCGGATAGTGGCGTGCTGTAAATTGGGCGCGCTGCGGATATCGACATCAAAACGCGTGCGGTCCGGTACGGAATTAATATTGAGTCCGCCTTCTATGCGTCCGACGTTGAGGGTGGGTTGCTTCATTAGCGGATGCGGCGCGCCTGGCGAAAAATGCTGAATCTTACCCAGCGCATCCGCCGCCAGATAGATAGCATTAATCCCCAGCTCCGGCATCGCGCCGTGGGCGGTTTTCCCCCGCGTTTCGCAGCGTAGCCAGAGCGCGCCTTTATGGCCGATAACCGGATAGTTGGCGGTGGGTTCACCGACGATCAGCGCGCCCACGTCCGGCAACGTCGCGGAGGCGATCAGCGCCCGTGCGCCGTCGCAGCCGGTCTCTTCTCCGCCGGTAATCAGCAATACCGCGCCGCGTCCGGCGAGGATCGTTTCCCGCTGATGAACGCAGGCGACGGCAAACGCCGCTATCGCCGCTTTCATATCGCTGGATCCGCGGCCATAAAGACGCCCGTCTTCCATCTGCGAGCCGAAAGGATCGTACTGCCACCGGGCATTTCCCAGCGGCACGGTATCCAGATGACCGGTAAAGGCCAGCGGTTTACCGGTCTTCGCCCCGGGCAGCCTGGCGATAAGATTGCAGCGTCCCTCGCCGAACGACGACAGCGAAACCGCAAAGCCGCGGTGTTGAAGCCAGTCGGCAAAGAAGCGCATGCAGTCAGCTTCGCTGCCCGGCGGGTTGATGGTGTTAAAGCCCAGCAGCTGCCGGGCGAGCTCAAGGGTCGCGGTCATCAGCGGCGTTCCGTCAGCCAGTCGAGGCAGTTAATCCACAGCTGGCGATAGCCGGGCCATTTGGCAAACTCTTCCGGCAGCCAGTGCGCCGACATGTCGCTGGTCCACACCAGCGAGCGACCCTGCTGATATTCGCGAACAGCCAACAGCGGATGACCGGTACCGGCCACGGTCGCCAGCAGTTTGCCTTCCGGGTGCATTTCAACTTCGTTATAGCCCAGCAGCCACGGCCATTCGCCCGGAATATCGTTAAACAGGGGGTGAGACTCCGTCACTTCGGCATAGCAGCCTTCCGGGGTTTCAATGCGATCGTCCCAGGCCAGGCAGCGTACCGGCAGCACTTTCTCCACCTCGGTATGGCGGTAGCGCGCGCCGCCGTTGATTCCCTGGAAGCTGTAATAGCCGCCGATCATCATCAGCGCCCCCCCGCCGGCCACGTAATCATGCAGGAGCGTTAAACGGTTGGCGGTTCGGCGGCTCTTCAGCCAGGTGTCCGGATGCAGCAGCAGCGTATTGGCGCCAATGTCCGAGAGAATAATCGCATCCCACTGCTGCAGCGCTTCCAGCGTCAGCGGAAAGTCTGTCGCCGCCGCGTGGGCGGGCATATAGGTAATGGCATAGGGACTGTCGGCGAGCGCGGCCAGAAAATCCGTTGCGCCGGTGTGCCAGGTGGCGGTGGCAAACTGGTCGAAGCCTTTAACGTGCATTGAGGTGCTGGTCCAGGATTCACCGACCAGTAAGATTTTTTTCTGCATTATGACTTTCCTTTTATCCGCCAAAGACCCGTTGGGGATTTCCAATCATCAAGGTTTCAAGCTGTTCGCCGCTGACGCCGTGGCGCCGCAGACGAGGAACAAAATGCTTGAGTATGTAGCCGTAACCGTGGCCGCCGTAGCGGGTGAGCATGGTTTTCAGGAAGACGTCCTGCGACAGCAGAATTTGCTGGATGTAGCCGTCGTCAATCAGCTCGCGGATCGCGCGGGCGTTCTCCTCGTCGGAGGGCGACTGCGCCGACTCGTCGGCGTAGTAATAGCTCATGCCAATCATGTCGTATTCGAGAAACGCCCCGCGCTGCGCCAGTTCGCGCTGGTAGCGCTTATCGGCAAAGCTGGGATTCATATGGCACAGCACGGTATGGCGTAAATCGGCGCCTTCCTGTTCGAGAATATCCAGCACCCGATGGCCCAGCCGCTCCCAGCCGGGCAGATGGACCTCGATCGGCACGCCGGTCGCGGCGCTGGCCCGACCCGCAGCGCGCAGGGATTTCTCCTCATCCGGCGTAAAGCGGCTGGAGATACCGATTTCGCCGATGAGCCCGGCGAGCACCTCCGGTTTCTCCTCCGCGCCGCCAAGATCGTAAATCAGCCGTTCGGTCAGCTGTTCGACGCTGCTGATTTTTACCCACTCAGGGTGCGAAGGTTCCAGATAGAGCCCGGTACCCATAATGATGTTCAGACCGGTCAGCCGCGCGATGCGCGCCAGCGCTTTCGGATCGCGGCCAATGCCGATATTGGTCGGGTCGACTACCGTTTCTCCGCCAAGGGCGCGATATTTAGTCAGCTCGTCAATCGCAACGTCGACATCAAACAGCTGACAGTTATCGCGGCTCATCAGCGGGTTGAGCGACAGTTCGCCAAGGTTTTCCATTTTCACCGGCATTTCGGCAAGATGGCGATCGCTGCAGCAGCAGGGCGGCACCCATTTGCCGGAGGCATCCAGCAGAATATGCTCATGCATCAGAGTAACGCCCATTTCGTTAATCGGCAGTGGGCCAAGCACAGTCATTACGTAACCGCTGCTAACGCCAACCGGCAGCGGGGAGGGATGGCGAAAAATTGATCCTTTCATCAGCTATCCTTTTGCCGCGGAGCGCGTCGGGTTGAGAATGCGGGTGTTCAGCCAGATAGCCAGCAGGATAATGGTGCCGGTGGCTATCTGGGTGTAAAACGGCGAAATATGCGACAGGATCAGCCCGTTCTGAATGACCGCAATCGACAGTGCGCCCAGCAGCGTGCCAATAATAGTTCCGAAGCCGCCAAACAGACTGGTGCTGCCTAGCACAACGGCAGCAATGACCTGCAGTTCAAAGCCTTCGCCCTGGTTGGAGGAGCCGCTGCCGAGGCGTGCGGTAATGATCATCCCCGCCAGCGCGGCGGCCATTCCGCTGATGATATAGACCTTCATGGTGACCGCTTTGGTGTTAATGCCGCTGCGCCGCGCGCCTTCGGCGTTAGCGCCGATAGCGGTCACGTAGCGGCCAAAGCGCATATGGTTGAGAACGATATGCCCGATCAGCAGAATCAGAATGCCGAGCAGTGCGGGCATGGGGATCCCGACGACCCACGCGCGTCCGATAAAGGTAAACAGGCTGTCAGCGGGAAGCGGAATCGAATAGCCCTGGGTCACCAGCAGCGCGATACCGTTGGGCTTCTCCGGCGCGTAAACGGTAATTGTCGGAGCGCGAACGCCGGTGACCGCGCGATCGGGAAGCGAGGGGTCTTTGCTGCGCTCCACCAGCGATTCGCTCGCCGGGCTGTTTTTGGCGCCGGGCGCTTCACCGCCGGGCCAGACGGAAAAGGTGGGAAGAGAGGAAAATGCAGCCTGAGAAGCCAAAAGCAAAGCGATGGCGGCGGCCAGAGGTAAACGCGTCATAAGCATCTCCATTAAGGAAAAGGCTTATTTATCATTCATCAGGAACGGGTAAAGCGAGTTGTCTCACAGAACGCTGTTTCATTAAAATAAAAATGAAACAGCGTTCTGAAGATGTGCCTACTGCAGCTGGTCTTTATTAATACCCAACCGTTTCATGCGCGAAAGCAGCGTCGTGCGCTTTAATCCCAGACGCTGGGCCGCGCCCTTCGGTCCGGCGACCACGCCGTTGCTCTCTTTCAGCACCCGGACAATCAGCTGGTATTCATCTTCGCCTTCCTCCGGCAGCACTTCTGCCGCCAGCGGCTGCGGCTCGATACTCATTTCCGGTAAGGAGAGCTGCAGCACGCTGCCGCGGGTCAGCAGCACCGCGCGCTCAATGACGTTCTCCAGTTCGCGCACGTTACCCGGCCACTCCATGCGGCTGAGCAGGCGCAGCGTTTCCGCCGGAATGCTGTCAATGTTGCGCCCGAGACGGCGGGCAATTTTAAAAGTGAAGGCCTTCACCAACAGGGGAATATCCTCCGGCCGCTCGCGCAGGGGAGGCAGGTGGATCGGGAAGACGTTCAGCCGATAGTAGAGATCGCTGCGAAATTCGCGATCGGCGACCATCTGCTTAAGATCGCGGTTGGTGGCGGCGATCAGGCGCACGTCGGTGTGAATCAGCTTATTGCTGCCGAGACGCTCGAACTCCTGCTCCTGCAACACGCGCAGCAGTTTCGGCTGTAGTTCAATCGGCATGTCGCCCACTTCATCAAGAAACAGCGAGCTTTTATCCGCCAGCTCAAAACGACCAATACGCTGCGCGCTGGCGCCGGTAAAGGCGCCGCGCTCGTGACCAAACAGATCGCTTTCCAGCAGCCCGGCGGGCATCGCCGCGCAATTCATCTTCACCATTCGCCGTGCGTTACGCCCGCTCAGATTATGAATCGCCCTGGCAATCAGCTCTTTACCGGTTCCTGTTTCACCGAGGATCAGGACGGTGCTGTCGCTTTGCGCCACCATCTCCACCTGCTTGAGCACGTTGTACATGGCTTCGCTGCGACCGATTATCTCGCCAAATTCGCTATCCACGTTATTGAGCTGCTCGGTAAGCGCCAGGTTCTCGTCGACCAGACGCTCTTTCAGCCGGTGAATCTCCTGATAGGCGAGGGCGTTGTCCACGGCAATCGCCACGCGTTCGGCAATCTGGCGCAGCAGTTTGAGGTTGGCGGTGGTAAACACTTTCTCTTCGCATTGCGCCAGCTTCAGCACGCCGAGCATTGTATTGCCGGACATCAGCGGCAGCAGACACAGGGTCTGTATCTGGTTGCCCCAGGTGTCGAACAGCATGCGTTCGTACGGCGCAAGCGTATCCCGCTCGTTCAGGTTAATCAGCAGCATCTCTTTGCTTTTGAAAACCCGTTCAGAGAGCGTTCCCGCTTCGTCCACTTCGCTTTGTTCATGCGCGGGATTATGTTCATCCAGATAATGCGTGGAATAGATGCTCAGCTTATTTTTGCGGGAGCTGTGCAGGACGATACTAATGGCATCGATATTAAAGTAGTGGTGGATCTCTTTCGCGACTTCGCTCACCAGTTCGTCGATGTCCAGCCGTGAAAGCACGGCATTGGTGATCGCCACCAGAATGCGGAAGTTGTCGCGCTCACGGCACAGGAGATCGTAGTCAACGTTATTGCTGACCCGACACTGAATTTGCTCAGCGACCACTGCGACAATCTGGGTGAAGGTTTGCAGACGTTCGTACTCTTTCTCGCTCCACGGCTGGTCGTTTTGGCGGATGAATTCGCAGCCGCCAAAAATGCGCCCTTCAGCGGCCAGCGGCAGCAAACAGTAGTGGCCAAATTCACCGTACAGCCCGTTTGTCGCCAGTTGCGGCCAGGTTTCGCTGAATTCGTGATGATTGCAATGCAGCGCATCGGGACGCGATAGAATGCGCCGAACCGGGCCATGTGCCAGCACGGTTTCGTCTTCATACGCGACAGGTTTACCATTTTCGCGAGTTGCATAATAACGCGCGCGTTGTGTCTGTGGCTGCCATAACACAATAGCCGCGCTGTCGGCCAGCGCTGAGCGCTTGACCAGTTGCGAAAGCGCTTCACTGAGCGACGCCAGGTCGGGCTGCTGCAATAATGTACGAGTGATGTCGAACAAACCTTGTTGTCCGAGATCGCTCATCGGTGTATACGACATGTTGCTTTTCCAGAAAAGCACCGCGATGCGGTGCGAAAACGGTAAATAAATTATAGATATAGGTAATATATTTTGGGTATCACCGCAGGCCTGTCCATCCGTAGGCCTGATAAGCACAGCGCCATCAGGCGCCTTTGCCGGATGGTGGTGTAAACGCTTTATCCGGCCTACAAACTGCATTGAACCGCAGGCCTGATAAGCACAGCGCCATCAGGTGCTTTTGCCGGATGGCGGCGTAAACGCCTTATCCGACCTACAAACTGCATTGAACCGTAGGCCTGATAAGCGCAGCGCCATCAGGCACCTTTGCCGGATGACGGCGTAAACGCCTTATCCGGCCTACAAACTGCATTGAACCGTAGGCCTGATAAGCACAGCGCCATCAGGCGCTAGCATATACGCGGCAACGGTTCGGCGTGGGGTAAATCAAGGGTACGTTTCACGCCATACAGACCGGCCAGGCGAACACCTCTGCGTTCAACCACCTCGCCGATCGGCACCGCATCGCGGCCCAGCGGATGCGCGCGCAGCGCGTCAAGCACCGCGTCTGCGGCCTGACGCTCAACGGCGATCACCAGTTTGCCTTCATTGGCAAAGTTAAGCGCATCCAGCCCCAGCAGTTCGCAGACGCCGCGCACTGCCGGTTTGACCGGCAGCGCGGATTCGGACAACTCAATACCGAAGCCGCAGGCGGCGGCAAACTCATGGGCGACAGCATTCACGCCGCCGCGCGTCGCATCGCGTAAGGCTTTCACGCCTGGAATATCGCGCAGCGTCTGAATCAGCGGGGTTAATACCGCGCAGTCGCTGACCAGTTCGCCATCCAGCCCCAGTTGTTCACGCAAATTGAGGATCGTTGCGCCATGATCGCCGAGCGTGCCGCTGACCAGCAGCACATCTCCTACGCTTAATGTCTGCGCCCCCCAGTGAATATTGGCGGGAATCGCCCCCATCCCGGCGGTGTTGATGAACAGCTTATCCGCCGCGCCGCGCTGAACGACTTTGGTATCACCGGTCACAATGGCGATACCGGCTTCGCGCGCGGTTGCCGCCATGCTGTTCACCACGCTTTTCAGCGTCTCCATCGGCAGACCTTCTTCGAGGATAAAGCCGCAGGAGAGATAACGCGGGATCGCGCCGCTGACCGCCACGTCGTTGGCCGTGCCGCAAATCGCCAGTTTGCCGATATTGCCGCCGGGGAAAAACAGCGGGTCAATAACATAGCTGTCGGTGGAGAAGGCCAGGCGGTCGCCTTCCGCCGCCAGTTGCGCCAGTTCAAGACGCGCCTGATCTTCCTGCTCAGCCAGCCACGGGTTGGCAAAGGCTTCCATAAACAGGCTGTTAATCAGCTGCTGCATGGCCAGACCGCCGCTGCCGTGGGCAAGTTGTACGCTGTTCATGCTTCACACTCCTGCTGACGATATTGATACCAGGCGGCGCATGCCCCCTCGGAGGAGACCATTAACGCGCCAAACGCCGTCTGCGGGTTACAGGTCGTGCCAAATAACGGGCACTGGTGCGGTTTGCACTTGCCGGTGAGCACTTCTCCGCAGCGCGCACGCGGATCGTCGCACACCTGTTGCGGCGCCGGGCGGAAGTGCGCTTCGGCGTCAAAGCGCTGGTAGTCTGGCGTCAGGTGGACACCAGACGATTCAATCACGCCCAGCCCGCGCCATTCGCTGTCGCCGTTGACGCAAAACACCTCGGCGATAGCCTGTTGCGCCAGCAGATTACCGGCATCCGGCACCACGCGACGGTACTGGTTCTCAACCTGGCTATGGGAGGCTATTTTCTGCTCAACCAGCATAACGACGCCTTGCAGTAGATCAAGCGGTTCGAATCCCGCCACCACCAGAGGACGATGGAAATCCGTCGCGATGAAGCTATAGGCGTCGGTGCCGATCACCATGCTGACGTGACCCGGTGCGAGAAACGCGTCAATTCCGTTATCCGGCTGCTCCAGCAGGCTGCGCAGCGTTGGAATAAGCGTGATGTGCTGGCAGAAAAAGTAAAAGTTCTGCACGTTGCGAAGCTTCGCCTGTTGCAGCGTGATGGCGGTGGTCGGCATGGTGGTTTCAAATCCCAGACCGAAGAAAACGACTTTGCGCGTTGGGTTTTCCTGCGCCAGTTTCAGGGCATCCATCGGCGAATAAACAATGCGGATATCTGCGCCACGGGCTTTGGCCTGCAATAGCGAACCCTGTTTCCCCGGTACGCGTATGGCATCGCCAAAGGTGCAGAAAATCACCTCAGGATGGCTGGCGATCTCCACGCAGCTGTCAATTCTGCCCATCGGCAGCACGCAGACAGGGCAACCGGGGCCGTGGATAAACTCCACGTTGTCGGGCAGCAGCTGGTCGAGGCCGAACTTGAAGATGGCGTGCGTATGACCGCCGCACACTTCCATGATGCGCAGCGGACGTTCGGCGGTATAAGGGAGATGCGCGGCACGTTCACGCAGGTGATCAATCAACTGCATCACCTGTTCCGGTGCGCGATATTCGTCAACAAAACGCATTATTTTTCCTCGCCATATAACAAAGCGCCGACGTCCGGTTCGACATCAAACATGTTTTGCAGCGCGTCGAGGGTGTCGCGCGCTTCCGCTTCGTTAATCACACTCATGGCAAAACCAACGTGAACCAGCACCCACTGGCCCAGACGCGGCTCACCGCTCTCATCGCAACTGCCAACCAGCGTCAGGTCGACATCGCGCTGGATGCCGCAGACATCGACTTTCGCCTGATTGCCGTCAATGGAGCGAATTTGCCCCGGAACGCCTATGCACATCGCTGTGCCTCCAGCCAGTTCAGCCACCGATCCATCCCTTCGCCGCTGGTGGCGGAGATGAGGATGATCTCAATGTCAGGATTGACTTCCCGGGCGCTGGCGATGCACTTCTCAACGTCAAAATTGAGGTACGGCAGCAGATCGACTTTGTTCAGGAGCATGAGCGAAGCGGCGGCGAACATATGCGGGTATTTCAGCGGCTTGTCTTCGCCTTCCGTAACGGAAAGCACTGCCACTTTATGGCGCTCGCCGAGGTCAAAGCTGGCCGGGCAGACAAGGTTGCCGACGTTTTCGATAAACAGAATACCGTTGTCGGCCAGCGGCAGACGCGGAGCGGCATCGGCAATCATTTGCGCATCAAGATGGCAGCCTTTGCCGGTGTTGACCTGAATAGCGGGCGTACCGGTCGCGCGGATGCGGGCGGCGTCGTTGACCGTCTGCTGGTCGCCTTCAATCACCGCGCACGGCACACTGTCTTTTAACTTCATCAGCGTTTCGGTCAGCAGGGTGGTTTTACCGGAACCGGGGCTGGAGACAAGGTTGAGCACCAGATGCTGGCGGGCGGCGAAGCGGGCGCGGTTGCGCTCGGCCAGACGGTTGTTTTTGTCCAGCACGTCAATTTCGACTTCCAGCATCCGGCGCTGGCTCATACCCGGCGCATGGGTTCCCGCTTCACCGTGACCGTAGTGCAGATCGCCTTCGGCGGTCTGGCTCGGGGTAAAGGCGGATGTCTTCACGCCGGTGATGTTCAGCGCCGGGCGAGCCGCCGGGGCAAAAGGCGCGCTACGAAACGCCGAATGGGGATTATGCTCATCTCCCTCTATATAAAGGTTGCCTTCACCGCAACCGCATGTTGTACACATCGCTCACTCCTGATCTCTATCTTGCGGTAAATCTATTGCCGGATGGCGGCTTTGCTTATGCAGCCTACAACTCAGGCCATTCCTGTCGGCCGGATAAGACGCTCAGGCGTCGCTATCCGGCGTTGGATTACTGTCTATTTCAATTCGGCGAATCTGCAACCCGTCATCGGCCACAATGCGTAACGTGTCGCTCTGGCATTGCGGGCAACGGCGCACGCGCTGCGTCAGTAACGTGACGTACTGCTGACAAGACTCGCACCAGCATTCGGCTTCTTGTTCTTCGAGGTGGAGTTTACAACCTTCCGCCAGGGTGCCACGGCATACCAGATCAAAACAAAAGGCGAGAGCGCTGGTTTCTACGCAAGAAAATGCGCCAATTTTGAGCCAGACCCCAGTTACCCGTTTTGCACCGTGCGCTGCGGCCTGTTGTTCAATTAATTCCAGTGCCCGTTGGCAGAGAGTTATTTCGTGCATATCGCCTCCCGAATTCATTGCCCTGAATAAGCAATAAATATGCCAGTTATTTTTCCCTTGCTCGTGACAATGACGACGATGACGAAATGACATGTCGTCACGGCGTCGAACGTGATGGCTGTTTTTGTATCGTCATGAAAAATAAAGATTTAAAAACTGGCATGGAAAATGCTTAAGGCTGGCTATCTCTGCTAACCGGGTAACCTGACATGACTATTTGGGAAATAAGCGAAAAGGCTGATTACATCGCGCAGCGGCATCATCGCCTGCTGGACCAGTGGCGAACCTACTGCAACTCACTGGTTCAGGGGATCACCTTATCAAAAGCGCGTCTGCATCACGCCATGAGCTGTGCGCCGGACAAAGATCTGTGCTTTGTGCTTTTCGAGCACTTCACGATTTACGTCACCCTGGCGGACGGTTTTAACAGCCACACCATCGAGTATTACGTCAAAACCAAAGACGGTGAAGATAAGCAGTTGATTGCACAAGCGCAATTGACCATTGACGGCCTCGTTGATGAGAAGGTCAGTAACCGCGATCGCGAGCAGGTGCTGGAGCACTATCTCGAAAAAATCGCCAGCGTTTACGACAGCCTGTACACCGCCGTGGAAAACAATCGCCCGGTGAATTTACGTCAACTGGTAAAGGGAAATAGCCCGGCGGCATAAGCACGAGGCGCTGCCCGTTGTTACTCGCGGCGTGCGCTTCACGCTGCATATGAATGTTTGAGGGGATGGGAATGTCGATAAGTGTCGAAAATGACATTTTTCAGACATGTTTTCGTCAAAAATGACTATCACCTGAGGAATGCCTGGTGAATCGTTTTGTAATTGCTGACTCCACGCTCTGTATTGGCTGCCACACCTGTGAAGCAGCCTGTTCAGAGACGCATCGCCAGCACGGCCTGCAATCAATGCCGCGGCTGAAAGTGATGCTCAATGAAAAAGAATCCGCGCCGCAGCTGTGTCACCACTGTGAAGATGCGCCCTGTGCCGTGGTGTGCCCGGTGAATGCCATCAATCGGGTAGACGGCGCCGTACAGCTGAATGAAAGCCTGTGCGTAAGCTGCAAGCTGTGTGGCATTGCCTGCCCGTTCGGCGCGATTGAATTTTCCGGCAGCCGTCCGCTGCATATCCCGGCGAATGCCAACTCCCCGAAAGCGCCGCCAGCGCCACCTGCGCCGGCGAAGGTGAGCACGCTGCTTGACTGGGTTCCCGGCGTGCGTGCCGTTGCGGTCAAATGCGACCTGTGCAGCTTTGATGAACAAGGACCAGCCTGTGTGCGCACCTGCCCGACGAAGGCGCTGATTCTGGTCAATATTCGCGACATCGTTCGCACCAGTAAACGTAAGCGTGAGCTGACCATTAACAGTGATTTCGGCGATCTTTCTCTGCTTCAGGCGCTGAACGAGGGGGCGAAATGAACGCGGTGATGATGATTACCAGCGCGGTGGCCTATTTTGCCGCCGCCGCTGTGTTGGCCTTGATCTTCTCTTTCCATAAAACCCTGAGCGGCTGGATAGCCGGTATCGGCGGGGCGGTTGGCAGCGTGATGACGCTGGTGGCCGGTGGCCTCGTGTTAACAGGCGGACAATCCGTCGAAGCGGTGATGCCGCTGATACGGCACACCGTTGAAATTACGCCGCTGAATGCCATCTGGCTGGTGACCTTTGGTCTGTGCGGCGTGTTTATCAGCCTGTTTAATATTGACTGGCACCGCCATCAGCACACCCAGCCCAACGGTCTGCTGGTCAATCTGCTGATGGCCGCGGCGGTCTGTACCGTGACTGCCAGCAACCTCGGCGCGCTGGTGGTGATGGCGGAGATGGCGCTGTGCGGCGTATTCCTTACGGGCTGTAGCACCTCCGGCAAACTGTGGTTTGCGCTGGGGCGTCTTGGCACGTTGCTGCTGGCACTGGCCTGCTGGCTGGTGTGGCAGCGCTTCGGCACGCTGGACTTCTCCGCCCTTAACGGTCAGTCGCTGGGGAATGATGTCTGGCTCCTTGGCGTGATCGGCTTTGGCCTGCTGGCCGGGATTATCCCTCTGCACGGCTGGGTGCCACAGGCACATGCACATGCCTCCGCGCCTGCCGCAGCGCTCTTCTCGACGGTTGTCATGAAGGTGGGTCTGTTCGGCATTCTGACGATAACGCTCACTGGTG
>ERZ1106981.903-NODE-903-length-16910-cov-2.637852_pt1 | contig 16910 bp, 15 predicted proteins | sample MGYA00403692_ERZ1106981 | MGnify/ENA primary metagenome ERZ1106981 (study PRJEB35170, sample SAMEA104062431) | human gut metagenome | biome: human gut; feature: human-associated habitat; material: faeces | place: Denmark | collected 2012-06-22 ... | reverse complement strand
AGGCCAGAGTCTTTTGCCGGAAATGACAGCGCTTATGAGACGGGGTTCTCTTACTCGACGGTAACCGTCGTCAAATCGACATACCAGGTCTGGGACTGGGCAAAATTCTGCACATTGGGGGCCAGGACCCGCAGGTTCCGGTCGTTGCAGACGATCACCCAGGGCAGCTCCTCGGTAAAAATCTTCTCGGCTTCAATGAACTGCCGGGTGGACTCCGCCTCGTCCGTGGCCGCATAGGCCGCCTCGATACAGGCATCGTACTCCGGGGTGCTGTACTTGCCGGTGTTGAAGGAGCCGCCCGTGCCCGCAAACTTCTGGAACACATTGGGGAACATGGTATAGAAGGAGGTGTTGAGCGCGCCCACATCGGCGTACTCATCCTTGAAGCCCACCTTCATTACGTCCCACACCCGCTCGGATTCCGACATATCCAGCTCAATGTGGATACCGACCTCCTCGGCGCACTTCTGGATGTACTCATTCATAATCTGGGGGAACATGTTGCCAGAGCCGCTGGTGGGGCAGACAAAGGTCGTGGTAAAGCCGTCGGGATAGCCGGCCTCGGCCAGCAGTTCTTTCGCCCTCTCCCGGGTTATAGGTATACTCCTCCACACCCTCCGCATACCACGGAGAACCTGGATACATCAACTGCGCCAGCGGTGTGCCCACACCCTGAAGGATGTCATTGCACAGTCCCTCCCGGTCAATGGACATGCTGAAAGCCTGCCGGACGCGGGCATCTGCAAAGGGGCCGGACTCCGTGTTCATGATGTAAAGCCACGCATGGGGGTAGTCGTTCAGCTTGACCTGATAGCCCTGGGACTTCAGAGACTCCAGGGACTCCACGGGAACTACCTCGGCCCAGTCCACCTCGCCGGACTGGAGGGCCGCCAGGCGGGTCGGAGATGGGCTTGAGGATCAGTGTCTTGATCTGCGGCACGTTCCCCCAGTAGTTCTCGTTCCGCTCCATGACGAGCTCCTGGCCCGCGATCTTGCTGACAAACCGGAAGGGCCCGGAGCCTACGGGGGCGTCGGCAAAGCCGTCGCCCTTCTCCTTCACCGCCTCCATGGAGGGAATCATGATATAGGGCAGATCGTAGATCAGATAGGCGTTGTTGTCCTGCACAGTGTCAATGGTGATCGTGTAGTCGTCCACCTTGGCATAGGATTCGATATTGGCCAGGAAGCTGCCCACCGATGCGGCGCAGGTGGTGCTGTAGTACTCAAAGTCAGGATTCATCACGCGGTCCAGCGCAAAGATCACACAGTCCGCATTGAAATCCGTTCCGTCGTGGAACTTGACTCCCTCCCGCAGATGGAACGTCCACCGCTTGGGGTTTTCCGGGTTCTGCTCCCAGGAGGTGGCCAGGCCTGGGATAATCTTGCCGGCCTCAGTTTCCGAGCTCGCATCCCACTTCACCAGGGCGTCATAGAGCTGGAAGCTGACGAAGCGGTAACCCTCCTGCCCCTCCGTGGGCTCGGAATCGGTATTGGGCAGGGCCGCGCAGGTCATCGCAATCCGCAGAGTGCCGCCGTCGCCGGTACTGTCCACACCGGAACCGCCGCCGGTGGGCGAGGTTTTCTCATCCGAATTGCCGCAGGAGACACAGCCCGCCAACAGGGCTGCCGCCAGAGAGAGCGCCAGGAATCTTTTCACGTGTTTCATGTCCTCATTTACCTCCAGACGTTACTAAATTCATATGACACGCCGTCATATGGTGCTCATCGATGGGCTTGAGCTCTGGAACGCTCTGCCGGCACGCCTCGGTTGCGTAGGCGCAGCGGTTGGAAAAGGGGCATCCAGGCGGCATATGGACAATGGTGGGCGGCTGTCCCTCGATGGCAACCAGCCGCTCCCGGTTGCCGCTCTTGGGGAGCGCGGCGATCAGCGCCTTGGTATAGGGGTTCGCCGGCGTCTCCAGCACCTGCCTGGTGGCGCCGCACTCCAGAATGATACCGCCGTACATGATGGCGATCTGATCCGCCACCTGGGCGCCACACCGATGTCGTGGGTCACCATCATGATGGACATGCGGTCGCTCTCCTGCAGCTCCAAGAACAGGTTGAGAATCTGTTTTTGGATGGTGACATCCAGGGCCGTTGTGGGCTCGTCCGCCAGCAGCAGGCAGGGATTGCAGCACAGCGCCATAGCGATGACCGCCCGCTGGCGCATGCCGCCGCTCATCTCGTGTGGGTAGGCGTTCATCCGCTCCCTGGGCGAAGGGATACCCACCTTGACGAAGAGCTCTTCTACCCGCTCCCTGGCCTCTGCCTTTGTCAGGCTGGAGTGCGCCCGGATGGTCTCTACAATCTGATAGCCCACCTTATACATCGGGTCCAGCGCGGACAGAGAGTCCTGATAGATCATGGCCATCCGGTTGCCCCGGATATCCCGGAATTCCTTCTCACTCATTCGGAACAGGTCATTTCCCAGAAACTCCGCCTGTCCCTCTACGGCGGCTGTCTTGGGCAGAATCCGGAGCAGCGCCTTCATATAGGTGCTCTTTCCAGAGCCGGACTCCCCCAATATCACCAGCGTCTTGCCCCGCTCCAGGCTCAGGGAAACCCGGTTCACCGCCCGAACCATCCGGTCCTTGATCTTGAAATCTGCACACAGCCCGGTGGTCTTAACAATGATGTCGCTCATCCGCATTCACTCCATGCGCTTCTTAAAATCCAATACTTCTTCATACGATGGGATGGAATCCTGTGCCCCTACCCTGGACACTGCCAGGGCGGACGCCATATTGGCGAAGACGATCGCCTCCTCCGTGGAGCGGCCGTCCGCCAGCTCCCGGGCCAGCGCCGCGTTGAAGGTGTCTCCTGCCGCTGTGGTATCCACCGCCTGTACCTCGGGCGGGCGGTAAAGCGTATGCCCCTCCCGGTTGACATGCAGGGCACCGCGGCTTCCCAGCGTAATGATGATATTCCGCGTCCCTTTCTCCAGCAGGGGTTTGCAGTGAACCGCAAGCTCCTCCACTTCATCGGTCGGGCAGCCGGTCAGGCGCTTGAATTCGCTCTCATTGGGGGTCAGATAGTCCAGTCCCGCATATACTTCATCAGGCAGGCTGTCCGGTGCGGGGGCCGGGTTGAGAATGACGGTTTTGTGCAGCCCACTGGCCAGCTCCACCGCATAGCAGACGCTCTCAAAGGGGATCTCCATCTGGAGCAGCACAATGTCGCTCTCCTCAAACCGCGCCCGGTTCCGCCTCAGATAGTCCACATCGCAGAGGTTATTGGCGCCGGGAATGACAATTATGGAGTTGTTTCCCTTCTCATCCACACAGACCACCGCCATGCCGGTGGATACCCCGTCCACCGTCCTTATTGCGCGGGTGTCCACATTGGCCTGTTGCAGATTTCGCACCAGCTCACCGCCCAGGGGGTCATCTCCCACCGCATTGAGGAACGCGGTGTCCCCGCCCAGGCGCCCGCAGGCATACGCCTGGTTGGCCCCCTTCCCGCCGCAGGTCTTTCGGAAGGAGCGGCACAGGATGGTTTCGCCCAACTCCGGGGCCTGCCGTACTCCGATCACAAAGTCGACGTTCGCGCTTCCTACCACCAAAATCTTTTTCAATGAGAACACCCCTACGTCTTCCTAGATTCTTTCCCCCGCCGGGGCACCGATGCCGGATGATCCGCTGTGCTTATACATATAGAATCCGTTCGCCATAGATGGTCTTGACTGAGCCTCTCACCACCAGCTTGGGCTGGAGGTGGATATTTTTGGTTTCAATGGGCTTACCCACGATTGCCCGGATCAGCGTATCCGCCGCCCGGCGTCCCATTTCGATGGTCGGCTGCTGAATGGTGGCCAGAGGCGGGTCACATAGCTGAGAAAAGCCGATGTTGTCAAAGCCGATGATTTCCACATCCTCCGGGATAGCATAAGTCAGCTCCTTGAGCGCCTTAATGGCGCCCAGCGCCATGGTATCATTGGCCGCCAGGACTCCGGTAAAGCGGGTGCCCTCCCGCTCCAGCTCCATGATGGCCCGGTATCCGCTTTCAAAGGTGTAGTCGCCATATTTAATGAGCCGCTCCTCAAACGGCAGACGGTACTGCTCCAGCGCATCCCGGTAGCCCTGAATCCGCTCCACCGAGGTGGAGATGTTTCGCGGACCGGAGATCAAAGCGATTTTCTCGTTACGATGCTGAATGAGCAGGCTGCACGCCATGAAAAGGGCGTAGGAGTTGTCCACAAAGATTCCCGCCGTATACTCGGCGCCCGCCAGCATGCGGTCCACCAGCACACAGGGCACGCTGTACTTCTTCAGCCTCTGGTAGTGCTCTCCGGCGGTCTGGGCTGTTGTCACTAAAATAATGCCGTCTACCCGCTTGGCCAGGAAGATGGAGAGGTAACGCTCCTCCTTTTCCATGGAGAAATCTGTGTTTCCCAGCAGAACGGTGTATCCTTGCTCTGTGGCCTCCCCCTCGATTGCCTTGACCAGCTCACCGAAAAAGGGGTTTATGATATCCGGGATAATCAGCCCAAGAGTCTTGGACTGGTTCTGGCTCGGCAGGCTGTAGGAGCGGTAGTTCGTCTCCTTCACAATTTGCAATACGCGTCTGCGTGTTTCAGGGCCGACTCCCTGTTCAATTCCGTTTACGACTCTGGAAACCGTCGCTTTTGATACTCCGGCCATTCTTGCGATGTCTTCCATCGTAACTCTCATGTATGTGATCCTTCCATACAGGGGCCCTGCCCTGCGGTGTCATCTGGTACTGCTTTGTTTGTTAAGTGAATTGTATTTGAGTAACAAAGTTTCGTCAGTATGTAAACATAGCCGAAATTTATAGTATAAAATAAACAAACAGCACAAATCTTTTAAGACACTTTTACAACAACTTGAGAGTTTTTTGTAACTTTACCGCTTAATTGACCCATGATTTAGAGAAATGTATTTCTCCCCCGTCCCTTCTGTACACTTCAAAATATTCTCTATCGTTTTTTATGGTTTTAAATATAATAAAAAACGGTTGTTAAAACGCAATAAAGAAACTTCAAAAGCCAAACTGCTTTTAAGCAAACTGCCATTTTTGTCTAGAGTTTGGACAGGATGCGGGTTTTGTCTATTTTCCTTTTGCAAAAACGGCGGTATAGTAGCAACGATGAATGGTATGACATGCCGTGAAAGGGGAAAACCAAGATGAAGATTCCTGACAGTTTGAAGCGCTACGGCCTGGCCAAGGTGTATGATTATCTGGACAAGGACCCGATGAACAACATGGGCAAGGTCATGGATCTGGTCAACAAGTTTGCCGGCGACACCCTGTCCCTCCAGCGGGAGGCATTTGATAAGGTAATTAACGACAAGGACTCCTGTTGGCACCAGCTCATTGAGAAGGTCTGGACCCAGACCGACCCCAGTGTGCTCAAGACGATATTCAACAACTTCTTTGTCAATGCAAACCTGGTGGGCTGGCCCAAGCAGGAGGAACTGCGCAAGAAGTACGGCTGCAACATTCCCTGGGCCATCCTGCTGGACCCCACCTCCGCCTGTAATCTGCATTGCACCGGCTGTTGGGCGGCGGAGTACGGCAACAAGCTCAACCTGACCTTTGATGAGATTGACTCCATCATTACTCAGGGCAAGGAGCTGGGCATCTACCTGTACATCTACACCGGCGGCGAGCCGCTGGTGCGCAAGAAGGACCTGATCGCCCTGTGCGAGAAGCACAGCGATGCGGCCTTCCTCTCCTTTACCAACGCCACCCTGATCGACGAGGAGTTCTGCCAGGACATGCTGCGTGTGGGCAACTTTATCCCCGCCATCAGTCTGGAGGGCTTCGAGGAGGCCAACGACTCCCGCCGCGGAGAGGGTGTGTACGACAAGGTCACCCACGCCATGGCCCTGCTGAAGCAGCACCACCTGCCCTTCGGCATCTCCGCCTGCTACACCAGCGTCAACTACAAGGATATCACCAGCGAGAAGTTTTACGATCTGATCATGGATCTGGGCGCTTACTTCGTGTGGTTCTTCCACTACATGCCCGTGGGCAACGACGCCGCCCCCGAGCTGATGCCCAACCCCGAGCAGCGGGCCGAGGTCTACCGCCGCATCCGCACCATGCGGGAGACCAAGGGCATCTTTGCCATGGACTTCCAGAACGACGCCGAGTATGTGGGCGGGTGCATCGCCGGCGGCCGCCGCTACCTGCACATCAACGCCAACGGCGACGTGGACCCCTGCGTGTTCATCCACTATTCCGACTCCAACATCCGGGAGAAGAGTCTGCTGGAGTGCCTGCAATCCCCCATGTTCATGGCCTACCATGACAACCAGCCCTTCAACGAGAACATGCTCCGCCCCTGCCCCATGTTGGAAAACCCGGAGTTCATTGAGAAGATGGTTCACGAGACGGGCGCCCACTCCACCGATCCTCAGTCTCCCGAGAGCGTGGAGCATCTGACGGCCAAAACCCACCCCTATGCCGACAACTGGACTCCCATGGCCGACAAGCTGTGGTCCGAGTCCCATCCCGGCTGCGCCGGGTGCGCAGGCTGTGGCAGCACCGGCTGCGGCCAGTAACAACGGTCACAAAAAAGCGCGTGTACGTAGTTTTCGTACACGCGCTTTAGCCTGTCGAAGAAGTCTTTTCGACAGGCTGAGGGACTTTTTGAAACCTTTTGAAGTTTCAAAAAGTCGGTTGACCAAACGCGAAAGACAACCCTGGCGGTTTTCTTTCACACTATCTTTCCCTCCGAATCCTTCCGTTGGAGGGTTTATCGACAGTCTGCGGCGGATACCTCCCCGGTATCCGCCGTCCTTATGCTTGACAATATCGTCCTTCGATATTATAATATCCATAGACGATATCGAAGCGCGATATCAGGAGGCGAGGCGATGGGACGCAAAATCCTGGAGACCCTGACGGAGTCCATGTTCTATGTACTGATGGCCCTGCTGCGGCAGGCGCGGTGCGGCACGGAGATCGCCGACTTCGTCGCCGCCCGAACCAAAAGCCGGGTGCGGCTGGGGCCGGGCACCCTCTACACCATCCTGGCCAAATTCGAGGAGGTAGGGCTGATTCGGGAGACCGCCGTGGAGGGCCGCAAGCGCACCTACGTCCTCACGGACGAGGGCCGGGCCCGCTACGAAGAAGAGCTTGTCCGCCTGCGGAGCTGTCTGGCGGACGCGGAGGAGGAGGCGCAGCCATGAGCGACACGGTACACAGATTCCTGCTGGTGGAACCCGCCGATATGGACCGCTTTGAGGGCTGGCTGGAGGACATGGCCCGCCGTGGACTGCACTACCGTCACAGAGGAGTTTTCTTCGTCCACTTCCGCCGGGGGGAGCCCGCCTCCGTCCGCTACCGGCTGGAGCCCATGGGCAGCCTTTGGAGCCGGGAGAGCCAGGACTACTGCCGGGCGCTGGGCTGGGATCGGCTGGGCCAGGTCGGGCGGGACTTCGAGCTCTACCGCAACCCCGACCCCGACGCGCCGGAGCTGCACACCGACCCGGTGGTGCGGGCCTGCGGTCTGGAGCGTGTGTCTAAAACCCTGCGGTTACGGTGCGCCGCCATCCTGCTCTGCCTGGCGCTCTATCTGGTGTCCGCGTTTCTCGCCATGCGTCCGGGTGATTTCTGGGTGGAACGCTTTGTGTCTGGCTCCGCCCTGTACCTCTTCCCGTTGGTATTGGAGCTGCTGGGCATTGCCGCCGCCCTGCGGAGCTTCGCCGCTTTCTTCACCATCCGGAGGCGCCTGCGGCGCGGAGAGCCCTCCCGCCGCGACGGAAGCTGGCGGTGGGTGGCCGGCTCCAACATCGCTCTGCTGTCCCTGGCCGGCGCGTTTCTCCTGTTCTCCATCTGGTTTTTCTGCGCCTCGTTCACCAACGACGGCTGGGAGGGGGAGCTGGACCTGGTTTCGGAGCCCTATCCCATCCTGGAGCTGCGGGGGCTGGAGGGCGATCCCTCCCTGGAGGCCGCTACCTCTCCCACCTTCCTGGAGCGTTTCGGGTATGACGCCCACAACTATGTCCACTGCCGCCGGTATCCCCTCCTCTCAGAGCAGTATGAGGTGACGCAGTTCCTCACTGACGGCGGAGACTATGAGCCCCGCCTGGACATGGAGTGGCGCCGCCTCTCCCTCCCCTTTCTGGCCTCCCCCCTGCTGGACGAGCTGGTGTACCGCTACACGGAATATAACCGCTTTCCGGATGAGTATATCGTATCAGAGCTCGTGCTCCCCGGCTTCGACCGGGCGGTACTGGCAGCCGGCAACCGCTGGCCCGGCCAGAAGCTCTTCCTCCAGGCGGGAAACGTAGTAATCTACCTGGACTACTCCGGCACCCAGGACCTGACTGCCCGCCCCGAGCTGTTGGCGGCCCTGGCCCAATTTGACGGGAGGTGACGCCATGGCGCGGAAGAATACCGTCCGGCGGTACCCGCCGGTAGACTACTACGATGTGACGGCGGTGGAGCGCTGGTTGGAGCGGATGGCCCTCAACGGGCTGTTCCTCGTGCGGGTAGAGCGGCTGTTCGCCCACTTCCCCCGGGAGGCCCCCCGCCCCGCCCGCTACCGGGCGGAGCCCCTGAACACCCGCAACCCCATCTCCAGCCGGGAACAGATGGACTACTACGCCTCCTGCGGCTGGGTCTATGTGGACACGGTGATGAAGCTCTACCGCATCTACCGGGCCGACGATCCGGAGACGGAGGAGCTGCACACCGATCCGGTGGTGCTGGCCGCCGCCATGGAGGATGTAACCCGCCGCCAGCGGGGCGCTCTTTTGCTGTGTCTAAGTACTCTGGTTTTTCTGGCCCTCATATACGCCGCCTCCCTCCTGCTCCACCCCTCCCCCCTCCTGTTTCTCCTCCAGAGTGGGGGCGTCCAGGGTCTGCTGGTACTGGCGAACCTGCTCCTGCTCCTGACGAGCTGCCGCTCCATCTGGGGCCTGCACACCCTCCAGCGGCGGCTGGGCGCAGGGGAGGCCCCCCGGCGGGATGACGCCCATTTCTGCAGGGCCCGGCGGGCCAATCTGGGCGTCCGGCTGGCAGCCACCGCCCTGATTGCGTGCTTCCTCGCCGATGGCTATTCTCTCTCCCAGCGGTGGAGCAGCCGGCCTGTGGAGCCGATGGTGCTCTCCCTAACGGAGCTGGAGGGGACGGACATCCATGTGGACGCCACAGCCAGACACAGTTGGTCCCTCCTGGGGGAGCACTGCACCACCGTTCAGATTCTTCCCCGGGCAGACGATGGAGCCTTCTCCCGGCTGGATGCCTATCTCTTCCGCCTCAACCTCCCCTTCCTGGCCGGTCCGCTGCTCCGGGAGCTGGAGGACCGCTACGGAGGCGGAGAAGCACAGATACTCCTCCTCCACGACGGCCCCTATGCGGCCTGTCTGCTCTACGACGGGTCGGGAGAACTGGGCCGCTTTTCCGCCCGCTCCGCCCGGTGGTCTCTTGGGGATTAGAACATGTGTTTGACTTCTCTCGTCCCTTCCTTTATAATGGAGCTGCAAGGAGGCGGACGGTATGGACCGGGTGATTCTGCACTGTGATCTGAACAGCTTTTACGCCTCGGTGGAACTGCTGGACCACCCGGAGCTCCGGGACAGACCGGTGGCGGTGTGCGGCGATCCAAATTCCCGCCACGGGATCATCCTGGCCAAGAACGAGCCCGCCAAGCGGTACAAGGTGCAGACCGCCGAGACCATCTGGCAGGCCCGGCGCAAGTGCCCGGAGCTGGTGCTCCTCCCCGCCCACCACTGGAAGTACCGGGACTACTCCAGGCGGGTCAACGCGGTGTACGAGCGGTACACCGACCTGGTGGAGCCCTTCTCCATCGACGAGAGCTGGCTGGATATAACCGGCTCCCTCCACCTCTTCGGCGGAGACGCCAAGGCCCTGGCCGACGAGATCCGCCGGGTGCTGCGGGAGGAGCTGGGCCTGACGGTCTCGGTGGGGGTATCCTTCAACAAGATCTTCGCCAAGATGGGCAGCGACTACAAAAAGCCGGACGCCACCACGGTGATCTCCCGGGAGAACTACCAGGAGCTGCTCTGGCCCCTGCCCATCACCTCCCTGCTCTTTGTGGGGCGGTCGGCCGCCGCCGCGCTGGAGCACTACGGCGTGCATACCATCGGGGATCTGGCCCGCCTCGACCGGGAAGCCGCTGCCTCCATCCTGGGCAGGCAGGGCTGTACCCTCCACGACTACGCTACTGGGGCGGAGCATTCCCCCGTGGTGCCCGCCCGGGAGCAGCCCGGCCCCAAATCGGTGGGCAACGGCCTCACGTTCCCCCGCAATCTGGTGGGCTGGGCGGAGCTCCACGCCGGAGTCACTGAGCTGGCCGACGAGGTGGCTGTCCGCCTGCGGGGCCACGGCCTCAAGTGCACCACCCTCCAGGTAACCATCCGCGACCCCAATTTCAAGGACATCTGCCGCCAAAAGCGGCTGAGCGCCCCCACCTATGTGGCCCGTGAGCTGTCGGAGGCGGCTATGGAGCTCATCCGCGCCGCCTGGAGGGAGAACGCCCCCGTGCGCGCCCTCACCCTCACCGCCCAGGCCCTGGTGGAAGAGGGCGAGGCGGGCGAACAGCTCGATCTGTTCGCCGCCGCCGGGACAAGCTGGAGAAGCTGGAAAAGGCCATGGATGGCATACGGGACAAATTCGGCCGGGATGCCATCGCTCCGGCCTCCACCGTCCACCGGGACAGGGCCGAAGTCAAAGCGGAGCAGCGCCTGCCCCCGGTGGACTGAATATCTGGATGCCGCCCGGCAGAGGAGGATTCATCATGATCAAAGCCATCTTTTTTGATGTGGACGGAACCCTGCTCTCCCACCGGACCGGCCGGATTTCTCCGCACACAAGGGCTTGTATTCGCGCGCTGCGTGCCGGTGGAACCCTGGTGTTTCTGTCCACCGGCAGGCACATTCTGGAGCTGCGGAGCCTCCCGGTGGGGGAGATGGCGTTTGATGGCTATATCACCCTGAATGGTCAGCTCTGCCTGGACAGCAGCCAACGGCAGCTCTCCGGTACTCCGCTGCCGCCGCAAGCCGTACAGGCGCTGGCAGACCTATTCTGTGCGGATGGCCCGCCCCTCGCCCTGGTGGAGGAGGAACGCATCTACATTAACCGCGTCACCGACGCCGTCCGGCAGGCGCAGGCGGAAATCTCCACCCCTGTCCCGGAGGTCGCCCCCTATACCGGCCGACCGGTCTATCAGGCCACGGCCTTTTGCTCCAGAAAAGAGGAACCCCTTCTGAGGGCTCTGCTCCCCACGGGCTGCAAGCTGGCGAGATGGAGTGAGGGCGGCGTAGACATCATCCCCGAGGCCGGAGGAAAGGCGGCTGGCATGCGGCGCTTTCTCACGCGCTTCGGTCTCTCGCGGCTGGAATGCATGGCGTTTGGCGATGCGGAAAACGACCTCGACATGCTGGCTTACGCGGGAATTGGAGTTGCCATGGGCAACGCCCCGGAAGCGGTAAAGCATGCCGCAGATTATGTCACGGCAAGTGTGGACGAAAAAGGGATTGAACAGGCGCTGCGCCATTTTCGGCTCATCTGAAAAAGTGCCGGGACTGCCGATACCTCTTTACTGGTTCAAAGCCAGGTTCAAATGTAAAATAAGTCTTGTCTAAAAGTCCTCCTGCTGTCATGAAACCGGAAATTTAAACATCCAGAGCCAGCGGCCCTTTTTGGCGCGTCAGCTCTGGCTGTTTCCTCTTTCCTATGGTTCTTATGAATGCGCTGAATCGCTCTTGTCTCTGTTGCCCTTTTGCTGGGATACCCTTTCACGGCCGTATTTTTTGAGCTTCCGCCCCGCCACAGGCCACGCCAGGGCCAAGGCCAGAACAACCAAGCTGAGCCACTGAGACGTGGAGAGGGGCCCGTACATCCCCCGGGCCGGATCCCCCCGAAACCACTCCAACACAAACCGCACCGGGGCATAGCAGAACACATAGGCCCGGAGCATCTGCCCCGGCCCGGCGGCCCGCCCGGCATACCAGAGCAGAAAGGCGAAAATCACCAGCTCCGCCCCCGCCTCCCAAAGCTGCACCGGCAGAAGGGGCACGCCGTTGGGCCCGGCAATGGCGTGAGTGAATGCTATGCCCCAGGGGGGCGGAGCCGCCCGTCCATAGCAACAGCCGGCGCAGAAACAGCCTACCCGCCCCACGGCGTGCACCAGAGGCAGGGCGGGCACCAGCACCGGGAAGAAGTCGGACAGGCGGAGCCTTAAATATTTGGCCGCCCCCCAGGCCGCCGCCACACCGCCGAAAAAGCCGCCGTAAAACACCATGCCGCCGGAGAGATAGCGGGCATAGAACTCCCCTGGCTCCTCCCAGAGCAGGGGCAGCTCTACAGCCAGCCGGGGCAGGAGGGGGAGCAGGTAGAGTAGCTTGGCCCCCACCAGGGCTCCCACCGCCCCCAAAATATACAGGTAGGCGCAGTCGTCCCGGGACAGTCCGAAGCGCTTGCAGCGCAGCAGAGCAGCCAGCAGGCCGAAGCCCAGTCCGGCCATCCCCAGCACGCCATAGGTGGGCATCAACCGCCCAAAGAGAGACAGATATGGGAGCATGATCGCATCTTTCCTCCAAAAAATTTCGTTTCCCCTTCTTAGTACAGAGAGGCGCCCAGAATACCCAAACCAGCCGTACAGGCAATGCAGGCCACCAGGGTAATGCCGCCCAGAACTACCGACAGGACAGAGAGCACAAAGCCGGCCGTCCGCAAGCTGTCGTTATAGCCCATGCTCTTGGAGCGCGAGGACACAACAAGGCCGGCGATACCAAGAATCATGCCGAAAATACCGTTGACGAACAGGGCGACCACCAGGCCCACAATACCCAGAATCAGGGAGATCAGAGCCTCATTTTTTCCAGGGATATTACCTTCATTCATCGTGCCGTTCTCCTTTCCTCCACACACCGCTCTCCTGCGCCCAAAAGCGGGATATCCCGCTTTTCGACGTGTTTCGTTCTCTCTCCTATTCTAACTTCCGCGCTGTGGATCTGTCAAGCACATCTTTCAGAGATGGAACCTTCTGCGCGCCTCCTCCCGGAGGGCGGGGACGCGGCGAATAATGATGAGCGGAATCACCATTCCGATGCAGATGGTGAGCACCACCAGGGACCAGGACGGGCTCCACAGTTGGTGCAGCCAGCGGTCCACAAAAAACTCCATTCCGAACACAAAGACTCCAATGCTGCCGATCAGAATCGTCAGCGTAGTGAGGGCCGACCGGCGGTAGACCCGCAGCACCAGCCCCAGCAGGAGAAGGATCGCCCCGCCCCACAGGATGATGGGGGCTGCCAGCCCCAGGTACCAGTCCCCCCCATTGAGATCCACCGAGATCAGATAGACGTACAGGGCCACCGCCGCGATGTCCAGCAACAGCCGCAGCAGCAGGTGCATCCCCCGGGCCAGCAGTGGCGGCACCAGCCACAGCCACAGCATGGCCGACGCGCCGATGACGTACAGCGACCAGGTCCTGTCCGCCCGCAGAAACAGATTGAGTACGCCGCAGCACACCGCCACCGAGGCGAGCATGGCGGTAATGAGCAGCGCCACCTCCTGTTTGGCCGCCGGCGCCACCTCCCCCCGCCGGGTGGGAAAGGGCTTGGGAGAGACGGTATCCACCGGTTGGCCGGGGTCCAGAACCCGCGTATGGCACAGAGGGCAGAAGGACGCCGTGGCGTCCAGCTCCACGCCGCAATGAACACAGTAAGACATATGTGGGCCTCCTTTGGCTTATTCCGTCCGGTTGCTCTCCACCTTCACCGGAATGCCCTCCCGCACCAGAAAGCGGAAAAAATCCCGCTCGGTATCGCTCTCCTTTTGGGTACCCGCGAAGGTGATCTCCATGATATCCCCATAGCTCATGGAGGCACAGTGGGGCCGGGGCGTGGTGGCCTGGCCCAGAATCACCTCCATATGGTGTATGTGTGGAGCCATCTCCTCCGGCACGGGGAAGGGGCCTGGGTTGGTATAGGTGCCCGAGTAAGGCAGTACCCCCGCCAGCTTGTAGCCCAGGGACATAACCGGATTCTTCAGCACGATGGGGACGATCTGCAGCAGCCGGTTTGTGGTGAATTTCACATTCCCGGCGATGGCCGCCTGCATCTGCTGGCGGTTGATGTTCAGCCGGAGATAGTGGTGCACCTGAGAGAGCACCTCTTCAAAGGTATACTCTCCCAGAGAGGGGTCGATGGAGGGCCGCACCGTCAAAATGAAGTTGCGCAGGGTTTCCGAGGGAAACCAGCCCCGCAGGTTGATAGGTATGGCCAGCGCCACCGGCCTCTCCCGCCGGGGGCGCTCCCGGTGCTGCTTGTCGGCGATCACCTTCAGCAGGACGGCAGTCAGGTACTCCGTGATGGACACCCCGTAGCCCCTGGCCTTCTCCTTCAGCCGGGCCACCGAGCAGAAGCCCATGGTGACGTTGAAGGTATAGAAGGGCTCTGCCGTACCGTTGTTCTGGTAGGCCTTTTTCCCCCGCTTCTCCCGCCGGGGACGCACGGTGGCGTAGCGGCCGTAGGCGTCCTCCCGTTCCGCCCGCCGGGGCTCCTCCGCCACGTCCAGAATGCCGTGGGTGTTTGGGATGGAATACCCCAGCTCCCGCAGGTAGACCGCCAGCAGAGTCTTGAAAAATACCAGCGCCCCGCCGCCGTCACTGACGGCGTGGAACACCTCCACGGAGATGCGCTTCTCATAATAGTAAAAGCGTACCAGCCAGCCGTTGTCCTCCCGGAAGCGCACCGGCTGGCAGGGGTTGGAGATATCCTCCTTCACAAAGGGCCCGGGGGCGCTGTTTGACTCGAAGTAGTACCAGAAAGCCCCCTTCTTGATGCGCACCCCGAAGGACGGGAACCGTGGCATGGTTTTGTCCACGGCCCGCTGCAGGGCATCCCGGTCCACCCGCTCCGCCATCACGGCGGAGAAGCGGTAGATGGCCGAATATTTCTCCTTCTGGAGGGCGGAATAGAGCACACCCGCATTGTCCAGGGGATACCACTCCGGCTTTTCGCCCCGCTTGTCCCTCGGCATACTCCGCCCCCCTTCCGGTCAACATAATCTAGGCCTATCATACCACGTTCCATCCTCCGCGGCAAGGGGAATACGGGCGATCCACCCTTTCTTTTCCGGCAGCCCTGTGGTATAATCAGAACAGTTGACAAGGAGGACTTCCACTATGGAACAGGACCGTATCCACATCAAGCTGGCCCGCCGCACACCGGAAGAGCGCCAGGCCGACGAGACCCGCCGCCTGGACCCCTTCATGCGCGCCCTCAAGGCCATTCACACCGCCGCCACGCCGGAGACCATGAATGTGGAGGATCTGGAGAAGCAGCGCAAGGGGCAGGAGCTGCTGGGCCGTTTGGTGGCCCCCATGGCGGGCATGAGCTGGGAGCCCTTTGAGCTGGACGGCATGAACTGCGCCTGGGTGCGTCCCCACCGGGGCCACGACCGCCGCCGGGCCATCCTCTACTGCCACGGGGGCGGCTATACCAGCGGCAACCTGGGCTATTCCCGTATTCTGGCCTCCAAGCTGGCCAACGTCACCGGCTGGCAGGTGCTCTCCTTCGAGTACCGCCTCGCCCCGGAGCACCCCTATCCCGCCGCGGTGGAGGACGCCGTGAAGGCCTGGGACTACCTGATGTACCAGGGCTACGGCGCCCGGGACGTGGTGGTAGCCGGCGACTCCGCCGGCGGAAACCTGGCCCTGGTGCTCACCCACCTGCTCAAAGAGGCCGGACGGCGGCTGCCCCGGGCCCTCATTCTCCTCTCCCCGTGGACAGATATGACCGCCAGCGGCAAGTCCTACCAGGAGCGGGCCGCCATCGACCCGGTGCTCACGGTCAACTATATTCACGCCGTTCGGGACGCCTACGCCCGGGACCAGGACTGGTCCGACTTCCGGCTCTCCCCCCTGTTCGGCGATTTGAAGGACTTTCCCCCCACCCTCATCCAGGCGGGAAGCAGCGAGCTGTTGCTTTCCGACTCCATCCGCCTGCGGGACCGGCTGGTGCAGGCCGCGGTGCCTTGCCGGCTGGAGGTGTGGACGGATCTCTGGCATGTATTCCAGATGTTCCCCATGAAAAAGGCCACCGAGGCCATGGAGAGCATCGGGCGTTTCCTTTTGGAGACACTATAAAAGAAACGAGGTTTTTGCTATGGCAATTCTAGTGACCGGCGGCGCCGGGTATATCGGCAGCCACTGCGTGGCCGCCCTGATCGAGCGGGGGGCCGACGTGGTGGTGGTGGACGACCTGTCCAAGGGCCACCGGGAGGCCCTCAAGGGCGGCCGCCTCTATGTGGGCAGCGTAGCCGACCGGGCCTTCCTGGACGATGTATTTTCCAGGGAGCCCATCGAGGCGGTCATCCACTTCGCCGCCTTCTCCCTGGTGGGAGAGAGTATGCAGGTGCCCGAGCAGTATTTCCGCAACAACGTCACTGCCGGGCTGACCCTCATCGAGACCATGCTGGCCCACAAGGTGCCCTATCTGGTGTTCTCCTCCACCGCCGCCACCTTCGGCGAGCCGGAGTATGTGCCCATCGACGAGGCCCACCCTCAGAACCCCACCAACCCCTACGGCGAGAGCAAGCTCATCGTGGAGAAGATGCTCAAGTGGTGCGACCTGGCCCATGGCCTCAAGTTCTGTGCCCTGCGCTACTTCAACGTGGCCGGGGCCTGGCACGACGGCTCCATCGGCGAGGATCACCGGCCGGAGAGCCACCTGATCCCTCTCATCCTCCAGGTGGCCCAGGGCAAGCGGGAGCAGCTCTCCCTCTTCGGCACCGACTACCCCACCAAGGACGGCACCTGTATCCGGGACTACATCCACGTGGAGGATCTCATCGACGCCCACTTCCTGGCCCTGGACTACCTGAAGCGCACCAACACCTCCGCCGCCTTCAACCTGGGCAACGGGCAGGGCTTCTCCAACCGGGAGATCATCGAGGCCGCCCGC
>ERZ1106981.902-NODE-902-length-16920-cov-52.120901_pt1 | contig 16920 bp, 21 predicted proteins | sample MGYA00403692_ERZ1106981 | MGnify/ENA primary metagenome ERZ1106981 (study PRJEB35170, sample SAMEA104062431) | human gut metagenome | biome: human gut; feature: human-associated habitat; material: faeces | place: Denmark | collected 2012-06-22 ... | reverse complement strand
TTCATTTTTTACCTCTCAACTCTTAATGATCTAGTTATGTGGTATATATCAAGTATAAGAGAGCGGAGCGGCGGCGGGTCTGCCCCCACAGGAGGCAAGACCTCGCCCCCATCTCCGCACTCTCTCCCCATGTCATGCGATTTGTCTTGCAATCAATCACGCCAATTTAAAAACGGTACCTTACGCAATATCCAAGTGATAAACTCCAAGATATGATCAAACTGCATGAGTACGATTAAAATTGGTATCGCCGCCTTAAGCGTTGACACCCTCACAAAAATACCGATTAACGCACCGGCGTTAGTTACTGCCATATTGATCACATTAGTAATAGACGCAATCGCACCATCCGGCAAACCAGGCAGATCAGGAAGGATTGCCATGACCAACTTAATCAAAAATAAAACGATAGATATCAAACCCTCAATCAACATAATCAGTCACCCCTCCGCCCAAAAAATTTACTGCATTGCTTAGCGGCATAACCAAGCAAGCCCATCCATATCCCGAAATCCACAATATCCAGCGCCAAGCTATGCGCTTGAGCTAATGCTCCATTACCCAAAACCTGCGCAAAGCTAAAGTTACCAGCGGGAACGAGCTGGACACCCTGCCAGCTAATCCCTGACCAGCTGATCAGACCACCGTTGTCCTCAACTTGGGCTATACTGTTAAGTGTGCTTACAGCAATATCTAACGGCTGTCCTAATATACCTAGCTTTGCATTGATCGCCGGAAACTCTGTGTCGAGCAAGCTAGTAAAAAATCCCTCTGACGGTATCAACAGTTTACCCAGCAGATCAGTAATACCACCGATCAGTTTACCTAGTGCCTCCAACGAACCACTTATAATATCTTTGATTGTATTGCCAATCGAGCCTATACCGTCGATGATATCCCGCAATATATCCCACACATTAGTGCCGCCATCACCGTCACCGCCACTTGCACAACTGCCAACAAAAACGCCCTCAGTATAACATTTGTATGTACCATCAGACTGCAATACGCAAGATGTATCAGCACCAAAGCCACAAGCGCCCGGTTTAGCTGTCGGCGGGGGTGTTGGGTCGATCGTAGGCGTTGGCGTTGGGTCTACTGGATAATTACCGCCTGTTAAAGTAATTGTTATATCAGATACGCTAATCTTAGAATCATCCGATTTTTTTAAACTTAAAAATATCGTAGTCGGCTCAGCTAACGTAAACGTGCGCTCATCGCCCCACCAACGACTATAAAGTTTAAATTGATCACCATTTTGCAAAAGTATAGTAGATTTAAGTCCATCTGGTAAACTTAAATTATAACTGCCATCATTTAACGGTATGCCTTGAGTGCTAAAACGTATATCAGACGTATAAAAACCAGTCTGATCATTAATACCATAATTGCCAGCATATACAGATAAACTCTTATTATTTAATATATAATTAAAAGTATCAAAACCCGCAGGAGGTGTTGGCGTTGGTGTTGGCACATCCGTAACCCCCTCATTACGATAATCAATAACATCCTGTGGTGTCATATTTTGATTAATCGTTAAATCTTTATTAACATAAATATAATTATTAGTAATATTGAAATTCTGCTGAATTAATTGTTTGGGTATGGAAATACGTTTTATATCAGCTGTTGGAATAGTCACCAAGTAACTACTACTACCCAAGTTGTCGACTACTCCATAAGTATATATAACATTGGTTGACAAAACAGACGTACCGCTATCCCTATCTTTAAAAGTAAGCGTATAAGGATAAGACACTTGCGCACAAACATACCATACGTCATCAAGATATGTATAACCAGTCCACTGGAGCATTATATTTTTACCTTGCACAGGATATAAATAAACGTCAGCAACATTTGACTCATCAGGATAACTATAAATATCGTAATCATGACCGTTATAACTACGTTGATATCCTGTATAACCATTTGATCTACCTGTATAAGAGGATTGCCTATAAACATAAAATCCTTTTTTTGCCACACCATTTATATACATACTATACCAAACACGATAAGATCCGCTAGACGATGGATTACCAAAACTAACATTTATACCGTTAACGTTAAATAACTCATTAGGATGTAACTCGTCATCAACTGCCTGTTTATTAAAAAAAGATTTTATAGCAGATAACAAACCAGATATACCTACTTTTAAACTATCACGATTACCTGCCGTCCACTTGTTATAAGCGTCTAAATACTCGCCGTATGCCGCAGATACCACATCAGCATAATTAGTAGTAAGATATCCTTTAAGCATTGACGCAAAATTACCGTAATCCTCCGCAGATGGCTCAGTATAACCATATTTATCACCATTGCCCAACGTTATCCATTGAGCAATATCATATTTAAAAGTATCTAGCACATATTGTATAAACGCGTCCTGATCCGGCGGGGTGTCCTCACCCTCAGCCAATACTGGCATTAAAAATAAAGGCATTGCCAAACAACAACACAGCAACACCTTAATCCATCTTTTTAACATATCCTCACCCCCTACTTAAAAAAATCAGATATAAATTTATAGATCAATATGACCGCTAACAACACAATCAATGCATATCCTTGTTGTACAGTAATGTCAGCAATATCCTGCAAATCAGACCTTAAAGCCTGCACCTCCGCCACCACCGCCGTATTATCCGGTACAATCTCAGTAACCTGTACCTCAAGCGGCGCACTCTCCACAGGTATCTGCGTATCATCATTATTTACCTCATCAGTGCCTGGCGTTGGGCTTACTGTAATCTCATCCATCAATAGCCCCTCCGACCAAAGATCATGCCTTTAAGCCACCGCGCCAAGACAATAACAAGCCCCAACGTCACCGCCAACGGTGCAACCTCTTTACACACTGCCATCGCCATATCAAACCCCGTTTGTAGATTGATCATATATCTCATTACTCCTTTTCTCGCCAGCAACAAATCGACCGCGCTTTATCTTTTTATAAGTATCGTACTGTTTATACATTGCCGGACTATGGCAAAACACAAACCTTTGTTGCACTTTACCAGTAACCTCCATCATGTCTTTATCCTGTTCGGATTGCTCACGCTTGATTAAGCTGTTATTTTGAATAAATCCCAAATAACACTCACAAATCACAACGCTATCAAATACCTGTCTTACCGCCTTATTAAGACGGCTAAACATCTGTGTAGTGCAAACAATATGTTTCCGCTGTTTCCTTTGTTGAGTCAATTCAGTCAAAATATCAGGATTTATATTATTCTTCTCTAAATTCCCCATGTATAGCTGGATTTCATCAACCAAATAAATGACACCCTCGTAACCATTTTCAAAGTTGATAAGATCATCATTATCCACAAACGGAAAAACCCTATTGAGTCGTTTATACATCTCATATAAATAATAATGTTCAATCTGACCAATTTGAGCCCGGCTGTAACGATCTGCGACAACCTCACTAAATCCACATAGCCATTGATCATATGTAACAACCGGATAATCCCTAATATCTAAGTTAGTCACCAGCTTAGCATGAGGATAAGTCTGCATAAGCTTAAGGACGTATTGTACTGCTGACAGCGTCTTGCCTGACCCCTGCGGACCGATAAAACACGTCAACCCGCAAGCGTGCATATAGGTTGGATGCTGAGCATTAAACTCAGCTTTGTATTGTATTGATTTAACCAAATTAGACAAACCAAATTTAGTGCGAGCGCAATCTACATCCATCAAAATCACCTCTTTTTTTTGTAACAGATCAGCACAAGTAACGTTAGCCCAGCTTAACCGCTGGGGGCTTTGCGTCTATCGCCCAATCACTCGCACGCTACGCGCACTCCAGATTGACCGATAACCACAAAGCAAGGTTAAATTATTTAAAAACTAAAAACGGGTTTATCCTGTCAGCCAACATCATCACAATCCCAAATAAGACATAAAAGTATAATGCGGATCATATTTAGCACAGCATAAACCAAAAAAAGGCACTACAACAAATACAGCTGTTAAAATGTTCATCTTTTCGTACCCCCAGGGGCTACGCCCCTCGTCGCAAGCTCCACACCCCAAAGGCGTGGTTTATGGCTTGCGTCACTGTCTTAGTATTTGCATACGCAAATACAGAGCTTGCCCGCCATTGGAGCAGACCACAATCGGTAACTTGCCACTATAAAATCGTTAGGATAGCGCCCCCGCTTGCGCTCAGGGGCGGACAGCCGGATGATTTGTTAGCAATCAACGCCAGCTTATGCCGGCTCGGTGTTAAACTGGCAAGCCCCAAAAAAATAAGAGGAGCAAGGGCTTTTTTTTACCCCTGCCCCAAAGCAGTATTACTTGCCGCTAATCTTCCCGCGGCGGAATGCCTTGTTAAACTGACCCACAAGGGTATCTTTACCCCAGTGCATAAATGCAAACGGTACAGCCGCCGCAATGCCCAAACCGCAAACGGTCAACAGCATAGTCGGAGTAATTGCTGATGTCATTGGTGTAATCAACGCCGCCGCCCAATCAATCACAGATCCGCCAGCTTCCTCCGCCAACGGCAGTAGTGTCATCATTAAATTCATAGTTTTTTTTACCTCTCTTTTTCTTTTTTTATATATCACATGCGCGCCATGTTGACACCTATATAATAATCTCTGCGCAAACCTCCGTCGGTCGATTAACATGCCGACGGACGCTATAAATAATACTATCTGATTTGATCATGATCGGCTTAGCCAAGTCATAAACCTCAACCAGATCACTAATGCGTACATCTGTATACAATGTAGAGCCATAAAGCGCCGCCGATGAGATCACTAACCGCAATGGCAACGGTACGCACTTGCTCCAACTGTCGATGTATGCTAAATTTTTGAACAAATTCGTCAGAGTTATATAACCCTCTAACTTGTGTAAGAGCCTATCCCAATTACTGAGCTGGTCTTGTATTGCCAACAGGCAAGAAGGTTCATGCGCCGATCGTAAGTTAATATACTGACCACTGATATCATCCTGCATTAAGAGCTTATAAGCCTTGCTAACCGGGGACTGATCGACTTGCAGATTAATCATAAATCGTATTGATACGATAGCTGACGCAGATAACTGACCATCTTACCATCCGGGCTATTGCCACCCACCAACGTATCGCAAACGGTATGACACAACAACAAATCTAGCACGCGATCATATCGCTCATAACTATCAACGTCGCACGACCTAATAGCACCATCCAGCAAGTACGCACGCAGATAAGTAATTGCCACAGACTCGCCCTCACCGTCGTACATTGTCCGTGCGTCATTAATCGCCCGCTTAACCTTAGTCAGCTCATCCATCAGCTTTAGACCTACGTCAACCTTAGCATTAAACTCATCCGCTTGCGCCTGCCCAAACTCCGGATCACTAGGATCAGGATCAACCTGTCCAACAACCATATAGTCAACGTACTTCGTTGCGATCTTGGCGGCTAATTCTGCCGCTTGCCGTACCAACTCCATCATCATTTCCCAGTAACCAGCTTCTGCAATCAATGTATTCATCGCCTTTTCCTCCTCGCCTTCCGGCTTCTTTTTTTTCGGCTTTTTTACTGTTTCGGCAACGGTTTACCAAACAACATCATCATATACATAAACGCCTGTGACTCGCTAAAGTCTGGCTGTACTCTCTTAACTACACCATCCGGCATTACAAGCTCATAAGCGTAATACATCGAGCCTTTTTTACTTTTTAGGCGCAATAATCGAGCTTCGGGGATTACTACCGCCATTTCCGTTACATCGTCCAGCGGCTTAAACATCAGTCCATTTGTTGGGTTCATTGTCGTTTGTTCTACTTTTTTTTCTTCTACCTTTTCCATTATTTTCTCCTTTACATTTACCTTTTTGGTATATTACAATATTACCACTGCGGTAATATATTGTCAATACGGTAAATACCGTTTAGGTAATCAATGTTTACAAAATTTACCATAAAGTTAAGATAGCAAAAAAGGAGGGTAAAATAATGCAACTCAAGCTAAAAGAGATAAGATTACAACACGGACTCAAACAAGCCAACATTGCCGATTACCTAAAAACGAGTAGCCCTGTATATTCAAGATACGAAACAGGAGATCGAGAACCAAGCTTAGATGTATTAATTAAGTTAGCGGACTTTTACAAAGTGCCACTAGACACACTAATAGGACGAATACCACCACAAAACAAGTTAGACTATATAGCAAGCAAACTAAGCCCTGAGCAAAAAGACAAAGCCGCAGACATACTAAAAACAACATTTGACATAAAAAAAGAGGACTAATCATCCTCTTTTAATTTGAGCGGCAAACTGTAAACCACTAACTTAGCAACCAGCACCCAGCCATAGCGATTTTTAAAGCCCACACGCTCCCATGTGCGCCCCTTACGCACCTTATAACGCATACCTCGGCTAGATCGCCATACGGTCACATATTGCTCTGTGAGCGTCACCGGATAAAGATCACGTTTAGCCCCTTTTTGCTCCGCAGGTTTGTATTTTGCTAATTCCCGGCGCAACCGTTCATTTTCAGATTCCAGCGCCGATATTTCATAACGATATTTATTATACTTGAAAGACATTCATGTAAAACACATAACGCCCCATTATGCGAAGTTATTAAGGTGAATTTAGATTCTTAGATTTAATCATGTGATTCTGCTTCCAACGAATAAATGAACAACAGATGATCCCGTTTATGAGTAAGCCCAAGATGGCGATCATCCATTCAGGGATAGAAAAATAGTAAACGAAAAGAATTTGAAACGCTTTGGATATCAGAACCTCAATATTTATGATTCTTGCATCCTCGATTAAGCAGCGGATTCGCTGATTTTTATCTAAATCATTTATCTGTGGTTTAAGGATTAACAAAAGACAGACGAGGACGTCGGTTAATCCATAAATAGCAGAAAATAATAAGATTATAAAAATGTCCCATTGATGGATCAGTAAGTTGCTTATTCCCGGCACAATCAAAACAAGTATCAATCCAATAAGAAATGAAACCCGAGAATAAAAATCGCAGTGAATCCATGTAAAAATACTTTTTAAGTAATCCATATTCTATACCTTTGTTAAAGTGAAGATGACTCCCCTTCACTCTGACATGTTATTATTATAACAAGCTGAGATAGGAAACCCAAGCATTATTCCACTCTTAACTGCAATCTAAAAAGTCCGGAGAATCGGACTTTTTCTTATATTGCGCAATGGGTTTAATTTCAGGCCGTTAAAACATGCAGACAGGCGACCAGTTTCTGCCACAGCCCTGCCCTCTTGGATACTTCCACAACAACTGTATCCGGATTGGAACGTCTTTCTTTCACCGCTTCCTGCAGCTTATGCAGCGGTAATTTTTCCATCCGTTCTTCCATTTTCTTGAACTTCCGGTACTGCTTGTAATAATTACAGGCGTAGAGCCCGGCTCCCGCCACAGCAACAACGCCAACAACCTTCAATGCTCTCTTCATGATCTTTCCTTTCCGGACGATGGTCCTGATCTGTTTTCTAATTCTATTATACCCTTGTCCGGCTGATCCGACAATCGTCGTTTTTTGGTCAGATTCAGAAATCTGTCGTAAATCGAACTTACAGATTGCGCATGCGATAGAAGTATTTGTTGATAATGGCAAAGTTATGTTCACCCAGCGCCGGATTGTTAACCCGTAAGGAGACGTTATTATAAACATCCGGAATAAAGCCTTCCTTCACGCACAAATCCTCAAAATGGCTTTGATCAGGAAGAGAAATGGAGATGCACTTTCCTAATAGAAAAAACTCACAGCTTTATTAGCTGTGAGCGAAGTTTCTGTAAACGGATTAATCCCGGTTCCGGTTGAAGATCAGAAGCAGCCGCAGGATCTGCAGCACTGAGGAAATTAACGATGCGATATAAGTAAACGCGGCCGCGCTCAGCATCGCTTTGACATCTTTCCGTTCTTCCTGAACGACAAAGCCTTCCTCATAGACCAATGCCATGGCTCGTTTGGAAGCATCAAGTTCTACCGGCAGCGTCACTAGCTGAAAGACGGCGACGCAGCTCAACATCAGAATGCCAGTATAAAACAAGCCAGTGGAACTGAACAACAGCCCTAAGATTAAGACCAGCCAGGAAAGCTGACTGGACACCATCGCAAAGGGAAGAATGGAGTTGCGCAAAGCGATGAATCCGTAATTTTCCGCATGCTGGATCGCATGACCGCATTCATGCGCCGCCACCGCCACGGAAGCGATGCTGGAATTGGCGTAGATGTCTTCGGACAATCGGACAACATTCGCTTTGGGATCGTAATGATCAGACAGTGCGCCGCCCGGAGAAGGTTCAACCTGAACATGCTGCAAACCATGATCGTCAAGAATCCGCCGGGCCACCTGAGCCCCAGTATAACCGCGCAGCGTCATCACCTGCCGGTAACGCGCATAAGCACCCTGGACTTTGATCTGAGAGAACATCACCAGGAATAAAGCCGCTAAGTAAAGTATCCAATCCATCTTCATCACTCCTTCTATTCTCTAGTATAACCCAAGCCGGCGGGAACATGTGAATCTGCCGCTACTCTGATCTTGAGTTTTTGTTATTCTACCATAGAATCTTCAAACTGGCGAGTGCATTGCTTCACTCAGAAATCCTGTTAACCGATCGATTTTATTGAATTTTCAGCCACCCCTCATTTCATCCTTGTTTCAGCCTTTGAGAGAGTCTCGGCACGGATTCTCCCCTTTTTCACAAAAAAAAGAAGCGCGAGGCTTCTTATTTTACAGCGTCTTTTAAGGCTTTAGCAGCTTTGAATCCTGGAACCTTTGTCGCAGGCACGGTGATCTTTTCCTTTGTTGCAGGATTGATGCCTGTTCTTTCAGCTCTTGTCTTCACTTCGAATTTACCGAAGCCGCTGATATCGACTTTGCCGCCGTCTTTCAACGTTGAAGTAATTTCATCAAAGATCAGATCGACAGTTTCGCCTGCCGCTTTCTTTGTCATTCCCATCTGATTCGCTACAATATCTACTAATGCTTTCTTGTTTAACAATTCACTCATACTATTACCTCCGGTACTTGTATATGATACCATCTTTCGTTTCAGAGTTCAACAGAAACTAATCTTAAATTTCGCTTTATTTCAGGCGTTTTTTCTTATTCGTAATCCATTTCTAAATTGTCAAAACCGCTTCCGGCGACCGCATTGCCAACGGTGTCCAGATACTCAATCTTGACGTTTTGACCAGGCTGGGTCAGCGTCAGCTCCGCGCTTACGTCCAGGGAGAGCACATACAGATGCGCATCATTTTCTAACGTGAGATAATAATGCGTCGTGCCTTCCTGCACGGCAGAAGCGATCGCCGCCACGGTTCCCGTGACCGTTTTCATTTCCGCCACTTCGCCGCTGATCTGTTTGTTCGCAGTCTTCAGCTTCCGCAGATAATCGTCATGTGCCGTCTGCATGGTTTCGCCGATGCCGACGATAGAGTAATCCGTAACGTCGACGAAGGAATACATTTTAACCAGGCCTTCGGAATCTTTTAAAGAAATGAAGTACGTCGGCTCATCCGCAATGTTCAACAAAATTGGGAAGGTTGCGCGGTAGTTAAGATGCTGGACCTGCCCTTCCGCAGAAGCCATTGCCGAAACCTCGTCAGCGCCGCCGACTTTGATATAGCTGGCTTCCTTGGTGCGCAGATTGATTAAGGCAAAGCCGTTGATCGAATGATCCGCCGCGACGGAAGTCAGGCCGGAAAAGACGTAGGTCTGACCGTCGATATTAACGAAATTGTAGCCGTCGGTTGTCTGAATCATATCCTTCTGACCAAACAGCGTATTGAAGAAACCATGGACATAGTAGCCCCAGTTGTCAATCTGTTTCCAAGCCAGCTCCGCCGGCTGGACACGATCCACCCAGGCTGGGATTTCATCCATCGTATATTTATTCATCTCACCGGTGATCGGATCGACGATGATCACGCCCTGAGCGCTTAACCCGCCGTAGTAACCGATTTCCGGTGCGACGACAGAAACGACCCAATACGGATGACCTTCGTCATCCAGCTCAAATGAATAATCAGAAAGCAGCTCTGTGCGGTAACGGAAGCGGATATGCCGGAACAGATTTTGATTGAACCAGGCCGACGGGGAATATTTAATCCCTTCCTGAAGCATGACCATATCGACGTCGTTGGGATCGTTTACGTTAACCTGGATAAAGCCGGGAATTCCCGTGCCGTTGTTCTGGAACCATTTAATGAAATCCCGGTATTCCAGCGGTGACACACGGTACAGATGTTGATCGGAACTGATCAGCGTGTAGGTAGGATCGATCTGATACTGTGAACCCAATCCGGCCTGCTTGCCGATCTGCTTATCGCCTAACAGCGATGCGGTCTGCTGATCGACGACCGGAATCCGATCGGTTGAAATGGCCTGGAACTGCGAGCTGAAATCAGACACGTCTTTAATCGCGATCTGATCGCGGTATTTCTCAGCGTTGAGCAGCTCGCTGCCTAAAAACATCAATAGCAGCATTGCGGCAAACAGGAATCCTGCCCCGAAAACGCAACATTTCTGGATCAGCGCCCACTTGCCGGACAGCATAAAATCGCTGATTCCAAAGACGACAAGCAGAAAGACCACGAGCATAACGGTCGAAGGACTGTGCAGATTCCAGGCCGGCAGCGTCACATAGTCAATCAGAATGGCCAGCGCCAGCGTGATCACCAGAGCTGTCAGATGAGCTTTCCCCGGCTTCATTTTCGGCTTGCGCGGTGTCTTGAATTGGTTGAAGGCGTTGGGATCAAAGTTAAAATGGAATTGAGTCATGCTTGATTCTCCTTTAAGCGCCGGCGCAGATCAGCGATCAGTGCGTTCAGACTGGCATCGTCCAGACATTTGCAGCCGGCCGCGTTCTTATGCCCGCCGCCGCGGTAATTCATCGCGATGTCGTTAACCGGCAGCGTCTTGGAACGCAGCGAACCAGCCCACCAGGTGTTTCCCTGTTCGTCGTGATCCTTGGCAAAGACCGCCCAGATCTCAATTTCGCGGATTCCCCCGAACTGATAGACTTGATCCTTTGCCTGGGAAGCCGTCATCGACCAGCGGTCTAAGAAAGCCTGATCAATAACGGAAATCATCAGATGGTTATCCAGAATTTGAGCTTCGGCTCGGATCGCGCTGGCAAATTCATATTCTTTAAGCGGAACGTCGAACAGATCGCGGTTGATCTGCGGGATATTCAAGCCGCTCTGAGCCAGATAGGAAGCCATTGCGAGCGTATGTTCCGTTGTGTTGCTCGTCTTGAAGCTCAGCGTATCCGTCAGTAAACCGCGGTACAGATATTCCGCGACCTCCGCTTCCAGCGGTTCCTGATCAACGTTGCTGAAAAATTCCGCAAGAATTTCACAGGTCGCCGCGTAGTGATCGATGACATATTCAAGATCGGCGAAATGCTCGATCTGCGGATGATGGTCTAAATGGATGATCTGCCGGGCGCTTTGCCAGCGGTCATCGTCAATCCGCCGCACGTTCGCCGTGTCCAGTACGATCGCCAGCGACTGCCGGATGGTCTCATCGTCAATTTCATCGCTGTCCGGAAACAAGCCGTTGGTCATTTTCTGATGTCCGAGCACAATCACCCTTTTTAAAGGAAAGCGATGCTTTAACCAGGTGGCGAGCCCCCATTGGCTCCCTAAAGCATCGCAGTCCGGATTGATATGTCGGTAAAGTGTAATGACCTCAGACTGCTCCAGTGCGGAATACAGTCCTTCAAACATGCTTATAACCCTAACAGACGAACAGTGTCGCGGGCAATGACGAGTTCTTCGTTGGTCGGTACGATATAGACCTGAACTTTGCTTTCCGGATTGGAAATGCAGACTTCCTTGCCGCGGGTCTTATCGTTGAGTTCATAGTTGATGGACAAGCCCAGGCATTCTTCCATCTTCTCGAGGATCTGATGGCGCAGGTTCGTATCGTTTTCACCTAAGCCGGCCGTAAAGGCGATCGCATCGACGCCGCCCATCTGCATGACGTAGCCGCCGACCACATTGATCACGCGGTTGACATAGACAGCCTGGGTCAGAATGGCGCGTTCGTTGCCCTGCTTCACTGCGTCTTCAATGTCACGAGCATCGCTGGAAATGCCGCTGACGCCCAGCATGCCGGATTTCTTATTTAAGATCGTGTCCATTTCCTTCGGAGAAATGCCCTTCTTATCCATGATATGGCAGATGACGGATGGATCGATGTCGCCGCAGCGGCCGCCCATCATGATGCCGCCTAACGGTGTGAAGCCCATCGACGTGTTGACGCACTTGCCGCCCTTGACCGCCGTGATCGAAGCGCCGTTGCCTAAGTGGCAGGTGATGATGCGGGTATCCGCAATGTCCTTGCCCATCAATTCCGCGGTGCGCTGGGAAACATACTGGTGGCTGGTGCCGTGAGCGCCGTAGCGGCGGACCTTATCTTCTGTGTACCATTCGTACGGAACCGGGAAGATGTAGGATTCCGGCGTCATCGTCTGATGGAACGCCGTATCAAAGACGAACACGTGACCGATTTTCGGCAGCGCTTCGCAGAACGCGCGGTAACAAATCAAATGCGCCGGATTGTGCAGCGGCGCCAGCGGCGCCAGTTCCTCAACTTTATTGACGACGTCCTCATCGACCTTGACGGACTGATCGAAGTACGCGCCGCCCTGAACGATGCGGTGGCCGGCGGCGGAAATCTCATCCAGCGTTTCGACGATGTGATATTTAACCAGAGCTTCCAAAAGCAGTTCGACCGCGACCTTGTGGTCCTTGATCGGCAGGTTCTGGGTATGTTTTTCCCCGTTGACCTTGATCGTGAAGATGCCTTCGTCCAGACCGATCCGTTCTGCCACACCGGAAGTCAGAACTTCCTCCTCGGGCATGTTGAACAGCTGGAACTTAAGGGATGAACTGCCTGCGTTGACTGAAATAACTTTACTCATATGTACCTCCATTTATTCTGTCTGCATACAGACCTCGACCAGCGCGTCGACTTCGGCAATGTGCAGCGCTTTCAGCTTTTCATATTGCGCGATGCGAACCTGATAGTGACGCAGCAGGTGAAGTTTCGATTCATAGTCTTCCAAAATCTTTTCACAGCGTTTCAGAAGATCGTACACGGCGCTGCGGCTGGTTTGCTGCAGCTCGGCGATTTCCGAGAGCGAATAATCCTCTTGAAAGTAGTAATCCAGGATCGTGCGCTGCTTTTCTGTCAGCAGCGTACCATAGAAATCGATCAAAAGATTCATTCGTTCGGTTTGAGCCAATTCTTTATCCGACATCCCGGATGCCTTCCGAAATGCTGTAAAGATACAGATCGAGATCAAACGGCTTGAGGTCGTCTTCCCTTTCGCCTAAGCCCAGATAATAGACCGGAATGTGCAGCACATCCTTGATCGCCAGCACGATGCCGCCCTTGGCGGTGCCGTCCATTTTGGTCAGGATGATGCCGGTCACATCCGTGACCTCCTGGAAGATCTTGGCCTGGGATAAGCCGTTCTGGCCGGTTGTGGAATCGAGCACCAGCCATACATGATGGGGCGCGCCTTCGATTTCACGGCCGATGACCTTGCGCATCTTGGCCAGCTCGTTCATCAGATTGACCTTGTTCTGCAAGCGTCCGGCAGTGTCGCACAACAGGATATCCAGGTTGTGTTCCTTGGCGTAGCGGCAGCCGTCGACCAGCACGCTGCTGGGATCGCCGTTCTCGCGGCCTTTGATGCACGGGACGCCGAGCTTATCGGCCCAGCGCGCCAGCTGCTCGATCGCCCCGGCCCGGAACGTGTCCGCGGCCACGACGCCGACTTTTTTGCCCTGGCTCTGATACAGCTTGGTCAGCTTGGCGCACGTCGTGGTCTTGCCGCTGCCGTTGACGCCCACCATCAGGATCACGGTCGGCCCATTTTCATTCATCACGATCGGCGCGTCGGTGCTTTCCAGATAGATATTCTGCATGATCTCCATCAGAAAGGCCATAACGTCCTTGAATGTGACATAGCGGTATTGATCGACCGTCGTTTTCAGCTGATCGCAGATCTTCTCCGCGGTCTGAATGCCGACGTCGCTCTCCAGCAGCACGATCATCAGTTCTTCGAGGAAATCCTCGGTGACGCCGTTGAAGCCGAACGCCATCTTGTTGAGCTTTTTGCCCATCGTGTCGCTTGTTTTGTTGAAACCGCTCAGATAGCGGTCACCGTCTTTTTTCTTGGAAAATTTATCTTTCAGCGTATCAAAGAAACTCATGCCGGCTGCACCTCCTTGGTTTCGGCCATTTCAATCGCGTCGGTCAGTTCGACCTTCAGCATCTGCGAAACGCCCTGCTTCTGCATTGTGACGCCGTAGAGGACGTCGCACTGCCCCATTGTTCCGGGACGATGGGTGACGACGATGAACTGTGTCCGTTCGCTGAAATTCTTGATGTAGCGGGCGAACCGTTCAACGTTGCCCTGATCCAGCGCCGCCTCGACTTCGTCGAAGATACATAACGGAACCGGCCGGGCCTTGAGAATCGCAAACAGCACGCTGATCGCGATCAAGCTCTTTTCGCCGCCGGAGAACAGCCGGATATTCTGAACCGACTTGCCCGGGGGCTGAACGTCGATATCGATGCCGGTGTTTAACAAATCCGTCGGATCCTCCAAGATCAGGCGGGCCTTGCCGCCGCCGAACAGCGCGCGGAACGTGTCGCCCAGCTCCTCGTTGATCTTATCGAACATGTCCTTGAACTGCCGGACCATGACTTCGTCCATCTCGTCGATCGCCGACAGGATTTTATCGCGGCTGGCGATCAGATCGTCCACTTGCTTGCGCATGAATTCGTACCGGTCGTTGACCTCAGTGTATTCTTCCGGCGCGTTCATGTTGATGTTGCCGAGCGCTTCGATTTCCGAGCGCAGCTGCAGCACTTCCTCACGCGCATTTTCAATGTGGCTTTCCTCAACCTTGGTGCGGGCGTATTCATAGGTCAGCTGATATTCGCTGGTCAGCCGCGCCAGGTTGTTTTCCAGGCGCGTTTCAATCTTCGCCTTGTCGAGCTGAATCGCGTGCGAGCTGGCGGTCGCCGTTTCCAGTTCCCGGCGGATCTGCCGGATCTGCTGCTCACGCCGTTCGATGTCGGCGGTCAGCTTCATCTTCTGCTGGCGCTTCTGGGACAGGGACGTCGTGATTTCATCCCGTCGGGAATAGGCCTGGTTAAGCGATGTGATCAGCGAATCCGCAAACGTTTCCTGCTCGCCGTCTACCGCTTCCGGCGCTAACAGCTCGTAATCGTTTTTCAAGCGTTCAAATTTGGCGCGCTTAGCGTCGACGACCGGTTCCAGCTGAGCGCTGGCGATCCGTTTCTCCGTCAGCGACCGCTCCAGCTCGGAGCGCTGGCGTCCGGACTGATCCAGCGCCTTCTGCGCCAACTGGCATTTCGCCTGCTGCGATTGAATCGTTCCGGTGATTTCTTCCAGTTCGCGCTGAACCGTCATTAAGGACGAACTGTTGCGGGCCTTGCCGCCGGTCATCGAACCGCCGCGGTGGATGACGTCGCCGTCCAGCGTTACGATTTTATAACTGAACTTTAATAAATCAGCCAGGTTGTTGCCATGTTCCAGCGTATCGCAGACCAATACGTTCTGCAGTAACGACTGACGGACTAAATCAAACTGCGGATCACAGTGGATGAACTCGCTGGCGACGCCTAAAAAGCCTTCGGTATTCTGCGCAACGATGCGGTGATCCTGCGCGATCCAGCGGGGTTTTAAGACCCGGATCGGCAGAAACGTCGCACGTCCGCTCTGGTTCTTTTTCAAAAAGCTGATCGCCTGACGGGCGCTGGCTTCGTCGGTGGTCACGATGTTGTACATCGCGCCGCCTAAGGCGACTGAGATCGCTTCCTCATAGCCTTTTTCCGGTTCCAGCACTTTCGCCACGACGCCTAAGACGCCGGGCAGAAACGCCTGGGAATCCATGACAGCCTTGACGCCGGCTTGCGAATTGAATGGCTGGCGGGCCAGGTTTTCCAGAACTTCCCTGCGGTTCTGCAGCCGCCGCAGAATGCCGGCGGCCTCGTCGTTTTTCTGCGAGTTTTCAGCCAGCTCCATCGCGGTCTGCGACAGCTGTTGGGAAAGCAGCGCCACATCCCGCTGCAGCTGATCCAGCCGCTGCTGCCGGTCTTCGTATTCAAAACGCGCTTCTTCCAATAACGACTGCATCTGCTTCGCTTTTTCCTCGCGCGTGCCGACCTCAATCGCGTATTTCCGCTTTTCATCCAGCTCGATCTTGCGGGTTTCCAGCGTTTGGATTTCATTGATGACGCGCATCAGTTCTTCCTGCAGCTTGTTGATTTCAACTTCCAGTTCGTTGGAATCCTTCTTGGCCTCCAGATTGGCCGTTTCATGAACCTGAATCGTCGTCTGCTGCATCGTCGTCGAATTCTCGATATCGAACAGCGTCTTGACAGCTTCATCGATCTGCTGGTTAAGATGCGTGATCTCCTCGACTAAGACGGCGATCTCGATTTCCTGCAGCCGTGCTTTCTTTTCCCTGTAAATCTCAGCCTTGCGGGCCTGGCGTTTCAACGGCGAAACCTGCCGCTCCAATTCGCTTAAGATATCCTGGGTGCGGTCGAGATTTTCCTTGGTCCGCTCCAGCTTGGACAGCGATTCAAGCTTGCGTTTCTTGTACTTGCTGACGCCGGCGGCATCCTCAAAGATCGCCCGCCGTTCAATCGGCTTGGCTTCCGCGAATGAACTGATATTGCCCTGAGAAATCATCGACAGGGAATCTTTTCCCAGGCCGCTGTCCAGAATCAGATCCACAACGTCCTTTAACCGGACCGGGTTGCGGTTGATCAAATACTGGGCTTCACCGTTATTGCGGTAAAGCCGGCGTGTGACTTCTATTTCATCCAGCTCGCTGTTGAGATCCC
>ERZ1106981.886-NODE-886-length-17146-cov-37.044000_pt1 | contig 17146 bp, 19 predicted proteins | sample MGYA00403692_ERZ1106981 | MGnify/ENA primary metagenome ERZ1106981 (study PRJEB35170, sample SAMEA104062431) | human gut metagenome | biome: human gut; feature: human-associated habitat; material: faeces | place: Denmark | collected 2012-06-22 ... | reverse complement strand
TTATGTTCAAGAAAAAAAGGCGTTGGTTTCCACCAACACCAAAATTTATAGAACCCTTTTTCTCTGCACGCAAGCAAAAGAAATCCGGAATTGCGGCCGGATTTAAGCGGAAAGACGTGACAAACCGGATGGAACATGATAAATTTTTAACCATGAGGTGAATGGGTATGAAAGAACAATGCAAGGCATGGGTTAAGCAGCATCTTGACGAAGGTATGGATCTGGTCAAGGCGATGTATGAGCATCCTGAACTGGGTGATCAGGAATTTGAATCGATGGCGCTGTTATGTGAAAAACTGGAACAGCTGGGATTTGCGGTGGAGCGCAGCTATCTGCTTCCAACCGGCTTCATCGGCCGTTATGATTCCGGAAAGCCGGGACCGAAGATTGCGTTTTTATGCGAATACGATGCGCTGCCGGAGGTCGGCCACGGGTGCGGCCACAATCTGATCGCAGCGATCGGCGTGCTGGCGGGCGGCGCTTATAAAGCGGTGATCGATCAGCTGGGCGGGGAAGTCCGGGTGATCGGGACGCCGGCCGAGGAAAACTTCGGCGGCAAGGTGCGGATGGCCGAGAAGGGCTGCTTCGACGATCTCGACGCCGCAATGATGATCCACCCCGGCACGGAAAACCGGCTGGGCGGCAGAACCAATGCGCTGATGCCGCTGAAATTTGAATTCTTTGGCAAAAACGCGCACGCCTGCCACCCGCAGGAAGGCCGGAGCGCGCTGGATGCCGCGGTCAGTACGTTTGTCGCGATCAACATGCTGCGGCAGTTTACGGAACCGGGCAGCTTTATTCATGGGATCGTCAAGGACGGCGGGGAAGCGGCCAATGTCATTCCGGCTTATGCGTCGCTGGAATACTATTTCCGCGCGCCGACGATGGCCGTCGCTAAGGCGATGTCTCAGCGGGCGGTGCAGTGCGCCGAGGGGGCGTGCCAGATGGCCGGGACGACCCTGAAAACAAGCATGTACGAATGTCCGTATGAAGACAATAAAATCAATTATACGCTGTGCGGTTTGCTGGAAAAGCAATATGCCGAACTGGGGTTAAGCGAGATCCAGCCGGTCGACGAGGTGCCGGGCGGTTCCAGTGATATCGGCGCAGTCAGCTACCGCTGTCCGGCACTGCACGGATATATTCAGATCTGCGGTTGTGAAGTGACCGGTCATTCCCGCGAGATGGCGGCCGCGACGATCAGTCCGCAGGGCCGCGCCGGGTTGGAAAACGGCGCCAGCGCACTGGCGATGTGCGCGGTTGAGCTGGCCTCGGATCCGCAGCTGCTGCAGCAGGTCAAGGAAGAATTCGCACGCTAAAGCGTTTCAATTTCACATTCCAGAACGACGGAGGTCTGATCGAAGACCTCCTTTTGTATATGCGCGACCAACGCCGTTACATCGCCGCTGGAAGCCTGATTGCGGTTGATGATGAAACCGGCGTGTTTTTCCGAGACCTGGGCTCCCCCGATCTGTTTGCCTTTGAGACCGCACTGGTCGATCAGGGCTGAGGCGTAGTGACCGGCAGGCCGCTTAAATACACTGCCCGCGCTGGGGTAGTCCAACGGCTGCTTGGCAGTGCGGCGGGCCATGGTTTCTTCCATCAGCGCTTTGATTTCCTGGCGGCGGCCCGGCGTCAGGCGAAAGACGGCGCTGACTAACACATGGTTTTGATCATTGAGCAGGCTGGAACGATAGTCGAAGCGCAGCTGATCGCGGGTGAAGGTTTTTTCTTCACCGTCGACTAAAACCTGGGCGGATTCCAGAATCTCTGAAAGCTCTGTGCCGAAAGCACCGCTGTTGTTGTGCAGCGCGCCGCCAACGCTGCCGGGAATTCCATACAGACGTTCCAAACCGGATAAGCCCGCCTGCATCGCGCCGTCGCACAGCCGTTTTATTGTAAGTCCGGCATCTGCCCGCAGCCGCGTGCCTTCCCGCTTCAGTCCGGCCCAGTTGGACCTGAGCAGGATGATCATGCCGGGATAACCGGCGGAGGCGATCAGAACGTTGCTGGCCTGGCCTAAGACGCGGTACGGAATTTTCGCCCGGCAGGCGAGCTCTATGCAGGCGCGCAGTTTGTCCACGGTGTCGGGCAACGCCACTAACTCGGCCGGGCCGCCGATGTGAAACGAAGTGTACGGAGCCATCGTCACCCGGCGCTGCAGCTCGATGTTTTCCTGTTGAAGCTCCTGAATCCAATTGAAATCAATGTGCATAGTCTCTCTCTCCTTTAAAATTGTTGGAAGTTTACGGCTGAATTCTGGGCAGACATCCTTAAAAATGATATAATAATAAAAATGATCTAACCGAAACGAAGGATGTGTAGCGAATGGAGTCCTATCTTTATACGGCGGTGAACAACGAAGGTAAAAAAGTACGGGGTGAGAAGCGGGCGGAGGACGTCGTGCATCTCTACTCGCTTTTAAATAACGAAGGTCTGTACTGCTTGAACGCGCACCGCAAGGCGCAATGGGAAACCCAGGCGGTGAAACCGAAAAACCAGGAGCTTTCTCTGATGTGCAAGCAGCTGTCGGCGATGTTAAGCTCCGGGATTCCATTAGTCAACGCTTTGGAAATGCTGCGGCAGAAAAGTGATAAGAAGAAAATGAAGAAGCTGTATGCCCAGCTGGTCGAGGAAGTCCGCAAGGGCTCCTCGCTGACGCTGGCGATGAAGCAATGTCAGCAGGCGTTTCCGCCGCTGTTGATCTATCTGGTGCAGGCCGGGGAGATGAACGGTACGCTGGATTCCGTCATGGAACGCATGGCGGGACATTACGATAAAGAATATAAGCTGCGCAACAAGGTCACCTCTGCTTTAATCTATCCGATTATGCTGATGGTGGTGACCGTTGCCGTCATCCTTGCGCTGATGACTTCCGTGGTGCCGAGCTTTTTGAGTATGGTCGGAGATATGGAGCTGCCGTGGAATACGCTGCTGCTGATCTCCATGAGCAACTTCATCGTTGCGTACTGGCCGTTTCTGTTGTTGGGTGTGCTGGTTGCGATCCTCGGTTTCCGGATGGCCTTGAAAGTGCCGGCAATCCGCCGGGGCTTCGATGAGATAAAAGTGAAATTCCCGGTGTTTGGAACGCTGAACCGGATCGTCGCAACCTCACGGTTTGCGCGGACATTTTCCTCGCTGTATTCCAGCGGGATTTCCGTCATCGATTCGCTGCAGGTTTCCGGCGACGTCTTAAACAACAGTTACTTTACCGAAAAGGTGAACTGGATCTGCGAACGGGTGCGGCGGGGCGAAATGCTCTCCCGCTCGATTGAAGCTTCCGAAGCGTTCGATCCCTTGCTGAACTCGATGATGTATGTCGGTGAGGAATCCGGATCGCTGGAAGAAGTGCTGAATTCGATCTCAGATTATTACGATACGGAAGCGGACAACGCGACGCAGAAGATGGTTGCGCTGATGGAGCCGATCATGATCGTAATTCTGGCGATCATCATCTTCTTCGTTATTATTTCCATCATCATGCCAATTTATGATTCCTACGGGATGATCGCATAGCAGGGGGAAGCATTATGATACTATTGCATATTATGCAACGGCATGCCGTTGTGGTTTGGGGAAAAGCAAAAAAACACAAGCTTGAGGTTCAGCGCACGCATTCCTGCGCGATTCCTGAAGGCTTGCTGATCAACGGATTTATTCAGGATGAGGAAGCCTTTGCCCAATGGGCGAAGACGATGGTTTCCGAACTGGGGCTTAAGGGCAAAAGTGTGACGGTGATTGCCGACAGCACGGCAGTGATCTACCGCCAGATTGAAACCCCTAAGCTGAAGGCGAAGGCGCTGGAAAAGAATCTCTATTTCAATTTAGCCCGCCAGATCGGCAACATCACAGAAAATACTGTCGATTACGCCATTTTGCCGCAGGCGGAAAACGGCAGCGAAAGTCTGACGGTCGTTGTTCCGCAGTCGTATGGCGATACTTACAGTAAGGCGTTAAAAGCCGCGGGGCTTAAGCCGCAGCGGATGATCACCTCGACGCTGGCGTTAATCCAGGCGGGGATGCGGCTGCAGGAAGAAAAGACCGCGATTTATTCGTGGTGTTCCGACGAAGTCTGTACGTCGGTTTTGTTCAACAACGGCCGCTTCATGTTCTCCAATGTATTCCGGTTTGACCGCAATCAGACGCCGCTGACCGTGATGAACGAGCGGATTTCCCAGCTTGTTCAATTCCAGCGGATTAAGAATCCCGATTCGCCGGTGGAGCTGGTGCGGATCGGAACGACGGAGAATGCCGAGTCGATTGCCCGCGAGCTGACGCAGGTGCTGCGGCTGCCGACGGAGATCTTCCCGGCGGTCAGCGGCTTAACCGCAAGCGAGGTTTCCTCGCAGGTCTGCGCCGTTTATGGCCTGGCGCTGCTGGCCCGGCCGTATGATCTGTTTAAGGGGATTAATCACCAGCGCTATACCGAGGCTTACCAGCAGCGCCGCAGCCTGCGCGTGATTCTGGGCTTGTTCGTAATCAACGCGCTGATTCTCGGCGGTTTGTGCTATCGACAATTTGCTTTAAACCAGATTGAAGACAACGCGATCAAGCAGGTGGAAGCCCAGCTGCAGCTGCCGGAACGGTTGCAGCAGTATGACGACGCGCTGATGTTGTCAACGCAGAATTCGCTGACCCGCCAACAGATTGAAGACGCGCTGCAGGTGCTGCAGTACAGCGAACAGACCGAGCAGTTTTCCAAAACGCTGTTCGAGCAGATCCAGGCGCTGCGTCCGAAGGATGTCGCGATCAGCGGGCTGCAGGTGCAGGACGGACTGGCGGTTCAGCTGACCTGTACGGCAGGCAGCCGGCTTTCTCCCTCCCAGTACACGCAGGATCTGCGTTCGACAAACTGGTTTGCGGATGTGAATTATACCGGTTTTACCTATAATGAAAGTAAGAAAAATTACAATTTCCTGATCACGTTGACGCTGAAGGGGGTGGACGTTGAATGAAACTCTCAGAGCGCGAAAAAATTCTGTTAGTCGTCTTGGCGTTCATGCTGCTGAACGTCGTCGGGATCCAGTTTCTCTTAACGCCGATGCAGAAAAAACATGAGGAGTTGATCAGCGAGCGGACGCAGATCGAAGACGAGCTGGCGCAGCAGCAGCTGATGATCGACATGCTGGACGCCTTGAATCAGGATCATGAGGATCTGGCGGTTCAGCTGCAGAATCTGGCCGACCGCTTCGTGCCGCCGAAGTATTCTGAATTGAAGGATGAATACTTGTATGAAACGATGGCGGATTTTATCAAACAATGGGATTCTCTGACGATCTCAGATCTGACTTACGCGACGCTGCCCGGCAGCGAACAGGCGTTAAGCGTCGTGCTGATGGTGGAAGCGGATTTCACAGTCACCGGTTCGATGGATCAGATGATCGGCGCGATGGATAAGATCCAGCAGCTGCCGCAGGTCATTTCGATTACGTCCCTGTCAGTGAATGAGAAAGAAAAGCAGATGCAGGGTTCATTTCATATCCAGTTCTACACGTTTAACGATTAACTAAAGAGAAAGGGGGCGTCGCGATGCGGTCAAAACGGGGAAGCACATTGTTGCTGACAATCTGTTTGTTTATGGTGTTCCTGATTTTTGCCGCCGCTTTGATTCCTCTTTCCCGCCGGGCTTTTCAGCAGACGGCCGCGGATGTGACCCAGCAGCAGGCGGATTATATCGCCCAAAGCGCGGTAGAAGCGCTGATCACGCAGCTGGATGAAGAAAGCCTGCGGCAGACGCTGATCGAGGTTGTTGAAGGAAGTAAAGATCAGGTTGTGAGTGATTGGGCCAGCTATGGCGACCATGGTGAATACCGATATACTATCACCCGGGATGCATTTTATAATGAATCTCACGGTTGGCTTTTGTGGTCTAAGAGCAGGATATTTATTACTGCAGAGGCAAAATATGAAGATAAAACATCTCAGATGACCGCCGTCGTGCAGGCTACAAAATATATGAATCAGTTTTTTGATCCCAATGGGATTGAAAGAGAGATTGCCAGTAAGGATAGCCTGTCAAAACGTGCCGTCCTGATTAACGAATGCCGGATTCCAACGGATCATTCCGCCAGCTTCTGGATTAATGCAATTTCCGATTTGACGGTAACGCAGCAGAACGTAAACGGAAACGTCAGTTCTGAAGATGAAAAACCTGACGATTTACAGAAAAATCTGGATCCCAAAGTTGTCTTAATTTACCGGAACATTAAGAATCCTGTGGTTACCGGCCATATTGACGGCAATGTCGTCTTGGAACCAGCTGAATACACAAAAGCGACGATTGGCAGCGATACGCTGGGGGAAGTCGTCATCGACGGCGACGTCATTTGTAAAGGTGATCTGGTATTGAAGAATGCGACAGTAACGGGAGCGATCTATTATACAGGCAGCTTTAAACCCGTGAATGCCTCTTATACTGGGGAAATTCGGCAAATTCAACCCACCGATGCGCTTTTTAAAAAGTATATGTTTAATCTTCCGCTAATCCCCAGAAAAATTGAAAGTATTGAAGGTTATCGTAAAGTTACTTCGTCGGATGACAATATAGATATTAAAATTACCGACGATTCAGCGATATTTTATGAATTTTCAAATCCAAATCTGGAAAAATTACAAATTAAAAACGGGAAAACACTTGATATTTCGTTCGTTAATTTAGCTAAAATGCCGAATCAGCTGATCGTTGAAAGTGAAAACAAGTTTTATCGGCCGGTCTTTTTTATTGAAGATGAAAATCCGGTGCTCGGCGATCAGGTCACGACGAATCTGTTGAATAGTGAAAATATTATCCTCGTTTTTACCCATCCGGTTAGAATTCAGGGCGACGTCAATGTGAGTGTTTTTGCGCCTAAGATTATTTTTGAGGCCGAGAATATCACGATGAATGGTCGGCTGCAGGCTTGTGAATTCGAGCACAGCGAACTCGTCAGCAGTGTCAATCTGAAGGCTAGAAATAATGCGGATATTTATGAGGTGTTCAAATTAGGCGGAGCAGAAGCTTATTATTTCGACTTGTACTATTACCAACCTTAAAGAAAGGAGGGACCGTCATGAATAAACGCGGCATGACTTTATTGGAAATCGTGATCTCGTTAGGAATTCTGGTCATCATCGTGACTTCGCTGACGAAGGTTTTTACTTCCGGCGTTTCCTTGACGATGGAATCAGACAGCCTTAGCCGCAGCGAGTTAAAGGTGCGCAAGGCGATCGCGGGTGAAAAAATTGCCGGCGTGAAAATTACGGCGCAGGATTCGTCGCTGACCTTCTCGCTGGATGGACAAAGCTATTCCATTCCGGGACAAATGAAGACGTATTCCGATGCTAAGGGCCGGGTTAACTATCGTTATTTTGAGGCGGATCCTTCATGAAAAAGCGTGGATTTACGCTGATTGAGATGGTGCTGGTCGTCGGCTTGTTAACGACGCTGGTGATCGGTCTGACCGCGATCTTCAGACCGATGATCGCAACCTTTCAGAAAAGCGCCTTGCAGACCGATCTTAAAGACAAAGCACAGATCCTGATCGAGCAGATCAGCAAGCCGATGCAGACCGCGAAATCCCTTGTCAGTGAGAAAAAAGCGATAACGGAATTCAAAGACGAATATGGCCGGAACTTTCTTGTTTACAGTGTTGTCAACGGACAGCTGCAGGTCTGGGATTCTCCTGGCGGGACGCCGAAGCCCTTGTATTCTTCCGATTTCTATAACGGCTACAAAGTCGATGTCAAGCTGTCGACGGCAACTAAAGATTACGACAGCGATACGACGACAGTGAAGATCGTATTAATCTTTAACAAGAACGGTGAAAAATATCGCGCGGAATCGGCGGTAGAATGTATGAATATTGATTATGGCTGCCAGGATTTCAGCATTGTCCTGTCTGAAGGCTATATCGCGATAGAAAGGTAGGCGCAGGCAAGTGAAAAATCTTCCGATCGGCCAGCTGCTGCTGGAACAGGGTTATATTACAGAGGAACAGCTGAACAGCGCGCTGGCGCATCAGAAAGCGCATCCCGGCAATCGCCTGGGCGACGTTTTAATTGAATTAGGCTATATCACAGAAGAAAAGAAGCTGAAAGCGTTAAGCGTGCGTCTGAACGTTCCGGTATACGAAGGCTTCCAGATTAATGTCAACAGCGATATCGTAAGGCTGATCTCCGAAGACGTTGCGAAGAAATATCAGGTCATGCCGTTAGAAATCAAGAACAACGCATTGCAGCTGGCCACCAGCGATCCGCTTGACTTCTATGCGCTGGAAGATATCAAAGCTTCCTGCGGAATCCCGGTATCTCCGGTTTTAGCTCCAAAAGAAATGATTGAAAATGCAATCCGGCGGAACTACGCGCAAGCCAATGTCAGCAGCGCAATCGACGAAATCCAGAAAGATCTGACCGAGGATCAGGACTTAGCGCTGAATGACGAACTTTCCGAATTAACGCAGCGCGTCGATAACGCGCCGGTTGTCAAGTTTGTCAACAACATGATCCGCCAGGCGTATGAAACAGGCGCGAGCGATATTCATATTGAACCTTTTGAAATGACGACGGTAATCCGGTTCAGAACAGACGGCGTTTTGCATGAATTCACACGGATTGCGAAGTCTGTTCATGACGCGCTGATCACGCGAATCAAAATCATGGGCAATATGAACATCGCGGAAAAACGAATCCCGCAGGATGGGCATATTGAAAGTCAGATCGACGGCAAGAGTCTGGATATCCGTTTATCCTCGCTGCCGACGGTGTATGGCGAGAAGATGGTTATCCGTCTGTTAGGCCACAGTCTGCAGCAGCTTACGACGTTGAAAGATCTCGGTCTGCAGCAGAAAGACTATGATTTGATGGAATCGATGATTCATCAGCCGTATGGAATCCTGTTATTTACCGGCCCGACCGGCAGCGGCAAAACCACGACGCTGTACGCGATCCTCAATGAATTGGCAAGAGAGGAAGTCAATGTCATCACGCTTGAAGACCCAGTCGAAAAACGGATGATGGGCGTTAATCAGGTTCAGGTCAACGCCAAGGCGGGATTAACTTTTGCTTCGGCCCTGCGCTCCATTCTGCGGCAGGATCCGGATATCGTCATGATCGGCGAAATCCGTGATGAAGAAACCGCGGAAATTGCGGTGCGTTCAGCGATCACCGGCCACTACGTTTTATCTACCATTCATACCAACGACAGCGCTACGGCGATTGCCCGTTTAAAAGACATGAATGTGGAACCGTATTTGTTATCCTCATCGGTAGTCGGCATCGTCGCTCAGCGATTAGCCCGTCAGCTTTGTCCGCATTGCAAGGAACAGGTCATGCCGACCGCGGAACAAAGCCAGCTGCTTGGCGGCTATACGGGTCCGATCTATAAGCCGCATGGCTGCGCCCGGTGCAATCAGAGCGGATATAAAGGGCGTACCGCGCTATTTGAAATTCTCCCGCTGACCGCGGAGATCCGTGATCTGATCGTCAGCTCCAACGATACGAATAAGATTAAAGAGTCCGCTATCAAAGCTGGAATGACAACGCTGTCGGAGGAAATGGTCAAGATGATTATCAAAGGACAGACGTCGATGGAAGAAATGCTGCGGGTCATCTATACGATTTAATTCGGAATCCTAATTGGATTATTACAAAAATCTTAATTTTTTTACACGGTTATCATAACGCTTTTATGATAACCGTGATATAATGATATTGTTCAATACGAAAGGAATATAAAAATTATGAGGAAGAATGCAAAGAACAACAAGAAAGGTTTTACCCTGATTGAATTGATCGTTGTCGTCGCTATTTTAGTCGCTTTGATGTTGATGCTGGTGCCGAAGCTGACTGGATTTACCAATGATGCAACAAAAACTGCAAATCAAGCCAATGCTAGAGCGATTTACACGGCAATTAAGGCTTCAGAAACAGCAAGAACCACAGGATTGTATGCTGATGACAAAGATCCGAATGTTGAATTGTGTGGTAAAAAGGTATTTGTGGCTTTCTGGGAAGATGGTAATTTGGCTGGATGTTCAGTTACTGAGGATGCGGATAAGGGAGTAACCTCTGTTACTTATCCTAATGCCACTGATGCTAACAGAGGAACTTATCCTTCTGCAGATTAATTCAATAATATCTAATTGAGAGCGTAACCGCTCTCTTTTCTTTCTCCGCATTTCAGCGTACAATGAACAGTATAAACGAGGTGATCACGATGGATTTACAAGCTTGGATGGATCGGGGACGGGCGATGGACTGTACCGATTTACATTTGACGGTCGGTCTGCCGGTTGTGGCAAGAATGTTAGGGGAACTGACAATCCTTGGCGATGAACCCTTAACGAAAGAAGACATTCACTCGATGCTGGCGACGGTCATGAACCGGACTCAGCAGGAAGAATACCAGAAGGGGGATCTGGATTTCGGATTCCAGGATGTACATGGGTACAGCGTGCGTGTCAATGCTTATTATCAGAAAGGCAATCCGTGCGCAGCGTTGCGTCTTTTGCGCAATACGATTCCTTCCTTTGATGATTTGATGATTCCGGAAGCCGTGCGCAAGCTTTCCACACTGCCGCGGGGATTGGTGCTGGTTACGGGGCCGACCGGAAGCGGAAAGTCAACGACGATGGCCGCGATGATCAATTCGATTTCGCATGAACGCAAAGCGCATATCATTACGATTGAAGATCCGATTGAATACCGCTTTGAACATGCGTCCAGCGTTGTTCACCAGCGTGAAGTCGGCGTGGATGTCGCGTCGTTTGCGAATGCGCTGCGCAGTGCGCTGCGTGAAGATCCGGACGTCATTCTGGTCGGCGAGATGCGCGATTTTGAAACGATTCAGGCCGCGATCCGGGCAGCGGAAACCGGTCACTTGGTCATCTCCACACTGCACACCAATTCGGCGGTCAGCACGATTGACCGTATTATCGACGTGTTTCCAGAAGCTCAGCAAGGTCAGATCCGTGTTCAGCTGGCAAGCGTGCTGAAGGGCGTCGTTACGCAGCAGCTGTTAGTCCGTCAGGATCAGCCGGGCCGGTTGGCGGCCTTTGAGATTTTACTGACCAACGATGCGATTGCGTCCATGATCCGTGAAAACAAGGCGCATCAGATCAGCAGCGTCTTACAGACAGGCCAGAAGGCCGGGATGCGGCAGATGGACTACGATCTGGCACGTTTGGTACAGGAAGGGAAGATCTCTGAAAAAACAGCGCATGAGCGCTGTCTGAAGGAAGCCGATCTGCAGCAATACCTGTCCTATGCACCTTCGGCTTCAACGTACTACTTTTAAAAAAAAGACAGCGTAAGCTGTCGTTTAGAACAAGGCGAGATAAGCCTGGATCAGGGCGTTGCCCCAAAGCACGCTGAGCGTCAGGCCGATTGCCAGAAAGGGACCATAGGGAATCTCGGATTTCCGGTCCTTTTTTTTGCAGATCATCAGATATAACGCTGCGATCGCACCGATGAAACTGCTTAAGACAAACGCAGTCAGAACCAACGGCGCACCCAGATAAAACCCGGCAGCGCACATGATTTTTACATCGCCCCCGCCCATTGCGTTCAACCGCGACAGGATCCAGAACGGGACGCTGATGATCAGCGCACCCAGAATCCGGCTGGGGATGGAGGAAGGCTCCAGCGCCAGAGCGATTACGGCGAGAATCAGAATGAACACGGAAAGCCGGTCGGGGATTTCCATTGTATCCAGATCGATCATCGCCATGACAATCAAGATAGAAAGAAACAAACAATGCAGCACGGCGGTGAGCGTAGCCCCGTAATAGAAGCCGCACAACGCGTATAAGATTCCGGTTAAGCTCTCGATCAGCGGATAACGCGGGGAGATCGGCGCATGACAATAGCGGCATTTTCCCCGCAGGCCCAGCCAGCTGAAAACCGGAATCAGATCCAGCGCGGATAAGGGATGATGACATTGCGGACAGAAGCTGCGGCCTTTCGCCGTTGACAGATGCAGGGGTAAGCGGTAGATCGCGACGTTGAGATACGAACCGATCACCAATCCGAATAAAAAGAAAAACAGTAGGATGAACCATTCCATGGCGGTAACCTGTTAATTCACGGAGAGTCCGTGATTAACCCTGCAGCCCCTGGGATTGACGTTCCATGTTTTCAACGACAATATCGTGAATCTCACCCAGGCTGGCGCAGTATTCCAGTACCTTCCACGGCGTGTTGGTGTGAAAATGAATTTTGATCAGTTCCTCGTCGCCCACTGCTAACAGGCAATCGCCTTCGATATTCTCTGTGATGTAATCATGAATCGCATCCTCGGAAAGATGCTCGCCTTCAATTAAAAGTTGCGTGTCAAATTTAAATTCCAACATAACATTCTCCTTCGCCGTTTTGGCGTTAATCTTATTTTACTCTGAATGGGGAATCCGGGCAATCCTTCACCTGAAGAAAGAAAAGAAGAAAAATAAGAATTGACAAATATAGAAGGTGACTCTATAATACATTTAGATAATTATCTAAATGATAGGAGGAGTGAGAAGTGGGGATGCAGGAGACCTTTAAAGCTTTATCCGATCCCACACGACGTGAGATTCTGGAGCTGTTAAAGGAGAAACGGCTGACCGCGGGTGAAATTGCCTCACATTTTCAGATGACTAACGCGACGGTATCGCATCATCTGGCGGTGCTGCGGAAGGCGGATCTGATCAGCGACGACCGCGATGGCAAGTTTATCTATTACGAATTAAACATGAGCGTGTTTTCTGAAGTGCTGGGCTGGGCCTTAGGGTTCATCAAGGAAAAAGAGAGTGGGGATTGAGTTGAAAAAGTTCTTCGATTGGAAATTATTAATTCTTCCGGTACTGGCGGTTGTGATCACCCTGATCATATGGCCGGCGCTGCCGGAAGTGATCCCGACGCATTTTAATGTTCAGGGACTGGCGGACGATACGGGTCCGAAAGTCATGATCTGGATTTTCCCGGTTACCTTGTTTCTACTTCCGGCGCTGATGATGATTTCGCCGATGATCGATCCGCGCAAACGCAACTATGTGAAGTTTAGAAAATCCTACGGCGTTATTCTGGGCGTCACCGAGATCTTTCTGTTTCTGATGTACGGCTGGATTTTAGGCCAGATCTTCGGCGTGCCGCTGATTGACGGGGAGCTGCTTCTGCCTGTCATGACGGGCTTTCTGTTTCTTACGCTAGGTAACGTCATGCCGAAAATCAAGCAAAACTATCTGGTCGGCGTGAAGACGATCTGGAGCTATGACGATCCCGATAACTGGAATAAAACCCAGCGCTTCGGCGGATATTGCTTCTGTGTTGTCGGCGTATTGCTTCTGTTGTCCTGCTTTGTGCCGCTGACCTGGCGGACGGCCGTCATCCTGATTTTGATTTTTACCGCGGCGCTGCTGCCGCTGGGGTATTCCTGGCTGTTGTTCAGGAAAAAGGAAAAGGAGAAATAAAATGCTGGAAATTAAAGGCTTAGTAAAGCGCTATGGCGCCAAGGCGGCGGTGGATCATCTCGATCTGACGTGTGAAAACGGCGAGATCTTCGGATTCATCGGCCCTAACGGTGCAGGGAAGACCACGACGATCAAAGCGGTCGTCGGGATTCTGGACTTCGACGAGGGAGAAATCCGGATCGACGGTCATTCGATCCGTCAGGAACCGTTAGTCTGTAAACAGAATCTGGCTTATATTCCGGATAATCCGGATCTCTACGATATCATGCGCGGAGATGAATATCTCAACTTCGTGGCCGACATCTATCAAATTGACAAAGAAACGCGAACAAAGCGGATTCAGAAATATGCGGCTTTGTTTGAGCTGGAAGGGGCGCTGGCAATGCCCATCAGCAGTTATTCGCATGGCATGAAGCAGAAGCTGGCGCTAATCAGCGCATTCTTGCATGAACCAAAACTGCTGGTGCTGGACGAACCGTTTGTCGGTCTGGATCCGAAAGCTTCCTTCTTATTGAAAAAACTGATGCGCGAGCATTGCGACCGCGGCAATACGATCTTTTTCTCGACGCATGTGCTGGAAGTCGCGCAGAAGCTTTGCGATCATGTCGGAATCTTGAAAGACGGACGTCTGGCGGCGCTGGGCACGATGGAGGAAGTCACGGGCAACCAGTCGCTGGAACAGGTGTTCCTGGAGCTGGCCGATCATGAATAGAACGTTTGTCCTGATCCGGCTTTCGCTGAAACAGCTGATCTGGCAGATGGCCCGCACCTTCGGCGGCCGGAAGAAATTCAGTTCTCTGCTGGTACTTCTGGCGGCGGCGATGCTGATCGGGTTGTCAGGCCTTTACAGCTGGGCGATGATCGAAAGCGTGCCGGCGGCGCTGAACATGCTGATCCCGCTGTCGATGCTGAGTGCGGCGTTCGGGTTGATTCTGGTTTTTGGTTTCTATCACGCACAAGGGTATTTATTTGACTTTCAGGATTATGATTTGTTGGCAAGCATGCCGCTGACGCGGCGTCAGATCCTGATGTCCAAGCTGGTCGCTTTAGTTGCGATGATGCTGATCTACAGCGCGTTTCTGACGCTGCCGATGATGGCGCTGTTTCAGCTGCGTTATGCGATGCCCGCGACATTTCTGCTGTATGGACTGATCGGCCAGCTGTTTCTGCCGATCGTACCAATGAGTGTGGCGTGCCTGGCGGCGGTTGTCGTACGCCTGGTTTCCAGCCATGTCAAGCATCCGGTGCTGATCCGCAATGTACTGTCGCTGGGGATGGTGATCGGTTTGATGGCGGTCATGACGTTGTTTCAGGGGCAGGCCGGACAGGCGCAGGATATCGCCGCGCTGATTCAGCCGATTCAGACGTGGCTGGCTCCGGTGTATTGGCTGACAATGGCGATGATCAACGGGAATCTTTCTGAGCTGCTGAAGCTGATCGGCCTTTCCTCGCTGGTCCTGATTCTGTTTCTGATCTTGATTGCGCCGGTCTGGAACGCGCTGAATCAAAAAGCGCGGACGACCCCGGCCAAAATGGGCGGCAAGGTTAAGCTTGAAGCTTCTTCGATGAACGCGGCGCTGCTGCGCAAGGAGCTGCGGCGGTATTTTGGTTCCACATCGTTAGTCATGAACACGATGGTCGGTCCGGTGATGGTGGCGCTGTGCGCGGTGATGCTGGCGGCGCAGAAGGATCTGATGGTGCAGATCATGCTGGAAAGCGGCGTCGACTTCCGCGCGTTTGCCGATCCGGTTGCGATGTTGCTGCTGGCGGCGTGTCTGTTCTGCGAGATGATCTGTCCGATCACGGCGACTTCGATCTCACTGGAAGGCAAGCATTTCTGGATCGTACGGTCGCTGCCGATTCCGGCCAACCGCTATCTGGGCGCGAAGCTGGCGCTGAACCTGATGCTCAATGTGCCGGTCAGCTGGCTGAGCATTCTGATCCTGAGCTTTGTCTATCATTTCACACCGGTCACAACTGTGCTTTTATTGGCGCTGACCCTGTTGGCGGCGCTGTGCTCCGGCTTGTTTGGGCTGATCGTCAACCTGCATTTTCCGCGGTTTGATTATGACCGGGAGATCGTTGTGGTAAAGCAGAGTCTGAGCACGATGATCACGGTTTTCACCGGAATGGGATTCAGCTTTCTGCTGATCGCCGGTCTCTTGTTCTGGGCTCCGCTGGAACCGGCGGCCATGATGGCGGCGATCGCTTTGGGAATGACGCTGCTGGCTGCGGGCATGGGCTTTTACCTGCTGCGCCGGGGAGAATCCCTGCTTTCCAAACTATCCGGCGTATAATTCTTCCGCGTTGCGAACTTTCTTGCGGCCGGCTCTGGTAATTCTGGCAATCTCTGGTAAAATAGAGAATAGAGAACAGCACGCGCAGGCGGGCTGTACCCTCATCGCCAGTTGTGAAAGCTGGCCGCTAAAGAAAAGGAGAGATTAACATGAAAGATTTGAAAGGCACAAAGACTGAACAGAATCTGATGACTGCATTCGCTGGTGAAAGCCAGGCCCGCAACAAGTACACTTACTATGCGTCCAAGGCGAAAAAAGACGGCTATGAGCAGATCGCGGCGTTGTTTGAAGATACGGCCAATAATGAAAAAGAACATGCGAAGCTGTGGTTTAAGCTGCTGCACGGCGGTATGCCTTCGACCGTGGACAACCTGAAAGACGCGGCGGCCGGTGAAAATTACGAATGGACCGACATGTACGCAAAGATGGCGGAAGAAGCCCGCGAAGAAGGCTTCGATGCCATTGCGAAGACGATGGAAGGCGTTGCCGCCATTGAAAAGACACATGAAGAACGCTATCTGAAGCTGTTGGCGAACATTGAAAGCGGCGAAGTCTTCGTCCGCAAAGGCGAACAGGTTTGGGAATGCCGCAACTGCGGACATCTGCACATCGGCGAAAGCGCTCCGGAAGTCTGCCCGGTCTGCGCGCATCCGAAGAGCTACTTCATGCTGCGCCCGACAAACTATTAATTCTTAGCGTGAAAGCAAGCCATCCTCTTTGCGGGGATGGTTTTTCTTTTCCTGGTTTGAGATCGTGGTATAATAAATCACGGATTCCATGAAAAGAAAAGGGGCGCAAGCGATGAAGGAAATCAAAACAAATGCCATGCGGATCCTGGATAAGCAGAAGCTTGCCTACCAGGTGCATACCTATCCGCATCACGATAAGGAAGCAGTCGACGGGGTGAGCGTGGCGGCAATGTTGAACGAAGATCCCGCACATGTTTATAAGACGCTGATCACGCAGGCGTCAAGCAAAGCCTATTATGTATTTGTGATTCCGGTAGCGGCCGAATTGGATTTGAAAAAAGCCGCGAAGGCGGTCAATGAAAAGGCGGTCGAATTGATTCCGGTAAAAAATCTGCTGGGCGTCAGCGGGTATATCCGCGGCGGCTGCAGTCCGATTGGGATGAAAAAGTTGTTTCCGACGATCCTTCATCAAACCGCTTTGGATCAGGCGACAATCATCTTCAGCGGCGGTCAGATCGGCACGCAGATTGAAATGGCCCCGCAGTCCTTGGCTGATTTAATTCATGCGCGGTTCGCAGCAGTGATCCGCTGAACGGCAGAGTACGCTTCTTGAATAACAAGCTTCGGGCAACAAGAAAAGATCCTGGATATCGACCGAAAGTCCGGTATTCAGGATCTTTTTTCATATTCTAAGAATTTCGATGCGTCAGAGGCAAAAGAAAATGAAAAGAATGAAACA
>ERZ1106981.875-NODE-875-length-17478-cov-52.018596_pt1 | contig 17478 bp, 18 predicted proteins | sample MGYA00403692_ERZ1106981 | MGnify/ENA primary metagenome ERZ1106981 (study PRJEB35170, sample SAMEA104062431) | human gut metagenome | biome: human gut; feature: human-associated habitat; material: faeces | place: Denmark | collected 2012-06-22 ... | reverse complement strand
AATGGCTGTGAGCTTATGGTTTTTTCTTATTTTCCTGATTTGTCACAGCCCCTTCTAAAAACAAAAACCATCTAAGGAGGATGTTGATGGATATCGATATTTTTGGGGATTTAATCCCTTATCTTAAAGATTTCAATATTACGGATGTCAATTGGAATGGCAAGGATTTATGGATTGACGATTTAACAAAAGGGCGGTATAAAGCGTCAGAAAAGTTAGATACAGATTTTGTGACAAGACTCAGTGCTTATGTAGGGAACATGACGTCACAGACAATTAACGCATACTCACCCTTACTAGAAACCGAACTTCCTGAATTGCGGATTAGTATTTTACACGAATCGGTGGCGAAGTCAGGACGAACGATTTCTATCAGAAAAACACCTGCAATTATGCGGATGAGAGAGAATCAAATTGTCAGCAGTCATTACATGGAACAGAAAGTACTGTCCTTTTTTAAAGCGGCTGTAGAATTGGGAATGAATCTTGTTATCGCAGGCTTGCCGGGGGCTGGGAAAACAGAGCTGCTCAAATTTCTGACAAATTATATTCCAGCGAATCAACGCGTCATCACGATTGAGGATACGCTTGAAATTCATTACCGGGATCTTCATCCAGATAAAGACTGTGTGGAGATTAAGGTGACACCGCAAATGAGCTATGCGGATGCAATCAAGGCGAGCTTAAGACAAAAGCCTTATTGGCTGTTACTATCTGAAGCACGGTCGACAGAAGTCAAATATCTTTTGGAGTCATTAAGCACAGGGACACGGTGCATTACAACCATCCATACAGATTCAGCGTTAAAGATTCCTGATCGACTACGAAATATGTTTCCTTCTGGAGAATCGTTGGATCGAATTACGAATGATATTTATAGTTTTATTGATATTGGAGTTTTGGTAAAAAATCAGATTGGAATGAATGGTATCACTCGATACATCATAGAAGTTGTTCTCTTTGATCGAGAAGAAGAAAGAAATCTCTCCATTCCAATTATGCTGAACCGTCAGCTATTACCTTTTATGGATAGCTATCCTAAACGATTCAGTCCTTTGATTGAGGTACTGAAATGAAAAGCTGGTTAAGGACATTAAGCCTAAAAAATCTCAAAACAGAAATTAGTGGGTATGGTTATCATTACTCCCTTAAAAATTTCTTTTTGTTGTTGCTTCTCCTAGTTGGTTTGATTATTGCTGCGGGTTATTTCTTTATGCTGGATGGCAGAGCAATTCTGGCTGTTTGCATCACCGCTATACTTTGCTTACCTTTCCTTGTGCGCAGTCAGTACAAGTATTTATATGAGCAGCAGCGATTCTCAGATCTGATTCTTTATATGGAAGGCATCATTTTCTCGTTTAAGCGCAAGCCTAAGCTTTATGACGCACTGAAAGAAGTCTTACCGACATTGCATGAAGACAGCATGCAACGGGACATAAGACAAGCTATAGAAGCGATTGAAGATGCCCAGCCGTTGGATAAAGCACTAAAGGTGTTAAATGAACATTACGCATGTCAGCGCTTAAAGCATCTCCACAGCTTTCTAATAAATATTGAACAAATTGGTGGAAAATATCAGGACACTCTAAATATTTTATTAGAAGATATTCATGAGTGGACTCAAAGAACCTATCGCTATCAGCAGGATCGGAAGCAGTTAAGGTTAAAGCTGTATGCCTGTCTTGTCATGTCCCTGTTAATTTGTTGGGGATCAGTTTATATGGCGAAGGCTGTCGCATCAGGAATTTTCAAAGCTCCTGTTTATCAGATCGTTACTGCTTCTTTGTTGATTCTTTTTCTTATATTTTACACTATTTCTGAATCTCAAATTTCGGTGGATTGGTTGAGTCTTGAATCAAAGAATGATAGAAAAGAAGCTGAAAAAATATTGCAGTATCTTACTGAAAAGAATCCGGAAATAGTGAGGAAGAAGGCACGAATCATTTCTTTTATTCTCTGTGTTCCTTCTCTTTACTTGTTTTATATTAGGAAGACGTCATTTGGTATTGTTCTGTTAATTTTCGTTTTTGTTTATTTTCAAACGGAAAGTACCAAGTATAAAAAGCGAAAAAAGAGAATGCAGGAATTGATTGAAAAAGAATATCCGGATTGGCTGAGAGCGTTGGGCTTAGGACTCCAAACTAATAATGTTTATGTGTCCATTCGTAACACGATCCAAGAAGCGCCACTTGTATTAAAGAAGCCTCTTGAACAATTGGCTGAGCAAATTGAGAACCACCCGGACAGTTTACAACCTTATCAACAATTTCTTTCCGATTTTGACCTCCCAGAGATCAAGCGAAGCATGAAGATGGTTGCTTCATTGAATAATTTGGGAACCAGTGAAGCGAATGATCAAATCAATAAAATTATTGAACAAAATATGCGATTGTCCGGAAAAGCAGACGATCTCAAAAACCAAGATCAAATCACAATGTTGGGAATGCTGGGAACCGTACCAATGGTGCTGTCGTCAGGTAAGCTGGTGGTTGATCTTTTTTTGATTCTTGCGGATTTTTTAACTATGACAAGGTTGGGATAAAAGTATGAAGAATATTGTGAGCAGCTTTATTACGATGATTTTGTTGACGGTCTGCGTACTGGTTTCTTATTCGTTTATTTCTGTTAATTTGCAAATCAGTGAAGCGCAGCAAGCTCATCAAACAGCAGTGGCGGAATTGGAAAGCAGCAATTATACGCAAGCTGTCATTAATAAAGTGATGGAGCATTCCTATTATCCAACAAAAGTGCAAGTTTTAGATATTTACGCTGAAAGACGGATGATTAAAATCGAAACAGATTATAAAGTATCCGTTCCTTTTCTTGGAGTGATTAAAACAGGAAAGTTAACGAGTTATGGGAGGTAAAACAAGTGAAAATCTTTATAGAAGAATACGGTGATGTACTCATTACATTAGTCTATGGTTCAGCAATTATTTCAATTTTTAGTATGATCTTGCAAATGGTGCAGTCATGAAGAACATTATCGATGAATTCGGAACAGCGATGATTGCAGTAAGTGCAGGAGTTCTGTGCTTATTGATGGTGGCGGGATGGCTGAACAGCGTTGGAATGATTGTTGAAATCTTTTTAAATCATCTGATGTAAAACGATGAAAGGAGCAAAATGAAAACCTTTATAGAAGAACATGGAACGGTGCTTTTGCTTGTTGTTATTGGAATTATAATCTTTGCGATTATGTCTAACTTGCTTCTGATATATCAAAGTAGCGATACAGTTCAAGCAACGAAAGCGCAGCCTGAAATCAATGTAATTCGTTCTGATCCGAAGCCTACCCTTGTCATGACCGCTCTAATTATCCCAAAAGGTGCAGAACTTGATCCTCTGCAGGAAGTCTACGCGGATGATGGTTTAGGCAATGAGATTACGGATCAGGTTCGAGTCTATGGTATGGAAAACGTCAATGTCCATCAAGAGGGAATTTATTATTTGGATTACTATATCGAAAATCAAAATGGACTTATGGATTATGCACAAAGGACTGTAATTGTTGAAGATATCAATGATCATGGTGAACTCTATGTAGAAGGCATGACAGAAAATATGGAATTGAGTTCAGCTTTACAGATTCAGGGTTGGGCAGTTTCGACAGATGAATCAGCACAAATTCAGGTATTTATTGATGACCAGTTGGTTATGGAAGATTTAGAACGATCAGCAAATGAAGATATTCAAACACTGCTTGAAAGTGGATATTTTGAGAATATATCGATGTTGACAAATCCGACTCCAAGTTTTATCGGTGAGCTAGATTTAAGCTCATATCAAGATGATCATATTCACCTTTTATGCATCGCTTTAGTTTCCGGCAAGGGAGATCGGATTGAGGAAAAAGAATTTACATTTAAGGTGACTTCATGAAAGTGCTTGTCGTTACCTTCGTATTAGGCTTAGTGCTTTTGCTAAGTACGTTGATTAACAGCAGTATCGTATCCGATCAAATCAGGCGCAATGCTATCGATCAAGCACTGCGCCTTTCTTGTTATCAAGCACTCCAAGAAATTAAGTTCATCAATTTATCTGAGATAAATTTCGATGAAGAGTTGAAAGCCGATTTTATAAAGCTCTTTGCGGAAAACATAGATCAAGACGGTCAGTACGAAATTCAGATTTATGGTGTTGATAAAGAAGCAGGGCTATTGGATGTACAAGTGATTAACCGATACCAGCATTTAAATGGTAAATTGTCAGAAATAAAAATTAGAAAAACAGTCATTGTGGATGAAAGTGAGGAAAATGGAAAATGAAGAAAGTTTGGATTTTTGTTAGAGTTCTGAGAAAAGCGAATAGCTTACAGTTAATTAAACAGTTGGAGAACTTAGTGGGTACATCCATTAAGTCAGAGTATGCGATGATCGGGTTAACCTACGGATTTGGTAATACAGTAAATTGGGATTATTTTAAACAGCATGTTATTGCCGGGAAAATTGATGCGGTATTATTGGACTCTGTTAAGCGGATTTCTCGTGATCCAAAAGAACAGGAAGAATTTGTGAACTTCTGTAATAAACATAATGTTGAAGTCATTGAAAACAGAGTCCATAGAAAGGAAAGTCAGAAACATGAGAGCGTGGATCTACTCGCGCATTAGCGAGTTCACGCCAGTTTCCCGACTGGATAATAAGCTCGAACATTTAAAACAATATGCTGATATGTTATCTTATGAAATTGTAGGTATTTCTAGTGAGATTACTAATCAGTGTCCAAGTAATCGTGAAGCTATTACTAGAATAAGAGATTTATGTAAACAGAATAAAATTGATTTGCTTCTTGTTGATGAATCAATGTCATTAAGTAATAATAAGGACACCTTGAAAAGAATCGTTAATAATCTGGATAATGTAGGTTGTTGTGTTTTATCCTCCACAGAAGGGCTACTTAATCATAGAGTCAACTATGTTTATTCGCCAGTATTAATCTAAATGGTATTAAATGAATCAAAGATAAATCACTTGTATAAAACATTTTTTACAGAATATCCAGATGTTTTAAATCTTAATCAACTATGTTCTATTTTAGAGATTTCTCAAAAAACAGCTAAAAAAATAATTTCAAATCATGAAATTGATTATATAAAATGTGGCAGAGAGTATCGGTTTACTAAATATGCTTTATTAGTTTATTTAAGAATTATAGAAAGGGGGGAGTTATTTGATTGCAGGACATCTTCGTGATAGAGAAGGTATATGGCAAATAGAATTAAGTTATTATTTTGATAATGGAAATGGTAAAAAAATCAGAAAAGCACCGCTTATAAGCACTCATTTACCTGTTGCTAGAAATAAAAGAGTAGCAGAACAACTTCTGCAAAATGCTAGAAGAAACTTCGATCCTATTAAAGATAATCATAAATTAAAAAAAGAACATCTTCTCGATCCAGAAGAATATAAAGTTTTTTGTGAAAAACAGCAAAAGTTGGAATCTTTAGAAAAAAATCAAGAAAATATATTAAAGGATGAATATCCAGATGATAGCATGCCTTTTGTAGATTATTTATTATATTGGATAGAAAGACATCGATCAGAAGTATCTGAAACAACTTATTACTCTTATAAAACTTCGATAGAAAATACAATTATCCCTTATTTCAAACCGTTGAAACTGACTATTAAATCAATAAAAAAGAAAGATATATATGATTTCTATCATTATTGCCAATTTGAAAAAGAAAAAGTAGTAAAGAGAGCGTCAATAAAACATTATCATAGCTACTTAAAAATGGCATTAGATTATGCAGTAGATAATGAAATGATTGAAAATAATATAATGGATCATGTAAAATCTCCAGGAAAAGAAAACTTCCGAGGAGAAGCATATACCTTAGAAGAAATTAAATTATTAATGGAAAAAATAAAAGGTGATCCAATTGAATTGCCAATATATTTAGCTATTCTATATGGAATGCGACGCAGCGAGATATTAGGATTAAAATGGTCAGCTATTGATTTTAATAATAAAACTATATTAGTGAAACATACTGTAGTAAGTTCATATCAAGATGGTAAAACTGTGGTAGTTCAAAAAGATACAACTAAAACAAAAAGTAGTTATCGCCCTTATCCTTTAATAGAACCTGTGGAGAGTATGCTGAAAGAACTAAAGAAAAAACAGACTGAAAATGCTCTTTTAGCTGGAGATGAATACTATTATGGTGATGCAGATTATATATTAGTCAATGAAATGGGACGTTTATTTAAACCAGATTATATTTCTAAACATTATAAAATGATACTTAAACAAGCTAATTTAAGGAAAATTCGATTCCATGATTTACGCCACCCGTATGTCAAGCACACGACAAAAATTTTTAGCTTACGCCTGATGGATTTTCAAGCGCAGGCTTATCCTGATGCTCGGCGAAAAACTCGCGGAGCTTGTCAGCTTCTTCGGGTAGGACAAAGCCGAAGCCCTGTCCGTCCACTCTGCAATAGAAAGCGATTTTCATGTCTGCCTCCTCAATCGAAAATGTCTTGGATTTTGTATGCGATCTCAATGCGCTTATCAGGGTACACCAGCACCCGGTCGATTAGCAGCTCGGCCAGCTCGGTGGTCAGCGTGTCCGCATCGAAAATCGCCTTGGACGCTTCCATGCGGCTGTCCTGCCGTGCCTGTTCGTCCTGTTTCTGCTTCGCCTGTGCCAATACTGCGGCATAGGCGTTTTTCGTTTTCAAAAGCAGCTCGTCACACGCGGTCTTTTCCGCCTTGTAGGTGTTCAGGTCAATCTCGCCCATGAGATAGCGTTCATACAAGGCGCGCTTACCGTCTTGCAGTGCCTCGATCTGCTGCTCATATTCGGCGCGTTCCGGTACGGAAGCATCCACCCGGAGTGTGCCGTCAGGGGCAAGCGGTGCGGCGGCCTCCATCTGCTTTTTCAGCGTCAGGAATACCGTCTGTTCCAGCTCTGCGGCATTCAGGCGCATCTTGTGGCAGCGGCTTTCTTCGTCTGCCTCGGAATGGCGGCAGTGATAATATGAGGTTTTCTGCATGGTGCGGGACAGCGCATGACCGCAGCAGCCACAGAAGGCTTTGCCTTTCAGCGGGTAGTCCCGCTTCTTTTTGTTGGGCTGGGAAAAGCGGAGCTGGCTGGCCTGCACGGTATCAAACACGGTTTTCTCTATGATGGCCGGGTGATGGTCGGGGATGATGTACCATGATTCTCTGTCCTTTAGGCGGCTTCTGGTGCCGCCTACTTCGAGAACCGCCCGCTTGCCGATCACATACACGCCGGTGTAGCGTTCATCCTCCAAAATGCGGAGAATAGTGGATGTACTCCAAATCCCGTGACAGCGGGAAATATCATGGGTGTGATTGCCGTGCGCGGCTTTGTACTGGCCGGGAGTGGGGATGCTTCTGCGAAACAGCTCCCGCGTGATGGCGGTGGCGTTGATGCCCTCGGCGGCAAGCTGGAAGATGAGCTGCACAACGGCAGCGGCCTCCGGGTCAGGCTCCATTCTGCCATCGGCGCTTTTGCGGTAGCCGTAAGGACAAATCTTGCTCTGATACTCGCCTCGCTGCATCTTGGCGTACTTTGCGCTCTTGGTCTTGATGGACATATCGCGGCTGTAATACTCACTGATGAGATACTTGAACGCCACATCCATGCCGCCGGTGTCGCCCTTGAATTTGCTGCTGTCAAAATCGTCGCTGATGGAAATGAAGCGGGTATGGAACAGTGGGAACACACGCTCGATGAAGTATCCAGTTTCAATGCTGTTGCGCCCGAAACGGGAAAAATCCTTGACAATGATGCAGTCGATCTGATTGGCCCGCACCAGCTCAATGAGCTTCTGCACCTGCGGACGCTCAAAATTTGTACCGCTATATCCGTTGTCGATGAACTCCATGATCTCCGCGTTCAGAGCTTCCGGCATGGAAGCTGCGTACTCATGGAGGACAAGGCTCTGATTTTCAATACTCAGACTGTCGTACTTGTAGTCCTCAATGGAGAGGCGTATGTAGAGGGCAATCACATATTTCTGCATTGTTCCAGCACCTCCGCATAGGTTTCAAACTCGCTCTGGAAGCGATAGCGCACCGTAATCTGCTTGTCGTGGGATACCTCAATGCGGTCGATCAGTCGCTCGATGAGTGCGCCGGTCAGCGCACAGTCGGTCTTGATTTGTGCGGCGTCCTGTTCCAACGCCCGGTGCTGCTCAATCTGCGTATCTATCGTTCGCAGGCCGTCCTCTAACTGTTCCATTTCCACGGAGAGGTCGGCAATGCGGCTTTCATACTTTTCCTTGTAGTCAAAGTATTCATCCTTGGTGAGAACGCCTTGGACGAGGTTTTCATATAAGCTCCGCACGATACCGCGAAGCCGCTGGATTTCCTGTTTGCGGCTGGTGATCTTCTCCCGCAGCTCAGCGCGGTCAGCGGCCTGCCGGGGCAGTTCTGCAAGGGAGAGGGTGTATTGCCCCAGCGCCGTATCAAGCGCGTCCTGAAGCATATCTGCCAACATATCCAGCAACGCATCCTCGCGGATGGTCACGCCGGGGCAGGCATCCTTGCTGATTCGGCTCCTGCTCAGACAATGGTAGAAGTACACATCGTCGGACTTCTTGCGGATATTCCGCTGCCGGTGCAGGCTGCCGCCGCAATGGGCGCAAAACACCTTGCCTTTGAGTAAATTCGGCGTGTAGGCTTTGACCTCCCGTGTCTTGGCGCGGCTGGCCGTCTGATTGAGAATTTCCTGCACCGCCGCGAACTGTTCCCGGCTGATGATGGCCTCGTGGGTGTCCCGTACCACCGTCCATTCCTCGGCATCGGCCTTGACCTGCCGGTGATCCACGGTTTTGGTCTGCCCCTGAACGAGATCTCCGGTGTAGACCTCGGAGCGGAGAATAACGCCGACTGTTCGGGTTTGCCACTTGCCGCTGCCGAGCAAATTTTCGTGGGTGATCTTGCCCTGCATCTTCTTATAGTGGCTGGGAGTGAGAACGCCCGCTTCATTCAGCCGCACGGCGATGGTATTGAGGCCAGCACCCTCGGAAGCCCAGCGGAACATCCGCTGCACCACAACGGCGGCAACGGGGTCGATGATAAGCTGGTGGCAATCGTCCTCGGCTTTCAGATAGCCGTAGGGAGTACGCGCACCGATGAACTTGCCGTCCTTCATGGCCTGCCGCTGCTGCGCCCTGATCTTGCGCCCAATGTCTAAAGCGTAGGCTTCGTTTATCATGTTCCGCAGCGGGATAATGATACCGGAATGGGCGTCCTCCGGGTTGGCGGTGTCGAAGTTTTCGTTGACCGCAATAAAGCGGATGCTGCGGATGCGGAAATACTGCTCGATGTAATAGCCGGTGTCGATGGTGTTCCGTCCCAAACGGGAAAGGTCTTTGACAATCACGCAGTTTACATGACCGGCCTCAATATCCGAGAGCATCTGCTGAAAGCCCGGACGGTGGAAGTTTGTCCCCGTCGCGCCGTTGTCGATGTAGGTATCGTACACGCTGATCTCCGGGTACTGCTCCAGATAGCGGGCAATAATCATCTGCTGGGTTTCAATGGATACGCTGTGCGTGTGGGTATCCTCCACCGAAAGGCGGACGTAGATCGCGGCGCGGCAAGCGGCGTCGGCCTCCTGAACGGCCACCGCAGCCGTTTCTTTTCTGCTTTTTCTTGCCATGCTCAGCCCACCTTTCTCTGTTCGTAATCTTTCTGCTGCGCTGCCAGTGCCAAAAGCTGCAACGCCTTTTTGTATTCGTCCTCATGGGTAAAGGTAATATCCAGCTCCTTTTTGCCACGGACGCGGATGCTCTGTACCATGTGAATGAGCGCCCTGCGGTCTAAGGTTTCCAGCGTGGAGAACTGCGTAAACTGTGAAATCCAGCGGTTGCGCTCACTCCGGTTTTCCAAAACCTCCGTGAGTTTTTCCCTGAGAACGCGGACGCTCTCGCGAATGTCCTCGGCCTGCTTGGTGTACTTTGCCTTATAGGAAGCGTATTCTTCCTTGGTAAGCATACCTCCCACAAGGCTCTCATAAAGCCGTGCCTTGAACTCCAGCACCTGCTCCAACCGGCGCTCGTTGTCGGTGATGTGGTCGCTGTATTCCTTGGCAAGCGCCTGATTGATGCTGGACTGGTCAATGCCAGAAAGCAGCGCCTCCAGCGAAGCAATGTTGCCAATATAGGCTTTCAGGCTGTCCCGCACACAGTCGATCAGGCTGCTTTCTTTCAGCATGACCGGATGGGCGCAGCCCTTTTTCTTGCCGGTAGGACAATAATAGTAGTGGTACTCCTTGCCGTTTGCACGGTTGGTCTTGCGGGTCATGCGGCTTCCGCAGCACCCGCAGATCAGGATACCGGAGAACAGATACACTGTGTCCTCGTTGGGAGAAGTCCGGGTATCCAGTCCCTTAATGCGCTGCACCAGCTCAAAATCCTGACGGGCGATCAGCGCTTCGTGGGCATCCGGGACACGCACCCACTCGGAGGCGGGGCGCTGCTCCATCTGCTTGATCTTATAGTGTGGCGTACCCTGTTTGCCCTGCACCAGTGTTCCGGTATAGGTTTCGTCCTGCAAGATGCGGATGATGGTGGTTGCCGACCACTTACAGTCAGCCTTGTCCGCATAGCCCTTTTTCGCGTAGGGCAGGCCATTGTTCTTCTTGTATGCCAGCGGAGAGAGAATGCCCAGCCGGTTCAGCTCTGATGCGATCTTGGAGGCGCTTGCGCCCTCCAGCCGCATACGGAAAATGTCGCAGACAACGCGGGCGGCGTAGGGGTCAGGGACGAGCAAATTCTTGTTGTCCTCAGCTTTCATGTAGCCGTACACCGGGAATGCGCCGACGAAATCGCCGTTGCGCCGCTTCACATCCAGCGAGGAACGGGTTTTGATGGAAATATCCCGGCAGTAGGCTTCATTCATAATGTTCTTGACCGATACGGTCAGATCATCGCCGCTGTCGTGGGCGGTGTCGATGCTGTCTGTGATGGCGATGAAGCGCACCCCGTAAGCCGGGAACACCCGGCGCAGATACCGGCCTGTTTCGATGTACTCGCGCCCCAAGCGGGAGAGGTCTTTTACGATGACGCAGTTGATGTTGCCATCGGTGACATCCTGCATCATTTCCTTGAACGCGGGGCGGTCGAAGATGATGCCGCTGTATCCGTCATCGATCTTTTCGGAAACGACCTCAATATCCGGGTTGCGCTCCACAAAGTTTTCAATGAGCTTGCGCTGATTGGAAACGCTGTCGCTCTCGCTGGAATGATCGTCGGTGTAGGACAGGCGGATGTAAGCGGTAGCTTTGTATTTAGGCATGAAAAAGCACTCCTTTCTCCCGGACTGCTCCCGCATGAAAAGAGTGGTTATCTGGCTATTAGGTTTTCATCCTTTTCCACACCGATCATAGCACTCCCTGCGGAAAAAAGCGAGGATGTCGCTTAGCGCAAAATGCCTTGCAGACATTCCTCTAACGTAACACCGTTCCCGGCAAAGCAGGCGTTTACCACGAAATCGCCGCAGCGGAAGCGGTAAGGATTTTTGATCTGGCGGATAAAGGCGGCAATGCGTTCTTCCTTGGGAAGATTTTTGTCTACGGATACATCCCGGATGTCCACCAGTTCATCCGTGTGGATTTGGGTTTCGTTTGGCGTCGGCTGCATCATGGCGATCTCCTTTCTCGGTTTGGTGGGTTTCCTCAAGGTCACATGAATGCGCTGACGGAAAGGCCGTCAGCGCATGGTATCTGACTTTGAGAGGCGGCTGCGCGGGTAGAATTGGAGCCAAATAACATAATGGCGAATACCGGCGCAGCCGCTCTGCTTGTCCATTTGAGAAGATCCATCCTATTTGCCACGCGCCCCGGATAGTGGGCATGATGCAGGCCGCCCTTGGCAGGGCCGTCATAACTCCACGATACCGCTGTCTCAAAGAGCTGGCGCATACCGCAGGGTTCCCCCTCAAGTCTGTGGGAGGGCGTGAGCAAGTTTCATTATCCGCCGCGCTGTCATCGCGCCCGATTTGCCGAATCGGGTCTAAGGCTGCGTAGATCGCTCGGATGGCTTTTCCGGAATCACCTCCTTGAAGCCATCGTCGTGGCGGCGCACCTTATGCCGCTATCACGCGGGTTTTGTGCCTGCATCATGGTCTATTCAGTTTTCAACGTTCAACGAAAGGCTTCGTGGAGAATGTCCCTTCACCTATCATCTTTTTTAGGGCATTTTTGCACCCTGTTTTTGAGCTTACGGGAAAAATTTTTTGATTTTCTTCATTGCGGAGCCGATGCTTTTGGAAATGTTCTGGTGTCTGATGCCCTCAATCCGCCCAATTTCATCAACGGTCATTCCGTCAATGTAGTACATCCAAAGCCTGCGGAACTGTGTTTCCGTCAGCTTGTCCCTGATCTGAGAAACCATCGCGGAAGCCGCTCTGTGCCGTTCAGCTTTCTCGTGCTTGCGATCCATAACCACATCAATGGCAGGAATGGAAAGTGCGGCTTCGGACAGGTCATCAATGGACGTATTGTGTTTCCCCTCTACCACATCCTGATTGTCCTCAGTGTGGTAGTTTCCATCCGACCAAGATTTCCATTTCAGAAATTCTTCCTCGCTGGCAAAGTCCTCGCGGGTCAGGCGGATGATGGCTTCGTTGGCATCCATGTAAACGATAGCGTTGGGGTCTTTCTTGTTCAGCGCATAGCTGCTCTTTCTGTTAAACATAATATGTCCTCCGTTTCGGTGTTGGGTGGGTGGTGAACCAGACCAACACCGGCGGAGAACGACAGCCGACAGGAAAACGTAAAAAGGCGCTCGAACAGGCATGATGACCTGAACGAGCGCCTTGCGTGCGAGTGAAAACATGAGTAACGAATACTGTACCGGGAGGGGCTAAATCACGGATGAACCAAACCGCATAAAAAGAGAGCTGCAACTCGCTTTCGTGAGTGCAGCTCGTCTGGGGGATAGCCGCGTGCTTTTTGAAGTGGACGGCTAATCGGTGCTTATGCTTTTTTACATGACCGCGAGCGGCCTTAGCAGTATCTCCTGTTCATCCGTGACATCATAAAATTACCTCCAACTCGCTGAATGTGATTTGCGGCTCATTCAATGTGAGCTTCATGTGTATTTAAGTGAATTGAGGCTCACTCTACAATGTAGTAGAGGTGATTTACAATGAACTTCCTTGACCTGTTCGCCCAAAAGCTTCGCGAAAAGCGGGAGCAGAAAAAGATCACGCAGCGCGAATTAGCGGAACGGCTTAATATGTGTACCCGAACTGTCATTGAGATTGAAAAGTGCAAGAGCAATCCGAAATTTGAAACGGTTGCGCTGATCTCAGAAGAAATGGACATCAGTCTGGATGGAATCGTGTTCCACGATAGAGCGCCGCAGACCGTTGCCAAGTGCGTTCTTGATTACTTTGCAGGAAAGAGTGAAGAAGAGTCGCAACGGTACATAGACCTGTGCATGAGCGCAGATAAGCTGAAGTGATGTACAGGGGAAAACAAAAGGGCCGATGATTGTCTTTCATGTGGAGCAGCCAGTGGGCTTATATTTTCCCCACTGGCTGCTCTTGTCCGCACAGTTGGAACGACGGGCATTAGTATCCTATTTTTCCTGTTTGTGTGCATCCCGGATCTTTTCAAAGGTGTCCTGACTGATGGCGTGTTCAATCCGGCAAGCATCTCGCTCTGCAATTTCAGGGTCAACGCCAGCTGCGATAAATTGCTCTGTAAAGAACTGATGCCGCTCATAAATTTTTTCGGCAACATTCCGGCCTGTTTCGGTCAAATGCAAAACGTAATCACTATCTACCGTTAAAAAGCCCCCTTCACGCAAAGCCGACACCGCATAGCTTACGCTGGCTTTTGAAACTCCAACACGCCGTGCAACATCAATAGAGCGGACAGCACCGTGATTCTTTTGAAGAACCAGCACAGCCTCCAGATAATCCTCTCCGGACGCATGAATCTTCACTATTGTCTCCTTTATGCAAGGCTCCAGCTGGAGGACTTTTTACGGATATTTACAAAATCCTGATAAATCCCGGCTTTTGCTATAAGCTCGTCATGGGTTCCTTGTTCACTGATCCGTCCATCGGCAATCACCAAAATCTGATCAGCCTGACAGATGGTATTTAGGCGGTGAGCGATTACAAGCAGGGTCTTTCCCTTCACCAATTCGGAAATAGCCTCCTGAATATAGCTTTCATTGTCCGTATCTACACTTGCGGTAGCTTCATCCAAAATGACAATAGGCGCGTCTTTCAGAATACAGCGGGCAATCGAAATACGCTGTTTTTCGCCGCCGGAAAGTGTTGCACCGCCCTCACCAACCACCGTTTGGAATCCGTCGGGCAAAGCCATAATGAAATCATAGCAGCGGGCTTTTCTGGCAGCCTCATAGACTTCTTCTTCCGTGGCATCCGGCTTTCCCATGATGATATTGTTGTAAATGGTGTCCTGAAACAGATACACGCGCTGGAATACCATGCTGATCTGATCCATCAATTCCGACAGAGGTACATTGCGAATATCCACGCCCCTTATCGTCACATTGCCGGATTTTACATCCCAAAGTCGCGCCAGCAAGTTTGCAATGGTGGACTTACCGCTACCGGACGGTCCAACCAGCGCTGTCATAGAATTTTTCTTCATGGCAAAACTGATATGATGCAGAACCTCTTTATCCTGATAAGCAAATGTAACATCGTTGAACAGGACTTCCGGCTGTCCCGGCTGTGCCTGAGCCGGAATATGCTGCTTGCCGTTGTCGGAAAGTTCCGGTTCATCCAATACCGCTTCAATACGATCAAGGGCAGCGTTCATAACGGTTAGTCTGGATGCTTCTCCATAGAGAGCCTTCAACGGGCCAAAAAGATCAAATACAAATAGCAGAACACCCAACACATAAGCCAAAGAAAGCGCACCGCTCTGTTCCAACACAATAGACAGGCCGAAAATTGCCGCAATACCAATACCGTAAAGGATATTCAGCCCCATTGTCCACGGGGTCATTTTTCGTTCAAAGTCAAGCGATGTATTTCTGGAACGCTTGAAATTGCCGGACAGTTCTTCGGATTTTTCTCCAAGCAGGTTATAGCTCTTAATAACACCAATGCCCTCCACAAAAGACAGCACCGCATCGGTCAGCCGTTCACTCTGCTCCTGACGGCCTGCTGCTTCTCGTAGGGAAACTTTGTTCATTCCCTTAGATACCAGCCATGCCAAAATAGTAACTATCGCAGCGATCAAGCCAAGCTGCCAATTCAGATAAAACATGAACGCCAGCAAAACCAGCGAGGACAGCAGATAGCTCATCATGTTTCCCAGCGTACTCATAGCGACTTCTTCAATGAACACCATGTCGGTACTGAGGACAGAACTGATCTTGCCAATATTGCCGGAAGTGAAATATCCCATCGGAAGTTTCCGCAGATGGCCGCCCAATTCGATACGCTTGTCAGCGAACATCAAATATCCCGCTGCACTTTGCAGGCTGTCACTAAGATAATGGACGAGCATCTGAACCAGCACAATAGCGGCAAGGCCAAGTCCCACATAAAGGCAAGTCTGCCCGGTAATGGTCTTGTTTGCAAATCCACTCAAAACCACAAAGGCCAGAAAAATCGGCATTTTGGACAGAATGGATTCCAGAAACGCACAAACAAATGCGCCCTGAATACGGCTCTTATAACGGCCGGAAAGTTTCAATATTCTTGAAAACAAAGCAAACATTTATTTCCCCTCCTTTGCAGTGTGTACTTTCCACTCGGCGCTGTCTTGTGCCGCTTTCCACAACTTTTGATATTCAGGGCAGGACTGGATCAGCTCTTGATGTCTGCCCGTTGCAACCAGTTTTCCGTGATCCATAACACAAATCTGATCTGCGTTCATAATGGCTGGTAATTTGTGTGCAATAACCACAAGGGTCTTACCTTTCACAAGCTCTGCAATGGCGGCCTCCATCTTTTCTTCGTTTTCAGGATCGGCATAGGCAGTTGCCTCGTCAAGCACCACAATAGGAGCATCCTTTAAGATTGCCCTTGCCAGAGAAATACGCTGGCGCTGACCGCCGGAGAGCATTTTTCCTGCATCACCAGCCATCGAATGAATACCCTGCGGAAGTTTCTCAAGGAACTCCATACACTGAGCTTTCTTTGCGGCCTCCACCACTTCTTCATCCGTTGCGTTCAGCCGACCAAGCCGAATGTTTTCGAGCAGAGAGGTATTGAACAGGTATTGATCCTGTGCCACATAGGAGATACGGCTGTTGAGTGCTTCAAGACTCATATCGCATAGTTTCTGCCCACCGATGGAAATACTGCCTTTCTGTGGGTCATAATAGTGAATCAGCAGTTTCGCTAATGTACTCTTGCCGGAGCCAGATTCACCAACAAGGGCTGTTTTCTGTCCAGCTTTTGCCGTAAAGGAAATGTCATGGAGAACTTCATCCTCAATTACAACAGGCTTTCCATCCGGGCCGGGCTGTGTGGTCTGATAAGCGAAAGAAACATGGTCATAAGTAATGGTGTCATCTTTCCCGTGGAACGCATCTTCTGTCTGCTGGAGCTCCGGCGCATCCAACACCTGCTCCAATGCAGAAATTTTATAGTTAAGCTGGGGCATGGTAGGCAGGAAACCGAGAGATTTCAGCAGCGGCATACCAATACTTAAAGAAAGACACAGTACCAAGATCAAATTAGGCAGAGTAGACCAGCCAGAGAGAACGAACCATGCGCCAACAGGCAAAGTCAGAATAATGGTGCATGGAAGCAGACTGCTGTAAATTGCCATCCACGGCCACGCCGCCTTGTACCACGCCAGAGTATAGTCCCGATAATCTGATACATCTTTGCGGAACCGCTCATAGGAATCTGCGTCCTTATTGAATACCTTGACAACTTCCATACCGTTAATGTACTCAATAATGGTATTGTTCATCTTTTGTCCGGCCATGTAGTAAGGCCCCATTTTCTTCATGCCAACGGAATACATCGTCATCATGGCAATCAGACTGATCGGAATGGATGCCAGCGACAGAAGCGCCAGTTTCCAATCCACAAAGAACATTGCCACATAAACCGCAATAGGGATCATCAGGTTTGCAATTCCCTCTGGCATGGAGTGAGCCAGCAAAACTTCCAGACTGTCTACATCATCCACGAACAGCTTTTTGACTGTGCCGGTGCCTTTATCCTGAATGACACCGAGGGGCAGCTTTTCAAACCGTTTTTGAAGTGCCGTCCGCAGACGGAGCAGCGTGTCGTAAGCGGCTTTGTGAGAAAGATTCAGCCCCCAGCCATAGAAAAGGGCTTGCAGCACCAGACACGCCAAGACAAGAACCACGCGCAAAATGATAAAGGATGCTTCAATAGATTCACCCATGACCAGCGGCGCGATCACCTGATAAGCCAGCACAAAAGGCAGGACGCCCATAAGAACGCTGACCAGTACAACGACCGTGGCCACATACATATTTTTCTTATATGGCCCTGCGTACTCAAAGATTTTTT
>ERZ1106981.849-NODE-849-length-18113-cov-36.127367_pt1 | contig 18113 bp, 12 predicted proteins | sample MGYA00403692_ERZ1106981 | MGnify/ENA primary metagenome ERZ1106981 (study PRJEB35170, sample SAMEA104062431) | human gut metagenome | biome: human gut; feature: human-associated habitat; material: faeces | place: Denmark | collected 2012-06-22 ... | reverse complement strand
TCACCCATTTCAGATCGTAAAGCTGAATGCCAAGGGAGTCCAGGACAGGCAGAATTAACGTCTTAATGTTTTCTAACTGTTCCATTTTTCTCTCCTTATAACATGAATGAAGGAGTGGCTTTCACCACTCCTGCTGTTTCTTTATGCACTCTTACTATACACAGAAACAGCGTAAAAATCAAGCTTTTTCTGAAATCAAGCCGCGCTTTTCCCCGCGTTTTTCAGAGTTTCTTCTCCTCCGCAACCTTGCGGCGGAATTTCAGCAGCCCCAGATACCGCAAAATATACAGGCTCCAGTGCAGCCGCGCGCCGGCGCAGAAGACGACTAAAAAGACGATCACCAGCGTCTGTTCCGGCAGAAAGAGTTTCAAAATCGTAAACACCGGAATAAACAGGATCAGCGCCGCCACCGGAAACAGCTGTGTCAGCGACGCCGCAAACGGCTCCATTTCAATGCGGTAATGACAATGCGGACAGTCGAATTCCCGGATTTCATTGAGCTGGGAAGCCGGGATTTCTTCGTGACAGACAGGACATTCAATTTTCATAGCACCGCTTCCTTCAGAAAGAACGGATTCTCTTCTGTCTCTATTATAACAGGAAAATCCGCCCGCAGGCGGATGATTTCACCGGTTCTTTTCAATAGAGTCCTTTTCTTCCAGGTTGCCTGCGCTCCCCGGCAAAATGCCGAATCCCGCTTATTCCGTTATCCTGAAAAGCTTAAAACAGACTCAGCTGATTTTCTTCCTGCATGCCCTCCAGCGTGCCCAGCACCTCGAGCTTGCGCATCAGCGTTTGGGAGAGCTGGGTGCGGTTCAACAGATCTTCTTTGGATAAGAACTCGCCCTGCTCCCGCGCCTCGACGATCGACTTGGCCACGTTGGCGCCCAAACCGTCGACTGTCGTAAACGGCGGAATGATTGTTTTGAGATCGTCCGGCAGCACGCGGAATTCCGTCGCCAGGGATTTGTCGATATCAATGTTGGAGAAGCGGTAGCCGCGGGCGTACATCTCCAGACAGGCCTCGAACATCGAGTACAGATCTTCGTCCTTTTTCGTGACCTGGCGCTTGGTTTCCGGATTCGATTTCATCGCCTGAATCTCGTCCATCCGCCGCTTGATCGCGTCCATGCCCTTGACCATCGTTTCGATTTCATAGGCGTCGCAGCGCAGCGTAAAGAACGCGACATAGTACCAGTAGGGATGATGGACCTTGAACCAAGCGATGCGGATCGCCATCATGACGTACGCGACGGCGTGGGCTTTCGGGAACAGATACTTAATCTTTAAACAGCTGTCGATATACCATTGCGGAATGTTGTTTTCCTTCATCAATTCGATCCATTCCGGTTTTAAGCCTTTGCCCTTACGGACGCTTTCCATGATGAAGAACGAATCTTTCTTCGGCATTCCTTTTTCAATCAGATACGTCATGATGTCGTCACGGCAGCCGATGACGTCGTGCAGCGTCAGCCCGCCGTCGATCAGATCCTTGGCGTTGTTCAGCCAGACGTCGGTTCCATGGGACAGACCGGAAATCCGCAGCAGTTCGGAGAACGTGCTCGGACGGGTCAGTTCCAGAATGCCGCGGACAAACTTCGTGCCGAATTCCGGCAGGCCGACCGCCCCGGTCGCTTCGCCATATACCCGCGGATCGGCTTTCAGCGCGTCAACGGAATTGAAGATCGACATCGTTTCCGGATCGTTCATCGGAATCGTCGTCGGATCGATCCCGGAGATATTCTGCAGCAGACGCATCGCCGTCGGATCGACATGGCCGAGGATATCGAATTTCAAGACGTTGTCATGGATATCATGGAAATCGAAGTGCGTCGTTTTCCATTCGGAATCCGGGTTATTGGCCGGATACTGAACCGGCGTAAAGTCATAGACGTCCATGGAGCTCGGGATGACGATGATGCCGCCGGGATGCTGGCCGGTTGTCCGCTTGACGCCCTCGCATCCGTTGGCTAACCGCAGCCGCTGCGCCTGACGCATGTTTTCCAAGCCCATTTCCTCCGCATAACCGCTGACATAGCCGAACGCCGTCTTCTGAGCGACCGTGCCGATCGTCCCGGCGCGGAAAACGTGATCCTCGCCGAAAACCGTTTTCGTAAAGGCATGCGCCTTGTCCTGATATTCGCCCGAGAAGTTCAAGTCAATATCCGGAACCTTATCGCCCTCAAAGCCCAGGAAGGTTTCAAACGCGATATCATGACCGTTGACAATCATCTCCGCGCCGCATTTCGGACATTTCTTCGCCGGCAGGTCAAAACCGGACTTCACCGAGCCGTCGGTGATGAATTCGGAGTGCTGGCAATCCGGGCAGACGTAATGCGGGATCAGCGGATTGACCTCGGTGATTCCCGACATCGTCGCGACAAAGGAGGAGCCGACCGAGCCTCGCGAGCCGACCAGATAGCCGTCTTCATTGGACTTCTTGACCAGCAAATGAGAAATGTAGTAAATAACCGCGAAACCGTTGCCGATAATTGAGTTCAGCTCACGCTCCAGACGTTTTTCCACGATTTCCGGCAGCACTTCGCCATAGGTTTTATGCGCGTTCTCATAACAGATCGTCTTGAGCTTCTCTTCAGAGCCTTCGATGACCGGTGTATACAGTTTGTCATGCACCGGCAGCACCTTTTCCACCTGATCAGCGATCGCGTTGGGGGCTTCGACGACCAGCTCATAGGCCAGCTGGCGGTCCTCAACCCAGTCGAACGCCTGAAGCATCTGGTTAGTCGTCAGGAAATGCTGATCCGGCGTCACGGTGCGGGAGCGCCGTTCCTTATCGTAGATATACAAAGGATGACGGACCCCGCCGATCCCCTGCGTCTGAATGTAGATATCGCGCAGGATTTTTTCTTCCTTTTTGCAATAATGGACGTCGCCGGTCGCAACAACCGGTTTGTTCAGCTTCTTCGCCGTCCGGATTATCCGCATCAGCACCTGCTTCAGCCGGTCAGTATCCGGCAGGGAGTGGGATTCGACCAGCGGGCGGTAATTCTCCAATGGCTGAATTTCGATGTAATCGTAAAAAGCGATCGCCGCTTCGAGATCCTGCTGGTTGCGGTTAGCCGCCAGCTCGAACACCTCGCCGTTGTAGCAGGCCGAGCCGATCAGCAGATTCTCGCGCAGTTCCTGGATGCACCGCCGCAAAATCCGCGGTTCAGCCAGGAATTCTTCACCGCTGCTTTTGGAATTGGCTTTGCCGAAGACCGCCAGATAATCGGTATTGGACAATGTGACCAGCTTGAACAGGTCCTTCAGACCGGCCTGGTTTTTAGCGATCACGTTGACATGACGCTTCATAACTTTGACAAACGCCTTTTTATCCTGCAGATTCTGCAGGTCGGCGACAGTCTGCGCGCCGCGGTCCTTGCATTCCTTGATCATTAGCATAAATACGCTTGCCAGCACGTCGGCATCGTAGTCCGCGCGGTGCGCGACTTCTTCGTCGTAGGTGATCCGGTAATGGCGGGCGATGTTGCCCAGACGGTAGCTGCGGCGGTCGGAATGCAGCGCACGCGCCAAATCCAGCGTATCGACGACCGGATTGGTCAGCGGCGCCATGCCGATGCGTTTGAGTTCTTCATTGAGGAAGTTGTAGTCAAAGGTCGCGTTGTGCGCGACCAGCACTTTATCACCGATGAAATCGACCAGCTCCTGCGCCACCTCCGCAAACGGTTTGGCCTGGGCAACGTCTTCGTTGGTAATGTTGGTCTTTTCTGAAATAAAGGCGTTGATCGGCACCGGCGGCTTGACGAACAGCTGTTTGGTTTCCTTGATCTCGCCCCGTTCAATCACAACCGCGCCGAATTCGATGATGTGATCAAAGCTGCACGATAAACCGGTGGTTTCCAAGTCATAGACAACATACGCCGTATCGCTCAGCGAATCGGCACGCGGATTGCGGATAATCGTCAAGAACTCGTCGACCATGTTCATTTCAACGCCGTAGAGAATTTTAAATTCGCGGTCCTTGTTGCCCTTGAGCAGCTTGGCGGCGCAGCTCTGCGCCTTCGGGAATGCCTGGCAGGCCATGTGATCCGTGACCGCGATCGCGCGGTGTCCCCACTTAAACGCCTGCGTCACCAATTCCTCGACTTCACAGACGCCGTCCATTTCCGATTTATTCGTGTGACAGTGCAGCTCGACGCGCTTGACGTCGGCCGTGTCCTGTTCCTCTTCCTTCTTTTCCAGCTTGACGATATCGTCCGGGAAAAATACCAACTCCTTAGAAAAGGAATCATAGCGGACTGAACCGTACACCCGCACGTCGTCCCCGACGCCGACCTCGTTCAGCTTTTCCTTCGGACAGCGGGCGCTCTCAAACCGCTTGCAGGTAATCGCGTCGTCGTTATCCTTGACGTAAAGCGTCTGGATCTCGTTGCCGGTCTTTTTGATCGTGATCGAATCCTTCTCAAAAATCGTACCGGTAAACTGCACGTTCTGGATCTCATCGTTGATTTCCTTTAACGCCAGCACGGTATAATCTTCCATCTTTGTACGCCGTGAACGATAGCTTGGCTTATCCGCGGAATACGCCGGCTTGGCCTGCGGCTTCGGCGCTTCCTTCGGCATCTTCACTTCGATCTGAGTGAAGCTGGCCGCCCGGCAGGAAAACTCAAAATCATAGCTGACGCCGGCGTTCTGCATGAAGTGATCAAGCTCTTCCCGGCAGGCCAGCGCCTGCTGCTTCAGCGATTCGTCGGTAAACAGACAATCGACAACCTGATCCTTCACCGTCGGGATCGCGTCCCTTAAGCCCTGGCCATAGCGCGAATGTTCGCTGAAGTATTTGCAATATTTCAACATCTCGCCGGAATCCAGATCGCAGACGTCCGCGCTGATCCGCAGCTCCACCGGGCAGCCGATCAATTGGATCAGACCGTCGTTAAAACACTGCAGCTGTTCCAGCGGCAGCGTCCGCGGCAGCTGAAGCTCCAGCACGACTTTCTTTTTTGCGGCGATAAATTTACAATGCGTGATTTTCCCCTGTTCAAAATAAGCGCTGTCCAGACCTTCGATCTGAACCTTGCTTAACGTTTCTTTTAATTCGATTGTTCCCATTGGCGCATCTCCATCCTGTTCCTGGGTATCATTCTACCATTTTTCACCTTGAAATAGAATTGAAATTATCTTTCATCAGACTGATGGAAAATTGATAGGACATTCTGAAAATCAACTTCCTCTAAAGTTACTTTTTTCATTGCAAACCCAAAATTGGCTGAATCAGAACCGCCTTCGCAGCTAAACTTTTCCAGGCAAAGGGATTTTCCAGGAATAAAACAGTACCAATCTTCCTCTGACCTCTCTGATTTATTCGTTTCCCTGCTCGTAAAATTAAACGTCATGTCCAATTTACTTTGAAATGAAAAACGAAGCCCGTTTTTCATTTCAGGCTTCGTTTTTAACTTACTTTTTAAAGAGAGGCGACAACTTGTCCGGCAATCCGGCCAAATGTCAGCGTTCTGCCAATCGCGACGCCGACAATGTACTCCGGATAATTATGAGCGAAGAATCCGCCGCTGCAGTCACCCGCTGCATACAGCCCTTCAATCGGCTCGCCTTCGGTGTCTAAAACATTCATACGGGTATTGATCCGCAGTCCGTCCAGCGTACACAGGATCGTCGCTCCCTGACGGGCTCCATAGAATGGCGCTTTATCCAGCGCCAGCATCCGGTAGCTTTCCTTGCCGAAGTCTTCGTCTTCACCCTGGGCGCAAAGTTCGTTGTAGCGGTTGACGGTAGCGACAAACTGATCTGCCGGTATATGCAATTTTTCAGCGAGTTCTTCTAAAGTATCGGCCTGCTGAACATAACCGCCTTCGATTAATCCATGCAGCAAGCCTTCTGCCGATTCGTGATCAAAGATCTGCAACAGGCCGCCGGACTGGCTCGGCTCAATGCGGGCGCAGCCAATTTGATACATCTGTTTTACATGTTCATGCCAGTTGCTGTCAAAAATCGTATTGTATAACCGCTTAGGCTGCAAACTTCCTGCATGAAGCATGAAATCATACGGCAGACTTTCATTCACAAAGCGTTCGCCTTTCAGATTCACCTTCAAAAATGGATGCGATCCAAATATCAGATAGCCAAAGTCATCCCAGTTTCCATCGATAAATCGGTCCGGCTGAATTGCGCCGCGATCAAACAACATGGCGGTCCCGTCGTCGTCTTTCGCCGCGCCGATCCAGACAGCCGCTTTTATTCCATCGCCGGTATTGTAGCCATGAGAATCCGTACTGGTAATGGATTTATAGGCCGTAGGATTTAATTCCTTGAGCATTTCCTTATCCGCGGAATAGCCGCCGCAGCACAGGATCACACCCTTGGAAGCGTTGATGCGAATGTAGTCCTCGCCATTTTTCGCGATAACACCCGTCACCCGTCCGCCTTCTTTTCGTTCAATCTGAACAAGCGGAGTTTCATAGCGGATTTCTACTCCAAGACTCTTGATATAATCAACGACGGGCATGAAGTAATCAACAGTTTCATGCGTCTCATCATTTTGCAGATTATGCATCGTCGGAAATATCTTGTAGCTGCCATGGCTTCCATGACCAATGTCCCACTCCATGTGCATTTTTGTGCCTGGAACCTTTTCCGCCATCAAATCAGCCAGCCAGTCGATCATTTCCCCAGAACGGTCAGCCCATAACTGAATCAGTTTCTGATCCGCCCGGCAGGAAGTATATTTCATCAATTCTTCTACCAGCTCCTGCTTATCGAAATCCACACCGGCTGCTTGCGCGGCCTTGCTTCCAACCGCTCCCAGCCAATGTCGTTCGGTGCCATGGATAAGAAGTTTTTCAATCATCAGAACCTTGGCGCCTTGTTCAGCCGCTGACGCCGCCGCAAAAAGGCCCGCTCCGCCGCCGCCGACAACCAATACTTCAGTTTCAACCGTTTCCTTGATTTGATCCTCAGCAATTTTAGCCGGGGCTTCGTTCCATTTTAAAGCAGCCTGTGTTTCTGGTTTCGGCGTTGTCTGGTTTGTTGTTTCACCGGTTGAGCAAGCGGTTAACAGCCCCATTGCTGCGGCGGTGACGGCCGTTGCCGCGCTTCCTTTCAGAAATTCGCGGCGGGTAATCCCTTTTCTATTCATATTTTTCTTTCCTCCTGATTACTAGTTTATTCACAAACTAAATTAAAAAAAGGGTAAAAATTAAGAATGATTCAACAAATTCATTCTTAAAAACTACCCCTTTAAAATAAAACCGATACGTTTAAAATACCTTGATCCGCCAGTTTAGCTTGTATTTTTTCCGCTTCTACAATTTCTTTTTCATTTTGACAAATCAAATCGACCTGCCAGCGCGTTAAGTAAAAGCGGCCAAAGCGAAGCAACGACTGCAACACGTATTCATCAAGCGTAACTGCATTGTACGCTTCCGCTTGATTTTCATATTTCATAAAATCCATTGGCAAGAGGATCCGCAATGTCCAGTTATAACGAACAGCCCATCGCATCAGAAGATCGTAACCAAACATCACTAACGGCTGAATTGATTCAGTTTCCATGTTTAAGGTATCTGTCAAATCCACGGTCACGGTCAACATTTTTCTCAATACCGTTTCGCTCATCACTGAGAGGCGCTGATATTTTCGATACATCATGGAATCCATCGGTTTCTCAAATAAATTATTCTCTTTTCTGAATTTTGAAAGCAGCGGTCTGATTTGACTTTGATCCAAGACTGAATATTGAGACGGTGCCGCCCGCCAGCGCTGTTTCCACTGACTCGGTGAACAGCCATACATCTCATGAAAATTGCGATAAAAGCTTTTACGATCGCTGAATCCACAATCCAAAATGAGATCTGTAATGTTCATATCACTAAAAAACAGTCGTTTTTCTGCCTGTTCCAACCGCAGCTTCATCACATAATCCATAAACGACATACCAAATACTTCTTTCCATAAAGTACTCAAATGTTGCGGCGTGACGCCTGCAGCCTGCGCCGCTTCTCTTAAAGTAATTTTTTCATGAAGATCCTTCCGCAAATAACGCAGAACGTGAAACAGCCGGTCTTTCTTTTCTATCGACATATACTGGTAATATTTCAGTTGATCATTAAACACGGTATATTCTAAACAAAGCAGCGATAAAATGAAATCAGCCTGGCAGCTTAACGCTTTATCCTGCGGCTCTTCTTCCATAATGAAATTAAGGCAATCGGAAAGAAAAATCTGGTCGCGCCCGGATTGAAAGGTGTCGCTGCGATCCTTCCAACGCAGTGTTTCCGCTTTAAAAATCAAGTCTTGTATTTCCGGATAGAACGCTGCCGCACGCTCGGCGTCGATTTGTATAACCTGGACCAGACAGCCCTGATCACTTCGGCACTGCCCCAGCGTATAGCGGTTAACAATCAAAAATTGACCTTCTTTCACCTTTTCAAAAGAAGCGCCGAGTTTGACTGTCATTTCATTTTTCAATACATAAAACAAATAGAAAAACTGCTCCGAATAAAAAAGCGCAATTGACTTCATCTCCAACACTCTGGTTCTTACAATCGCTTCCATCCATCATCCCTCTTACCTAGTATAACTGATAACCGCATCTTTGCCGAGAACTTTTCCTGTCTCCTTTTTTGACCTGCCGATTGCGCGTCATTCCGATTTACCTTGCTTCACAGAAAACACCTTGCCACGCAGCTCGGTCCGTGTTTTGATAAATTTTTAATCCGCATGCGCTGAATTCCGGGCAAAGTGCTGTCCAACGAAAAAAAAACCGATTCAAAGTATTCCTGCGAACCGGTTTTTATCAGATTTCAGCGCAAACCTGGATTTATGAATCAGAAGATCCCGCTCAGCAGAGAAGCAACCGCTTTTGCCAGCATGCCGAACAGCGAGAAGTCGTTGCCGGCGTTGATCAGCATCCAGTTGGCAATCGTATGCGAATACGCCAGCGCTGAGAAGCCGACCATAACGACCATCACCGCCGCAGCGACAAATGTCCCGATCACCGCGCCGCGCAGACCGCCCTGGCCTTCGCCCAGGATCGCCGCTGTGCCGCACTCGAAGAACGAGGTGATGACTAATGGAACCAGCATAATGCCGAAGACCTGCGTCGCGTTGCAGATCAAAATTAAAACGGTCGAGGTGATCATCGCAACGACAAAGCCGATCAGCACCGCGTTCGGTTTATACGTGAACAGCATCGGGCAGTCGTAAGCCGGAATTGCATTCGGAACGACTTTCTCCGAAATTCCCTTAAATGCCGGAACGATCTGGCTGATCAACATGCGCACGCCCTGCAGCAGCAGGATTAAGCCCGCGCCGTAATTCAATCCCTGCGCAATCGCCACGACGACGACGTTTTCCCCTTCTGCCAGCATCGTCGGAATCGTCAAACCGACGATCACAAACATCACAAAGATGACCAGGCAGCCGGTGATGGAAATTTCACGGAAGAACGACAGCGCTTTGGGAATTTGAATGTCCTCCGTCGATTTTTCCTTGTTGCCGACTTTGGAAGCGACAAACCCGGAGATCAAGCCGAGATAACCGGTCGGATGTCCCAGCAGGAAGCTGTTGTCCTGGGTGACCGCAAACGTGTATTTCTTGAGTGCCCACGGCATCAGCGACCAGTATAATGCGGAGCAGATTGCCCCGAAGAGAATCAACGGCATTCCGCGCAAACCGCCTTCGACCCCGGCAGCCACAAAGATAAATGGGAACCACCAGAGCATGTGGCCGGTTAAGAAGATCGTTTTGACCGGCGTGAAACGGGCGATCAACAGATGCAGGATCATCCCGATAAACATCGCCATGCCGATATCGCCGCCGAAAGAGGCGGTGAAGGTCGCGTCGTTCAGACCTTCGGCAACGGTGCCGTTCAGCGACTGAAACGCTGTGTTGATCGGCAGGATCGACTGCACCAGCATCGAAACACCGGTGTTCAGGATGACCATGCCGAAGGCTGTCATCAATGCGCCCTTAACGATCGTGCCGAATGGTTTTTTCTGCAGAGCCAGTCCGAGGGCTGCGATCAAGCCCAGCAGAACCGGCGGATTACGAAAGATACTGTTAATTATAAAATTCATCAATTCCATGGTGTAAATCCCCCTTTCGATTTACTGCTTATCCTTGAGAAACTGGCGGACCTGACTTTCTACTTCAGCCAGATCCATGTAGCGGGTGACGGCCAAAACAGGAACGGAGACACTTTGCGATAATTCCGGCTGCAGCTGCGGACTGGTAAAAATAACATCGCAGTCCGTACTGTGTGCTGAGGTCAGATCAGTGTTTTCGACTTCGACGTCCAATCCCAGCTTGTCCGCGACTTTCTGTAAGCTCATCGCCAGGATCAGACTGGACCCGACCCCGAAACCGCACACGGCGACAAATTTCATTTCGTTCACCTCCTTTGTTGAACAATTTATCTAAGACTCATCCTGACGGATCAATCTCAAGATCTCCTCAGCACTGCCCTGGCACAGCTTGTCAATGTTGGCCTGATCGTACAGAATCTCAGTCAGCTCGGCTAACGCGCGGATATGCGAAGTGCTGTCCACCGTCGCCAAAACCGCAAACAAATTGACAGGCTTTCCCAACAGATCGACGGCTTCCTTCACGGCAAGAATCGCCATGCCCAGCCGGTGGACATGCAAAGCTCCGCTGGCATGCGGCAGCGCAAAGCGGTCGGCCAGCACAATATAAGGACCATACTTCTCAATCGAAGCGATCATTTCCTGAATGTATTCCGGATCGATGCTCCCATCAAGAACCAAAGGCTGCGCCGCTTCGGCAATCGCGGACTGCCAGCTGTCAACATGGTTTAAAACACGGATTTTATCGGATGTGATCAGTTCTTTCAACATAGGACTTCCCCTTTCTTCTTTATGTTTATAGAGCAGAGCTTCCAACTCTCTGACAAGCGCCGGCCGGTTTTGAATTTCGCAATATTTTTCGATAATTTGCAATAACGGCTGAACCTCCGGTACCGAATCAGGCATTGAAATCCCTGTGCATTTCTCCATTAACAGACAGACGTCCTGACGATTCAGCAGCGGGTTGACCTGAATCAACTTATCGTCATAACCCGCAATCGGCATCGTGGACACAATATAATCATACGCGGCTGTAATCTGCGGCAGGCGCTGCAGCGATACCTGATCGACGATCTGGATCAGCGGCACGCTTTGTTCGATCTGAATCTGAAGCATTTTGGAAACCATCAGCCCCTGCGGACAGACAAGCAGAATCCGGCTGCGCATGCGCCGGTGACTTTCCTGGCTGCGCAGCACACCGCCGAAATAAGCGGTGAGAAAAGCAATTTCTTCTTCCCGGATGCCTTTGAATTCAGGGAATATCTGTTCGTCCTCCAGAATCAGGCGGATCATCATAAACAATTCAAAATAACGGGATTTAATCTCATCCAGGCAGAAATTCCGAATTGGAAACTGAAACTGAATCCGGTAATAAGAAGCTAATAGATGCTGGGCAATGCTGCGGCGGATCATTTCCCGATCTTCAATGACCACCGCCATCCGGCTTTCAAAACAGGTGATCAGCCGCGTCACGCCCTGATCCACGATCGTCTGTTTTTCACCGGCATCCAGCGTTGTCAAGGAGCTGATAAACGCCGTGAGATAGGCAGCTTCCAGCGGATCGGCGATGTTTAAGTCCTCCGCCACGGATTGACGGTAGCGGAAGGCTTGGGTTTCCTGCGTCCAATCTGAGCGGATCCGGCATTGTCTGGCCATCCGCAGCCGGATGAACCGAAGCATCGCTGAAAGCAATGCCATTGAATAATCCGCTAATCCAAGCTCATTTTTCTGATTAAACGACAGGATTTCATCGCTGATGCGGTTGATCAGGTTGTTATCGTTATACAGACAGTAAAGGAAACGATCGCGAATTTGATTTTCATCCCCGCGGATCTGATAGGTTCCCTCATCATAACGCAGCTCAATGCCCTGCGCGTCCAGCTGGTCGCGAAGCTCATTCATCAAATAGGTCATCGTGGAATGACTGATCTGAAGCTTCTGTTCCATCTGTTCCTGACGGGGAAAATCATCGCACAGGATTTTATAGAGGATAAATTCCAGTTTTTCTTCTGTTCCCTGCTGCGTAAGTTCCTGATTGGCAAGCATTTGGCTGACGCGCTGGAGATCACCGACCATGACTAACTGCCCGGCAACTTTTTTCAGCTGCGCGCAATGACGCAGACTATAATTAATTTCTTCAATGTCATAGTAGAGCGTGCGTTTGGAAATCTTCAGTTTCTCCAACACCGTTTCAAAAGGAAGGCCCGGCGACCGCAGAATCCAGCGGATCAGCTCGCTTTGTCTTTTCTTCATGGTTTCTCCTCTTCTTTATTATTCCTTAATTATTATAGAGGGACAAGAACGGCTTCTTGCACAGAAAAGCTAAACGATTGCACGGTTTGAAGGGATCCGCCTCCTGTGCCGGCAGATCAGACTGCTGAAAATAAAAGGCTTCTGTTTACCGGTATTCAGGAATAGTTTTAGCGGATTGAAACGAAAAAAGGAGCGGTTTTCCGCTCCTCTTCGGACTGACAGATTGAAATCCTTATTTGTTGTTCTGACGGTTGCTCTGGTTGTTCTGACGATCGGATTGATGCTGACGATCGCTGTTGTTCTGCTGGAACTGGTTTTCCTGCGAGAATTCAGAACGGTACTGGTTGTTGTTCTGACGGTTTTCCTGGCTGTGCTGGCGATCAGACTGGTGCTGACGATCGCTATTGTTCTGCTGGAACTGGTTTTCCTGTGAGAATTCAGAACGGTACTGGTTGTTGTTCTGACGGTTGCTCTGATTGTTCTGACGATCGGACTGGTGCTGACGATCGCTGTTGTTCTGCTGGAACTGGTTTTCCTGCGAGAATTCAGAGCGGTACTGGTTGTTGTTCTGACGGTTTTCCTGGTTGTGCTGGCGGTCAGACTGGTGCTGACGGTCGTTGTTGTTCTGGTTGTACTGGTTGTTGTTCTGATTGTTCATGATTTCCATCTCCTGTCCAAATTCGGTGGCATGCTTGCAAATTTCTTTTTGCTTCACATTTTGAAGATATTCGCTTTTGCGTTCAACCAGAGCTTCCTGGTAGTCGGCGCCCAACTCATAAGCCATCTCATATTTGTAATCGTTCTGGCTTTTCCGGGACGGGCACTGATAATCGCGTTTACGATAATCCATCATTTTTTCTCACCTCAATAACAGTATGGCTGTCTTCGTTCAGCGGCATTCAGAGAAAGCTTCGGCGAGTGTTTGGGAAGAAATGGAAAAAGACCGGGACGCTTTAGCTCCCGGTCAACTTAACAAGTTTTCAGCTCAGAACAGATCGTCTTCCTGCGGCGTGGCGGGTGTGACGACGACGGTTTCCATTTTCTCTAGGCACTCGTCGATCAAGGCTTCAAAATCCCAGCCGGCTTCCATCTTTTCCGCTTTTTCCGGATGCGGCTTGGTCACTGGATTTTTCGGTGTAAAGATCGTGCAGCAGTCCTCAAACGGCAGAATCGACGTTTCATAGGTGTTGATGCGGCGGGCAACGTCGATGATTTCCAGCTTATCGTAGGTGACGACCGGCCGGATTACCGGCATGTCGATAACATGATTGATCGTCTGCATGCTTTCCAGCGTCTGTGAAGCGACCTGCCCGATGCTTTCGCCGTTCACGATCGCCAGGCATTTGTATTTCTGCGCAGCCCGCTCGGCAATCCGGTACATCATGCGGCGCATGATCGTGATGGCGTAGCTTTCGTCGCAATGCTTGTAAATCGCCAGCTGCAGATCGGTAAATGGAATGATATGCACCTTGATGCTGCCTTGGTATTTCGAGATAATCCCGGCTAAATCCAATACTTTTTTCTGAGCACTGCTGGACGTATACGGCGGGGAGGCATAGTGAATGCATTCGATCTCCACGCCCCGTTTCATCGTCAGATAGCCCGCGACCGGCGAATCGATACCGCCGGAAAGCATCAGCAGCGCTTTGCCGCCCATGCCGACCGGATAACCGCCGGCGCCTTTGATCGTATCCGCCATCACATAGGTAAATTCCTCGCGGACCTCAATGCCGATCCGCAGATCCGGGTTGTGGACGTCAACCCTCATTTCGCTTTCCTTCAAGATCTTCGTTGCGACGGCACGATTGATCTGATCGCTGACCAGCGGGAATTTCTTATCATGACGGCGGGTTTCGACTTTAAACGTCCCCTGGCCGCGTTCCATGGCCACCTGATAACCGGTTTCCACCATCGCGTCGAGATCAGAACGGATTTTCAGGCAGAGCGAAAACGAACTCAGGCCGAAGATTTCCTTCAAAATCGCGCAGATTTCCTCCGGCTCCGTTCCATGCAGATGAATGTATAAGCGGTCAAAGGTCCGCTCATACGTCAGCTTGTCATAAGCGCTTAACGAGGCTCGGATGTTGTCAGTCAGCTTTTTGATAAAATCCTTACGGTTTTTACCCTTGGTCGACAATTCGCCATAGCGTACTAAAATGTGATCATATTGAATGGGTTCCATATTTATGTAGTATCTCCTTCAGTTCCCGCAGAAATCGATCGACTTCTTCCGGCGTGTTGCGGCTGGAAAAACTGCAGCGGATGCTCGACAGCGCCCGCTTATCACTCATACCCATTGCCTTGAGGACATGGGACGGCGTTTTGGACTTGCTGGAACAGGTACTCTGCGCGGAAACGCAGATATTCCGGCTGTTGAGCGCGTTCATCATGACTTCCGAGGGGATCGTTTTGCATGAAAAGTTTAAAATTGCGCTGACGCCGTCGTCCGGACTGTTGATTTCAATCTCAGGCAGCAGCGCCAGCCCTTCGCGCATCCGCTGATTCAGCTGACGGGTCACCGTCCGGTACTGCGGCTGTTCTTCCAGCGCCAGCCGCAGGGTTTTGGCCAGCGCGATGTCGGCTACGGAATTGGCCGTGCCGCCGCGCAGTCCTTGTTCCTGCTGACCGCCGCTGATGATCGGCACCAGATTCACATGCTGCTTCTTCATCAAAAATCCGCTGCCCTTCAGGCCCTCGATCTTATGCGCGGAAAAGCTTGCCAGATCGACCTGGCTCAGATCCAGATCAATTCGCTTCAGTGCCTGGACGCAGTCGATATGAAGCAAGGCGTGGCTGTTTTTCCGGACGATCTTTTTCATCGCTTCCAGCGGCATCACGCTGCCGACTTCATTATTGACCGCCATGATCGAAACCAACGCCGTTTTCTCGCTCAGCGCCTGCTCCAGCTGATCCAGCCGGACGACGCCCCGTTCGTCGACGTCCAGCCAGGTCACATCAAACCCGAACACCTCTTCCAGCTGGCGCATTGCGTTGGCGACGCTGGAATGTTCGACCTTCGTCGTAATCAGATGGTTTTTCCTGCCCATCGCGGCAAATGCCGCGCCCTTGACCGCCATGTTGTTGGCCTCGCTGGCGCCGCTGGTAAAAATAATCTCATGCGGCTGCACCTTCAGCAAAGAAGCGATCTGCGAGCGGCTTTTCTCCATCAGCCGGGATATTTCCATCCCTTCGTCATACAAAGATTCGCTGTTGGCGAACGACGTTTCCAACAGCGAGTTAACCAGTTTGCGGACTTCCGGATGCACCGGCGTCGTACTGGCATTATCAAAATAGATCGCGTTATCAGGCAGCACTTTGCGCATTCTCCTTTATCAGCTTTTCATACGAACCCGGATGGATTCTTTCAATCGTCGCCAGCGCCACGGTCAGCGCCTGCGTGTATTCGCCGTTGCGGAAGCACAGCTCGGCCCGGGTCAGCTCCGAATCGATATCCGGATACGTCGAACGGTATTTATTACCGAAAACAATCGTATTCTCTACCATAATCGCCATAGCGACAAGGTTGTTCACATTGTTATACAGCTTGTAAATATAATCGATCGCGTCGCTGAGCGTAGCGTTCATCAGCTGCACGTTGAGCGGCGTATCGGTTAAGAGGTCTTCAATCGAGCGGACATATTCGACCGCCCTCGCCAGATCGCCTTCATAGGTAGCGGAGATCGCCGGCAGTTTGTTCTTGCGGATTTTGACCTGCATCTCATTCATGATCAGCTGCAGCTTCAGCAGCTGCTTCTTCCCCCGGGCCTCGTCGCTGCAGGCACTGTCCAGCCGCGCTTTCAGCTGGTTGACCTCAGTCAGCACGGCGTCGGCTTCCTGCTGAAGCTCTTTTAAGGAAATCAGAATCGTTGAAGCGGGAACGGAATTGCCTTTGATCATCTGCATGATCTTGACGCGCATATCTTCGATTTCAATGATCCGCTGCTCACGCAGTTTAATCTGATCGGTCAGATCCTCAATCCCAAACCGTACGGAAACCTTCGCCATCAGCTGGCGGACATACTGACTGTTTTCCTTCAGCTGCAGCACGGTCTTTTCCGCTTTTTCTTCAGCCTGACGCATTTCGTCATAGCTCTGGCCTTCTTTTTCAATCTGCGCCAACAACTGGCTGAGCCGTTTTTTATCCTCGTCCAGATGTGCCCGGATATGAACGGCTGTCCCCTGCTTCAGTGCAGCCAGATCTTCTTTCAGCGTTTCGCTGATCACTTCCAGATTGCGCGGCACTTCCAGATGGTGCAGATAAACGCCTTTTTGTTTCTGCATCGAATAGCTGCGCGAAACCTCGTCGATCAAATTTGGAATCAGGCCGCGCGCTTCCTGAAGCAGCTGCGGCAGATTATTGATAATATCGGTCAGATCGCCCAACGCTTCGCGGATTTCTTCCAGCTCTTCCGAAGCTTTTTCAAACTCCGAGGCGTACATCCATTCCTCAAACGCCGAGAACATTTTCTCTGTCGCGGCGATCCGGTTTTCTATCGTTTCCCAGCAGAACGACAGCTGGGCGCTCTTTTCATGCGCCTGCAGCTTCAGCGTCCGGAATTCTTCCTTCATCTGCGTGACTTCCGCCCGCTGTGCCGTTTCTTTCTCAAGAATTTTATCCAGGAACGCTTCCAGCTGATGGACCTGTTCCTCGCCCAGCTCCATCATGTTGTCCAGATCATCCAGATTGATCCGCGCGTCTTTCAGCTTGCCGACCAGAACCATGTCTTCCGTGTCCGCCAGCATCTGTGCGATCTGCTTCAAATTGGCCTGCGCCAGTTCAAAATCATCTTTGCAATGCGTGACCTGCGCCATCGTCTCCTGATTGACGCGGGCGATGGCCACGGCTTTGTTCAGCTTAAACGGCAGCGGCACGCTCTTGATCGAGTTATACCGGACTTCCAGCTCCGAGAGCTGCGCCTTGCAGTTCTTGATCTTTACCTTTCGCATGATGAACCAGATTATAAAAATAACAAGAATGACCACCATCGCGATGATCACTTCTTTTCGTGTCAGAATTTCCAGTACCTTCTCCAACGCATACCACCTCTTAGTTCTTATTTTATCATAAAGCGACAAACTCTCATAGGTTAAAAGTGAGTTTTTGACAACTTCTTCTCCGCTGCGAAAAACACCGCTGCGCGCTTCCTTTTGTTACGCTTCACAAGATCAGCTCCATCAGAATTTCATCTTCATCCCGCTCGCCGGTTTCCACAAAGCCCAGCGACCGGTACAAGTGCGCCGCGGCCTGATCTGCCTCACGGTAACATAAAACAATGCGTTTTACCTGGCGTTCACGCAGATTTTGAAGCAACAGTTCCATCGCTTTCCGGCCATAGCCCCGGTGCTGAAACCGCTGATCAATAAAGAATTGATCCATAATGATCTCCCCCGGTTCCGCTTCCCGCGTCATCACCAGGCCGAGTTGATCTTCCCCCTCCTCAATCACGCTGACCTCGCTGTTTTGATGGCGAAACGCATAGGCGCGGGCTAAAATCATCGGTGCGCTGCTCAGATAACCGCTTTGTTCCGGCGTCACGCTCAGGCTGCAGACCTGGCGGTAATTGTGCTGATCGATCGTCGTAAACCGCATCTTTTTCTCCTCCTGCCGCTGGTTTCGAATTCCCGCAGCGCTTGTTTTCTCATTATAAACTTTTCACCTCTCTCAATTCAACTCCGATTTCCGCAAAACGCCTTTGTCAAAGGGATTTATTTCATTTTTCGATTGACAGAGAGCAAAGAAATCTGCTATACTTACCTAGCGTTTAATAATAGCAGCTTACAAAGTTGCGCAACCGG
>ERZ1106981.837-NODE-837-length-18278-cov-3.363606_pt1 | contig 18278 bp, 14 predicted proteins | sample MGYA00403692_ERZ1106981 | MGnify/ENA primary metagenome ERZ1106981 (study PRJEB35170, sample SAMEA104062431) | human gut metagenome | biome: human gut; feature: human-associated habitat; material: faeces | place: Denmark | collected 2012-06-22 ... | reverse complement strand
TTCTATCAATAGAAATGTCTACTTGTTTTCCGATAACCCCATCTGAGACACTTACCGTGCTCCCTCTTGGAATTGTCGTCAGTGTTATGGTTTGGCTTCCTATGTCTAGGTTTCCGGGACTGTATCCCCCCGAGCCGTTGAAATGAGCACGTACCACGAAAACACCAGTACCGTCATCGGCATGTTGAACGGTAATTGTGCGGTCAATTAGTTGTATCTCTGAATTGTTGGAAAGCATTGAGGGGCTTCCTGAATATTCAAGCCGTTGACCAAACCCATCGACATAGCCATAACATTGATAACCTGCGAACGTCCACCACTGATTAAGCAATGCCAAACGAATACGAACATCGCTCGTATTATTTTGAACATTCTGCCCAACTTGGTCAATCCATAGCCTGATGCGATACCCACGGTCATTGTTTGACCAAAATTCAACCATTATTAAATACCTCCTGCATAGCGGATGACGTTGCGATCCGGATTAATAAAATCTTGTTCTTCTCGGAATCGTCCAATTTGAATAGTCTTAGAAAAAATACCGTTCTCAATGTGAATCACACCCTGAGAGATATACATTACCTCATTACCAGCTGAAAACATTGATATACGCCCATTTGGATTGAACATAATAGAGCTGGAGTTATCTTTCTTCCCGATAACCAAACCATCATTTGATGCTGCCATGTAGTTATCGATAAAATTCCAACGCTCTGACATATCGTTTAAGTTATTTTCTAGTTTCACTACTCGTGCACTGGCATCTGCCAAAGCCTTTTGAGCCTGCGCACGATCTGCGCTGTTTGCATTAACAAAATCTTGATAAGCCTTAATCCATTGATTAACAGTGGCAAGGGATGCTTTTGCTTCGAGCTCTGCTTTCATCACCGAATTAATTTCACTTAATTTATTAAGCTGAGCCTGCGTTAATGCATCATCGGCTTTAGTGTCTATCTCGTCCTTTAAGTCTTCCGGTGACGCTTGCCAAGCTCTATCAGTGGTTCCCTCATAGCAGTCTAATTCAGCGAAGAATAGACTAGATGTTTTACCGTCAGTAGTACCACTATTATCAATGCGAATGTACCCTTCGTCGCTATCTCCAGAGTTAAATGTTAGATGCCATTTAACCGCTTGTGTTACTGACGGTGAACCTGTATGTGTTTTGAGATTCACGACGTTAGTAAATGCCTTGTCAGTTTCATTTGCCTTCCGACCCAAAAAATAGATAGTTAAGCCCTTGATATTACCAGTAGCGAATGTCTGAATATTGAACGAGTAGTCTGTGTTGCGTTTGACTGGAAAACGATTTGTTGATGCAGGGTCTCCAATATCGGAATTAGTATCTAGTCTAAATAGTTTTTTTGTATTGTTGTAATAAAAATCATGTGTATCTATATGAATATTGTTATTCGCCTCGTTTTCGTCCCAATAACCCCATCCGTCAAGGTCTTTTGGAAAAGCTGAGTTAACGATTAAATTATCACCACCAACCGAAACGCTGCCAGCCGTGTCACTCCAAGTATAATCAGCTGGGTTAGTGCTGTCCGCTTGATTGAAATCTGTGTACACACCTAAATACCTCTTGGCACCAGTCTGGGTTAAACTGAAACCCTTTTGACCATCGGCACTATCGGCATAAGCAAAGTGAATATAAGGTGTTTTCCCGTCAGCACCTTTAGGTCCTTGTTTACCATCTGATACATTTACAAAAGTAACTTCTTCTGAAGCTACTTCTTTATTATCTACCCAAGCTGAGATAGTAAGCGTTGTTGGTTGAGTTATCTCTGACGCTACCATATCGTAAGTCATACCTACGTATTTAATAGTTCCGTCAATTACAAATCGATAAGTTGCATCAACAATTTTATCGCCTTGTTTCAAAATTGGTTTAACAGTAGAACGACCAATACCATTCTTAAATACTGTACCATTCGTGGTCCTTATCTCAACATGATATGGCAATGACTTAGAAACAATCTCATCGATACGTTGTTGTAATTCGCTAGATGGTTTATTATTCAACTTTTTAAAGTTGGTGAAAACAACCGAATTGTTTGTAGGATTGTCAAAGCTGATAATCATTTCAGATACACGCGCTTCGAGGGCTAAACCACCTCTAAAATTATTATCGATGATTTTAACAGTGTCACCTAGATTGATGTCTTTATAGTTATCCAGAAAGCTAGACTGAACATCTACTGTGTAAGTCAATAGTGGATAAGCATACTGCTTGATAGTACGCAAGGCGTAAGCTTTTAAGGATTCAACGTCCTTGTATTCTGTCTGAAAATCCCTACGTGTCCAGTTATCAGCGCTGTCTGGATTCATGGTAGATGGGTAGCGTTCCCTTGACAGTGGGGCGAAAACGAAGCTAGTGCCCTTTCGAGAATAGAACTCTACTTGTCCTAGCTCGTTCTTTTCCTCAAATTCGACATCGTTTAGGTTAACGCCATCTTGTCCAATGAAATTACCAGCGTTGAAAAGTTGCGTTTTATCACTAGTAACTTGAACGCCTTTCAATCCGCTTTGGTAGTAGAGAATGACATCTCCTCTAGCTTTACCTATACCGTGATGGTTTTTATCTGCTTCTTGGTAGATGTCGATGATGAAACGTTTCATAGTTCCGTCTCGGTTTAATTCGGTACGGAAAATAAATTCTGCATCAAATTGATTCATCAAGCTATGAAGTTGCTCTAGTTTAGTTCCACTTTGAGATTCAAAAGTAAGCGTTCTTGTTCTATCAGGAATCTCATTAAAACCAACTTCAAGACCAGCAAAACCAAGCAACTCAAGATTTTGAAGATACCATTCAATAGTTTTGGGACCGTCAACACTAGCTAAAGGACGCTCTATTTCTGCTGCTAGTTCCAAGTTTGTATTATTACAAGTCACTTGAAAACTAAAATCATTTTCAACGAGTTGAGAAACATAGAAAACGTGGTAGGAATTGTCGTAGTAAAATGACACATACATCTGGTCATTGATGTATTTGATATCATCGTGTAACTTACCGTTTACGATTTTAGGAATTGTAAAATCAAATGTACTTGTTGAATATTCAAGGTAAGGGTGCCATTGACTATTAGAGTATGGTAACATTCCGGGAATTTCATTATTCAATGCACACACTTTCCGCATGCTTTTGTCATGAATCCAAATCTGCATTAAACAAAACGCTCCTTCCAAGAAATTTCAATCGTTGGATCGTTTCTTATCCAACTATTGGTATAGATGTCAATTTCTGTTTCACCAGTATCGATACTGAATGGCTCAGATAAGTATGTTAACTCGTTATTGGCTGGCAAGTTATCAATTAGGGTCTTACCTCTAGACATATCGATTTCAAGGATAGAACCCATATGAAAACGATTAGGTATGTCTTCCTCTTTGGTGACGTGGTCTTTTCGATAAATAAAATCATCCAAATACATATGTGTTACAAGAGGAGCGTTACCAACCCTTCCAAAGATAACATGGATTTTATCTGATTTTTTACCCTTTATTTCAGGAATAGAATATCTAGGATAAGAACCCCACCAGTAGTATTGAACGACATCATCAAACCGCATAATATCTGACCATCCCCTAGGTTCATTAAATGGGTTATGCTGCTCGATATGTGTTCCTAAAAAATTCTTCCTGTCGACAATACGGAAACCTCCCTTACCGTCACTGGCTAGGAAGTTATATTCACAACCTAAACCATTGTAACGTTTAAAAGTTTCAACACCATACAAGAAAGTGCCGCTTGCATCTGTTACACAGATTTTTAAGTATCCCATTTGGTTTGCAGAGCCGAGCCAAAAAATTTGTCTCCACCAAAAGTATTCATATAGCGCACCTTTTTCACCGCTTGAATCCCTTGGTATGTCAAAAGTAACCGATGCTACTTTGCCACTCTGTAATGCAATGTGAGGACGACCCCAAGCATTATCGATATAAAGAGTTCCGTTTGGCTTGGTGTCGTTGATATTATCATTTGAGATACCAACATTTTTCAATCCTTGAGATAAACCGTTAGGGATTCTGTGCTCTCCGTTTGATGAAGCGTAATCAAACAGTACCTCTGACTTTTTAACCGTTTGGTTATCCCATTCTTTAGGATTACCAACCTCGTAGCTTTCAGTAGCAGATTTCACAATCCCAACCCAGCCATTATCTGAATTAAATTTTAACTTAATATCTGGGTATGTTTCAGCCGTACCAAAGTTCTTTAAAGTTGCCTTGTAATGCCCAGTCGATACCTTTTTAATACTGCCGAACTTGGTTTCGCCATCGCTACTTACCAAGGCTTCGGCTTTGTTTTCGCTGTAACTTTTGGGAACATCAAATGTAACCGTTACTGTTGCGGTAATCGGTGAGGTGTTCTTATCAACTGCTAACGATGCTTGACCAGACGGGATAGCTTCCCAAACCTTATTAGGTTCATCTCCGAAAATCAATAGTTTCGGTTTATCTACATTCAGATAGCCACCAAGCGTTTCAGCTACGCTATTAAAGTAATCGTAGTTACCAACTAGAGTAAACGATACTTGAATCTGTTTAACTGATAAGGTGTTATATAGGAATTGCTGACCATAACGCCTGTGCCCTTGGTCTTGATAGTTGTTGTTGAAATTTGATGCCACGTTTTTGGTGACATCCACTGGAACGGCACGTCCTTGACCTTCATTGAATAATTCGGTTAAGTTCTTGCCGTCATAAGTTACTGACATTCCTATCAAATAATTTGACCTCCTAACAGCGCTTGCCTGCGCTCATATTCGTTTGTGGCTTTTGTCATAAATGGCGCTAAACCGTTTGAAACACTTCTACCATCGATGATATTTTGAATCTCAATTGGCTTAGAGCCATTAGTTACCAATTGACTAAGCAAACCAATCATGACGTCTAGCTTGTCTTCTAGTACAGAAACACGCTTATGGTTTGATGTATTATCAGAATTTCCTTGTGGTGCATCTCCAGCAAAGCGTGCTACTGCTTCAGAAAGCAATTGCCACGCTCTACCGCGTTTCGCAATATCTGTTGGTATTACGTATTCTGGCATATCACCCTCAGCGAGCTCATAAACACCGTTCTTGTGGACTAGGCCACCGTTTGCGTAACCATAAGCAGCCACACGGTTAAAGGCTGCGTCTGACGTTCCATAGCGGTGTTTGATGTAGTTGATTGCAGCGAGCAAGTTATCGTAACCGTTTCGGATATTGTCGTGCCCTTTGTGTTTATAAGCGTTAAAAGTAGGCCCGATGGTTTGCATCAAACCAATTGATGGATGGCCTGCTAGTGCGTTACTATCCCAATTATTTTGAGCATTAGGGTCGCCATTTGATTCTCTCTGGATGGTAGCTAAAATCTTAGAAACACGGAAGTTGTTTGGTTCTATACCGTTAGCTTGCAAGGCCTTGACTACCGTATCACGCCAACGATCAACCCCAATCCCTTGTGGATGGTCTTCACCGCCGCCTGCTGGGCTGAGCAACGGACCAAGCGTTTTCTTAATCCAATCGAACATACCACCAACTTGACGTTTAATTAAAGTTTGAAGTGGGTTGTTTTTATCCTTAAGCGGTTTTCCGTCTTCGCCACTGCTTCCAAAATCTCGAACACCGAAATCAAGAAATGTAGCAGCATTTTTGACATGACGACCTGTAAATTGATGATATTTACCATCACCGTTATAGTTGTAATCTTCACCATCATAAGTATCACCGTGCACAGCTGTTACAAAGTCAACGTGGTTACTTGAAACTGGCCCTCCTGTGTAGACAGATACTACACCAGGTTTTGGTCTACTCAAGTGTGGCACTCTAGCAGATACCCATTGGTTACCATTACCTAGATGACTAAACAAGCTAGGGTTAACACCAAGATTTGCCAAACGACTAGCAATGAACGATACACACTCACGATAGTAGTATCCCCATGGGTCAACTCCAGCGTCTTTAGCTTTGTCTTTAAAGCGGTAGTCATCGCCTTTAGCACCTATAGCTACAGTGCCTTCGTCCATTGAAGCGTTAGCCATTGACCAAAGTTCTTTCCACCAGCTTTTAGCTTCTCCGACAGGTTTCTTATAAAGTGCGTTACCAAGTGGATTGAACAAACCAGCTAGCTTATCAGCATTAGGACTAAATGTTTTAGCTAGTGTACCAACAGGGTCTGTAATAGCACTTCTGACAAAATCAATCATTTTTTTGAATTTGTCGACACCGTTTTTCAGCCCATTCCAAACTGAGCCAGCTACATTGGTAGTTGTATCCCAGATTTTAGACCAAAAACCAGTACCTTTAGCATAAGCTCCACGTTCAACACCCATGAGCATAGCCAATTCACTGGCATTGATAACTTCCGAACCAGCTGGCAAGAGGTATTCAACATTGCGACCTTGTGGCAAGAATGATTTACCGTTTGGCAATATTACCATCTCTTGGTTGTTAGTCTCAGGGCTATCATTACCATCGTTTAGTGTAGCAAGTGTCGGTCTAGTAATTGGGTTTCGGTATGAGCTGAATAGACCTGTACCATCCGCAAATTTAACTTTAGGGATTTTACCGATTGCGTTCTTCGGACCACCGAAGTCGTGGATTAAGCCGTTGATGCCGTCGATACCATCGTTCGGAATTTTGATGACCGCATTAATACCGTTACCAGCCAAATCTTTCAAACCGTTCCACATGTCACTGAAGCCATTGCGAATACCATTCCAGATGTCTTGAAATTTGCTTCCGATAGCGTCTAGATTACTAAAGAGTAAACCTTTTAAATCCTTGCCGAATTTCTTCTTAGCGTCAGCATTCATGTCATCCCAGCGGTCTGATAGGAAATCTTTTGATTTGTTCCAAGTCTTAGACCATCTGTCGTGGATTTCATCATGCTTATCTTTGATAGAAGACCCAAGACGTTTAATACTTTCCTTAGTATTGCCTTTCATATCATCCCAGCGGTCTGATAGATAGTCTTTGGAATTCTTCCAGCCTTTCTTCCACTCTTTACCGATGTCAGAAAGTTTACCGGTGATAGCAGAACCAAGATTTTTCATGCCGCTTTTAGCGCCGTCTTTGATGTTTTCCCAAGTCTTGCTAAGATTTTTAGGAATATCCTTAAACCATTTGACAATGTTGTCAAATGCTTTTTTTGCGTTCTTTGCTAAATCATCAACAAATTTCTTGAATTTCTTATTGTGTTTGTAAAGTTCGTAGAGAGCAGTAGATATACCGATTACAGCTGTAGCAATTAAAATCAGTGGATTTGCTTTAGAAAAATTAAATGCAAGTTTAATACCGTTACCTACAAATTTAGCAGTGTTTAGTAATCCCGTTAAAGCTAATTTAGCAGTTTTAGTTGCTACAGAAGCAGTCCATTTAAAAGCTGATTTAGTTCCTCTACCAATCTTCTTAATGCCACCAAGTTTATTATTTACTGCGTCTTCTCCACGAACGCCCATAACCCAATTTAAAGCGCCATTGACCTTACTACCAGCTTTTTTGACGTTTGAAATACCATCTGTTATCGTTCCGAAAAGTGATTTTGAGGTATTTAAAACTGCTTTTGATGCAAAGTAACCAACGAATAATTTACCGATGGTCTGGATAGCCTCTTTGTGCTTAGCGATTTCACCTAAAGCATCCGAAACGCCCTTGATAGGTTCTTTTGATTTCTTACTGTTGCCATTCAGCGTTTTAAAAGCTCCAGCGATACCTTCAACAATGCCTTTAGTCGCCTCCCAAACACCTTCACCAAAAGCCTTGCCAATTTCTATGATGTAACCCAAACCTTTTTTGAGTTCGGTAAAGAAGCTAGCGATTTTAGGAGCATTTTGAGCAATTTTATCACTCGTTTTATCAACCCATTCAATCATCTTGTCCATGAATGAATTGAGCTTATCTGTGCCATCGCCCATATTAAAGACTTTTGCGAAAGCGTTGGAGATAGTTTCCAAGCCTTTAGCACTGTGTTCACCAAGTGTTTTAAACTTGTCTTCCGTGCTCTTGTCAGCTACCCATTCACTAACCTTACCTAAAAATGGGTTTTTCATTTTATCAATTGGGTCGCGGAAAGCTGCGATAATCGCTGGCATACGACTATTGAGGGTACGCTCCATACCGCCGATAGTGCCTGCGAAGTTCTCGGTTGCATCTTTGTATTTGTCTTTCGTTCGAAGCAGAGCCTCGATAGCCATATCTGACGTAATCTTGCCTTCGCTTTGCAGTTTGGCAAACTGTTCAGTTGTCATGTTCGCAATACCAAGCTGTTCAGCTGCAACGTCTTTAATAGCTTGCTTCATTTCTGGGAAGACGTTGATAATTGACAACATGTCTTGACCTGAAACCTTGCCGTTCGCAATCATTTGTGACCATTGCACACTAAAGTTTTCAACTGCTGCATCGGTTTGCCCAAAAGCGTCTTGCAAAGTCAAGATAGCTTGTGTTTGCTGTTTAGTTAAGTCGATGTTGTGAGTGACTGCATAGAATTTTTGGTTCATACCATCAACCATTTCGGTTGAGTTAGCCGCTGCTTGTGCCATTTGGTTGGTCATATCGACCATCTTCTTACCTTCTTCAGCATTACCCGTTAAGGTCAACCAAGTGGCGTTCATGGTTTGTTGGTATTTAACGTATTCGGAACTGGATTGGGCAATTTCGTCAAATTTACCCTTGATAGCTCCCAACGCATTTTGGAAACCGTTGCTGATAAGATTAGCTGTAAACGTAGCCCCAAAGATACCTTTTAAACGTGAGGTCTTTTGTTCAGTATCGTCGACTTCATTCCCCAAACGGTGAAAGCTTTCTTTCAAGTGTCCGATGAACGTGCTAGAACGTTGACTTTGTTCAATCTCGTCATTCAATCTATCAGCAGCATTACGAGCATGAGCCAAGCTAGTAGCTGTCTCATCTAAGCGTTGCTTTTGCTTACGGTATTCATCGCTAGTCTTTCCTGCTTGAGTAGCGATACGCTCAAGCATTTCTTTTTGGGTCTCATACTGCTTGTTTAGGTTAGCGATTGAACCCTTGTATTGCTTGAGCTGTTCCTGTCTAGCTTCGTCTTCCTTGCCCTCTGCCTTTAAACGCTTGATGTAGGTATCAGATGCCTCGTTTTGGGCTTTATATTCCTTTTGAAGCTCTGCCAAACCAGACTTATGATAATCAAGGCTTTGCTTAGCTTGACGTTGTTGATTTTCCAACGCAGCTAAGCGTGTAGTAGCTTGGTCGATTTGTTGTTGGTACTTAAGGTACTGTTCGGCGACTTCGACGGTGCTCCCTTTAAGTTGAGACTGTTCTTGTTTCAGTTTCTCAATCTTTTGCTGTTGGTTCTGGATGGTGTTACTCAAACCGTCATATTTGGCTTGTGCAGCACCTAAATAGTCGCCAGCGCTTCGCATCTGACTTTCTTGAGCCTTCCAAGCATTTGTAGAACTATTGACTAACTGAGTTAATCGTTTAATCGAGTCAGCAGCCTGAAGCGTGTCTAAGGCTATTTCAGTAGACATGGTAGCTTGTATTTTCGCCATGTTATATTCCCTCCTTTCCTTAAAAAAATTAGAGTAAGGATGTTGGGTCTACCATCCTATTCTCTTCCTCTTTTGCATTCAAGATTTTCATCAATTCATAATAATCAGTGTCGTAATACTGTTCCAACGTCCAACCAAAACCTTGAATCGATCTCTTAGCGATGAGCTTCAAATTCTCTATGCCATTTTCTAAATCAAAAATTTGTTCACCTTTTGATTTTATTCTTTTGGGTCAGTTTCACCAGTTGCATTTTCAAGTTGCTCATCTGTCAAACCATACATATAGCCCACTAATTTCTCAGCAATCTCTTGTGTACGTTTATTTTCCAAATCGAGTAACTTGTCATAATCTTCATCATTCAAGTTAAGAACAGCACGGATAAAGCCAAGCATTTCTTTAAGGATTGAGTAACTACCTTGAGCCTGCTCTTGTGTGTCGCCATCTTCGATTGTGTCACTGATTTTAAGTACTGCTAACTGATACTCATGCATACGCAATACATTGCGGTTGCTTGTAGTTACTGTGAATGGTTTTTTACTGATTTCTGGGATTTTAATAGTTCTGATTTCCATTATGGTCTTACTCCTTTTTAAAAAAAATAGAGGCCAGGCCATAAGCCTGACCTCTTTGCGAATTATGATGTGTTAAACTGCTGTAGAAGTTAGTGTGTAACCACCGAAAACTTCTTTGTGCATATTAGCTTTATCAAAGCCAGATGCACCTGAAAAGTATTTCTTGATTGGCTCACCGCCAAATGCAGTCGCTGACAATGCGTTATATGTCAAGTGGTCGTTTTGACGGGTTTGAGCGGTGTCTGTATCTGTAGCTACGTTCTGTGTTGACTCTTGGAAGATCCCATTAGCAAACCCAAAGTAAACTGAGTTTTTACGGTCAAGCGTTTGTGACTCAATCAATACTGCAACGTGTGGTTTTTCACCTTGGTACACATATCCACCTTTTTTATCCGATTTGAATCCAAGGATTTTTTGTTTGATATCAAAATCAAGGTTGTTAAATTCAAAAGCAACCGTTGGTGAACCGGGTCCAATCATAACATCCTGTACTTCGTTGTTTCCTGGGACTTTAGTAGCTTGTCCTTCCAAGTTTGAGATGTTAGCGGTACGAGTACCAAGCATTTTAGAATCGATTTCGATTACACCGTCAGTTGAAAGGCCTTCTACACCTTTAATAATTTGTTGAGTTTTTGGGTCAACCAAAGCAAGTTTCACTAATTTCAAACCTACAATTGCCATATATATTTTCTCCTTTTTTTTGTTAAATAAATCTATCGAAAGCAACAAAAAAGACCGCTGTTAACTGTAAAGTATCAGGGTCTATACTATGTTCTCTTATATCTGTTATTGAGTAGTGTTCAGATTTTAAGAATTTTATCAATTCCATCTCGAAAGCTTCAATATCAAAATCAATATCGAGTTTATAAAAAATCTGTACTTCTACTCTATCTATTTTTTTGAAAAAGGTATTATTTCCGCTTAAATCAAGTGATGGGTTGCTTTCGGTGAGCAACACGATTGTCTTATCGGTGTTATCTTCGAGCTCTTTAGGTAAGTTGTTTGCATATACTTCGCTTATTTCACCAAATCCTTTACCCTCAATTAACTCTTTTAATTTTACGGTTGCTAACACTTAATTACTCCCCTCCCTTCTTGCGGATAAGTTTCTCATATTCCTCTTTTTCTGCCAATAGCACCTTAGTTTGGACAGCGCTATCGTTTTGTACATTAGTGACGAAATGATCAGCACGATATTTCTTAGTGCCGTCATTTAATCGTCTAGCGTTTTGGGCGTGGTACCTATTCACCCACCCCACAGTTGACACACCGTTCTTTCTGCCGTCCACATTAGTGGATTGGACAGATAAACCGTCAGCCATGTGCCCATACTTCAAATGTTTCTTGTTTGAGTAGTGTTTCTGACGAGTAACTTCTGCCAACTCTTCTTTAAACACTTTCGCTCCAGCAGTTGTGATTTTAGCTTGTTCCGCTGGTGTCAAATCACCAATACTAGCGACCTTTTTAAGCCAATCCTCTAACGCTTCATCAAGACCTGTCATAAGCTATCACCCAACTTTCTTACGCTTTTTCAAAGTAAGAAAGTCGTAGTGGTTAAAACCAAAGTTTTCGTCTGGACTGATACGCACGATGTCATATTGAGTGCCGTTTAAAGTGACAACTTGACCTTCTAATACTTTTGCATTGTGGCGGATGACGATAACTATTGTATCACTTTCGCCATTTTGTTGAGCCAAATACTCTTGATTGAGCGTTCTAGTGTGTGGCTTGTAATGAAGCGTAAATTGCTTAACAAATTTTGGAACACTCACTCCAGTAAATTTATTAGGTGTACTTTGATAAGCGCCAAAATCAGCTTTATAACGAAAGTCTGATGGTAAATATCTAACTCTAGCCATTAGTCACCTCTTTCCTCGCTATAAGTTGCGTACATCCCCCTTAATTGCCCGATTATGCTGTTTAGCGTTAGATTAACAGGATATGTTGCCGTATCTGTCAATGCCACTCTATACGTGAAATATGAGCTTGTTAGGGCTATTACAGCCGTATCAAACAAAGCTCTCACACTGTCGAGGTTGTAAAATTTTGGATCATCCCCGACTGAATTAACGACGTACTGTCGAGCTGATTCAATGTAAGCTGGGATGAGTGCCGTGTCGTCTGTCTCATCCAGATTCAGAGTCTGCATGATAGTTTCCTTAGATACACTCATAGCTTACCTCCTAATTAGACTGCTGTTGAACCAATGTTACCTTTTTGGTCAGCAATAGCTTTAAATGATGCTGGCACAAATGCTTCTGTATCAGTTGCTACTACATCAAAACGGTCAATAACACGTACTTTAGTAGTGTCAGTTTCAAACGCACCACCACCAATATTGGTAGATAGCAATGACATTTGTTGACGGTCAAACAATGTTACCGCTTGTTTCAAGTCACCAAAGTAAAGCGGCATAACTCCTGATGAAGCGTTAGGAAGCCAGCGGTCAGAAATTTCTTTAACTGCAAAACCATTGATTGAATATCCAGTTGGTGATTTTACATCACGTTCCATGAGGTAGTCACCCAAAGCATTTTTGACTTTTTTAAGAGCTGTAAAGCCTGAAGTGTTAGTCAAGAAGAATGAAGTTTGTTTGATTGCTGGGTCAACTTTAGCTTCAAGGTCAATAATATCGTCCCATTTAGTCAATGTTGGTTTAGTTGGGAGTTTGTCAACAACACCCAAGATTGCCTTGTTACGAGTAACCACAACTTTTTTAGCAATCCAACCAGACAACCATGCAAGGATATTTTCAGCAGAGTCAGCAAGCAAGCTGTTAGTAACTGTTGAGATACCAGCATAGCGCTTGATAGTGTATTTGATAAGAGAAAGTTTTGGATCATCAATATCAGCAATTTTACCTGCTTCATCATCAATATTAGCAAGACCTGTAATATCAGTCCATTTTTCATAAACACGTGAACCAGTAAGAGTAGTTACGTTCTCAACATTTACATACTCTTGCAATGAATCGTATTGACGAACCAATGTATTGATAGCTGTGCGAATATCTTGAGGAATAGTCAAACCTGCATCAGAACCAGAATGGTCTGTTTTAGAGTCAAGCAAGTTTTGGTAGCGACCACGGACTAGGTTTTTGAAGTCTTTAACAAAATTAGCTTTAACTTCTTCTTCATTTTCAGTCAAAGGTTTTTTATCTTCTTCGGACATATTAACTACTTCATTAGCACGAGCCTCTGTATACTGTTCTTTGAACATATCACGTTTCATTTTGGCAGTGTCACGTTCATTTTTGATTTTTTGCAACTCTTCAGCAGTAACTGAATCGTCAAGCATAGCTACGTTAAGTTTCTCATTCAAGTTTTCGACCTTGTCGCCTTGAGCAACCCAAAGGTCATGCAATTCGTTTGATGTTTTCATTAATTATTTTCCTTTCATTTTTCAAGTAAAATTTTCAATTTTTGCTCACGCAAAGAATTGGTTTTAGGTTTAGCAATCATATTTTTAAATTTATTGATTGCTGATTTGCTTGGCATCTGATGTACAGCGTTAGTAACCATGATTTGTTCTTCATCGTCACCAAAGAACATAATTTCATCTGCAAAGCCTTTATCAACAGCAGTTTTGGCATTAAGCCATGTTTCTTTTGCCATAAGCTCTAATAATTCTGATTGTTTAAGACCAGTTTTCATCTCGTAAGCCAAAGCGATAGACTCGTCAATGCTATTCAATACTACTGATTGATGTTCCATGTCATCGCTGTTCCCAACGAAACCGCTAGATGCTTTATGAATCATGATATGCGCCGTTGGACTAATGCGAACGGTATTGCCTGCCATTGATATGACGGAAGCAGCAGACGCTGCTAAGCCTTGTATATTAACTACAATACGCTTGCCACTGTCTCGAAGCATAGTATAGATTTCACTAGCTGCGAACACATCACCGCCGTTTGAAGCAATATTAAGCGTAATTTCTTCATCTTCATCGTTAGCAATGGCATCTTGTACCATCTTGGGATAGGTACTGGTCATGCCATAGAAATCATAGAATTCCCTATCGTCATTGCTTACTATATAGCCTTTAATGTCAATCTTCCCCATTTATCTCACCTCCTTTCAATGTGGTCTTATTAGGGTTTTCCCCTTCTGGCAACTCTTTAGGTAAAATTTCAGCTTGTTGCAAAATATACAAGCCTTGATTCTGTGCGAGTGTGCCACTTTTAACCATGCTATTAATCCGACTGACACTATTAGAGCCAGTAGGGTCAACAGCCGGCAAAATATCTGCATCCACATCGCAGGATAGTTTTTGAGATAATTCACTAATAAACGGTCTTAGATAGCGTGAGACTGCTTTGTTATAGAGATCTAAACTCATTTCCAGCGATGATTGTTGGTCTCCTTGACCTCCAACTACATTCTCTGGGATACCGTAGACCTTAGCAAACTGTCCAGTTGTCCAGTCCGCTTGCTTAAGCAGTTGAGACACGTTCGACTTAATTTCAAGCGGTGTGAAGTCCTCTAAATCATCCAGCACTAACGGACCGCCTTGCATTTGCTTCATCGCTTGCCGTGAGCGTGAGAGTTTAGTTTTAAAATCAAGCAAGCCACCGCCTTTAATCTTCAAAATACCATTGGCATTTAAGGCGTTTTTGAGAGAGTTAAGCGTCAGCTTATCGCTGGCTTTCTGTATATTCAACTCCCTACTAAGAGCCATCAACGGGCTTACACTTGTCAAACCACCATCCACAGATAGCAATTTAAAGTGTAAGACGTCACCTTGTGGGACGTGCTGTTTTGGTGGAATGCGTGGGTCGTCAAAAGTGATGTTATAGTAAATTCCATCTTTATTATCTAACCGATTAAATGAGACTTGAGACGGTCGCAAATATTCCCACTTCATATCCCGCCCATTTTCATTTCGCCATCGATAAGCAAAGGCTTCCCCACCAAGTAGCATTTGAGCAAAGATAGATTGATAGAAATTAAAGCGGTTAGCATTGTTTGACGGGTTATCAATGATTCCCTGTAATTGTTTCCGACTGGCTGTCAGTTTAACGGTTGCAAGGTCGTTTGAGAGTTGATTAATAATAGAAAATAAGTCTGAGTTTCTGAGAGCAGTTTCAGCTGATACCCACTCACTACCCTGAATAGTAGCTAAAAACTCTGGATCAGTAATATCAAAAAAGCCCCCTTGACTGATTGGTGGGCTCTCTGTTGCAAGATTCGTTATATTAAATATTGGCAATTGTTATCACCTCCTTTCTAGCCTTTTTTGGCGGCTAGTTCACTAACCAACCCTGCTAGTATGAACGTGATTGTCATGCTAATGCCAAACCATACATAGCCAAGGTGGTAAGTGGTTATATTGAGTGAAATTGCAGCTAAAATGAACATTAAAATGTCGAAAATAGCCCAAATTGCCTTAAAAAACTTCAAAATCATATATTAATACTCCTCTAATAGCCCACTTTCTGGGTTTTTTAGCCATGCTAAAACTGCCTCTTGGCTCATATGTTCGACTTTCCATGTTGGATTGTTAGTGATAGCGTAATCTTCAAATGCGTACATGGCATCGTAAAAAGCATCGATAAGAGCATCCACAACGTCAATCTTGTAAGTGGATTTCATTTTGTCTACTTGGATACCGATGTTGTCCTCTTTAATAACTGCATTTATCAAGGCTTTACGCATAATCTCATCATCCAAGCGAGTGATATTGCCTTCGATAAATAGCGTTTGAAGGAATTTTGTAGGGTCTTTCAATTCACTTGTTCGTTGTCTAATTGGCATCATAGGAAAACTTGTATTAGATTCCAATGCTTTGATAATCTTAGACGTTCCCATAGCGTCATATCCGAAGAAAACGACATCAAGCGCGTTGTCTTCAACATAATCAATAAACCAGCGGTAAACTTCCTCTGGGTTAATAAGCCCTTGTGGATGGCTTGTAATCGTACAAAAGCCCTTGGCTTCCAAGTCTCGATAATTGACACCGTCCTGCTCCATCTTAGCCTCAAGCGAACCTGCTTGCTGCCAAGGAATGAAACTGTGTTGTTCGACGTGCCATTTCTGACTACCGTCTTCACCGACATAAGGATAGACGAAACCAATTGCTGTATTATCGCTGAACATTGAAGCATCTAGTCCGACATAAACACGCTTTCCACGTATGTCAAATTCAGGAATAACTGCATTTTCGATATCACTTAAATCAAGAAAGCTATTGCTATCAGCAAGTAACCAACAATTCATGTTTTTAACTTGGAAGTCTGCGAGGTTACCACTTAGCAGGTCGCTATCTCGCTTGTCCATTAACCCTTTCATAAGGTTCTCACGTTCGCTCTCCAAGTCTAGCAGTGGATTGCTCTTTGCCCATGTTTCTGGTTGGAAGACCTCGTCTAAGTTATCTTGCGACCAAACTAAGCAAAGATACGTATCAGCATCCCTACTATCGTCATCTTCCATAGCTTGCTGCAAAATCTTTTGGTCTTCCCTGAAAGGAACTGATGGGTTTGGGTAGGCAGTGGAGATTTGAATGAATTGCCTATTGGGCACCTTTACTTGCCCAGAAACAATCTTAGAAACCGCATCTCTTGTTTCAATTTCTCCAATTTCATCAAAAATAGCCGTTGTTCATTCAAGTAAAATGAAAACTATCATATTGCCCACTCTCAGCAGATATAGCTCTTAAAACGTTGTTGTTTGCTTTCATAATAACTTGGTCACTATGCAAGCCCAATTCAGTTTCATTTGCCAAACTCTTGAAAGGTTCGTTTTGGATTATCTGCTTCATCATTGATTTGATGTAACCAAGCAACTTGTTTGTTTGTTTGAAGTTGATTGATGTAACCAAATAGTCCTGATTGGAAAGTCCGAGGCTTTCAATAAAATACGAATACGCCGTAAGAATAGCCATCAAGTATGTCTTACCTTGACCTCGACCGACTGAAACAATGGCACGGCTGAAACGTTTACCACCGTTTGCATTTCTCCACCCAAAAAGCATACACAAAATAAATTTCTGCCACGGCATCAACTGTGTAGGTTCACCAGTGTCTACGTTTGGGCAGATCCTAGCGAAGCGCAGTAGCTTCGCTGCTTCGTCCGTGTCATAAAAATACGGAAAGTCGTCGTTACCTTGTCTTTGCAAATCACGCAAATGGCGGAAACATGCTAATTTAATCATGTAACCAGCCGTGATTCGACCTTCCAAGACATCAAAACAATACTTCGTGCCAGCGTCTTTATATTTTTGGGCGATGTCAGTGAAATCAAATTCTTTATACGCCGAATCTATATCATGAGTTTTTGTTAGATTTGTTTTCATTTACTATTAATCACCCCCTTTCAAAAAAAAAATAAAACGTTAGATATAACGCTTTATTTTTTGTTACTTAAATCTTGAGAGTACAAAAACATATGCTGCATCTATATCGTGAGTTTTTGTGTTGTACAGTTACTTAAATCTTGAGAGTACAAAAACGTCATATTGTTACCTCTAAATATATTATAACACTTATATACGTGTTGTGCAATTATGAACATTCACGTATAATATACTTAGCAGAACTTATCGAAAGAATACCTTGGAATGGCATAAGCCGTTCTTTTTTTATTTCCCTAAAAATTCCTTCAACATTTCCGTTGTTGAGACCTTATTTGTATCTTCACTCGCAATTTCCATAAGCTCTTTACGCCCTTTAGGGGTCAAACCAAGCTGAACACCAATTCTATTCAAGGTGTCAACGGCGTCTTTCATTGTGGCGACTGCTGGATTCTTTTTAAAACCAAGCGATTGTTCACCGAGAATTTCACCACTGCCTTGCGCTTGGATAGGCTTCCTGATTTCTTGCTGAATACCATTCTCTTTTATATCTTCATAAGCAAGCTTGTAAATTTCATAATTCGTACAGTAAGTTTCAACCAAGAACGTATCAATGCGTTGAATTTTATTTGTGTTTTCTAAAAACGGAATGATTTTGCGCCAAACTTCCCTTGCCACTGTTCCTAAATAATTCGGAGGGTCGCTTGGTAACCGCCCATTGTTCTGCTGATAATACGGATTCTTAACCACTCATCATTACTCCTCTCCGTTTGGTATAGCATGCCCCCACTTTCCGAATAGTGGGGGTGTGCTTCTTATAGGTAAAGGGCGTTTATCCCTAATTCATAGTATCGCCTCCTAAAAGCCCCATAATAGCGTCGTATGTCGTTTTTAATACCGTTTAAGGGTT
>ERZ1106981.825-NODE-825-length-18687-cov-3.096179_pt1 | contig 18687 bp, 13 predicted proteins | sample MGYA00403692_ERZ1106981 | MGnify/ENA primary metagenome ERZ1106981 (study PRJEB35170, sample SAMEA104062431) | human gut metagenome | biome: human gut; feature: human-associated habitat; material: faeces | place: Denmark | collected 2012-06-22 ... | reverse complement strand
CAGGGCAAACTCGAACGGGGTGAAGATCTGGAGGCGACGATCCGCCTGCGTGAAGAGCTGGCGGAACACAAACGCGCACTGCTGCAGATCCAGCAGATGGCAGCGAACTATGGCTTCGATATTTCTCGCCCGGCGATGAATGCGCAGGAAGCGGTACAGTGGGTTTACTTTGCCTATCTGGCCGCGGTGAAATCCCAGAACGGCGGGGCGATGTCGCTGGGACGCACGGCTTCGTTCCTGGATATTTATATCGAACGCGATATGCAGGCGGGTCGCCTGAGTGAGATCCAGGCGCAGGAACTGATCGATCATTTCATCATGAAGATCCGCATGGTGCGCTTCCTGCGTACTCCGGAGTTCGACACGCTCTTCTCCGGCGATCCTGTCTGGGCCACCGAAGTGATTGGCGGAATGGGGCTGGATGGCCGCACGCTGGTCACCAAAAACAGCTTCCGTTACCTGCATACCCTGCACACGATGGGACCTGCACCGGAGCCAAACCTGACGATCCTGTGGTCCGAACAACTGCCCGTCGCATTCAAGAAGTACGCTGCACAGATGTCGATCGACACCTCGTCGCTGCAGTATGAGAACGACGACCTGATGCGCGTGGATTTCAACAGCGACGACTACGCCATTGCCTGCTGCGTCAGCCCGATGGTGATCGGCAAGCAGATGCAGTTCTTCGGCGCCCGCGCCAATCTCGCCAAAACGCTGCTCTACGCGATTAACGGCGGGGTGGATGAGAAACTGAAGATCCAGGTGGGGCCGAAAACCGACCCTCTGCGTGATGAGGTGCTGGACTACGACACCGTGATGGCCAGCCTCGACCACTTTATGGACTGGCTGGCGGTGCAGTACATCAGCGCGCTGAACATCATCCATTGCATGCATGATAAGTACAGCTACGAGGCGGCGCTGATGGCCCTGCACGACCGCGACGTCTACCGCACGATGGCCTGCGGCATCGCCGGCCTGTCGGTGGCAGCGGATTCGTTGTCGGCGATAAAGTACGCCCGGGTGAAGCCGGTGCGCGATCACCACGGGCTGGCGGTGGACTTTGTCATTGAAGGCGACTATCCGCAGTACGGCAACAACGACGATCGGGCCGATGCCATCGCCTGCGACCTGGTGGAGCGCTTTATGCGCAAAATTCAGGCGCTCCCCACATGGCGTCAGGCGGTGCCGACCCAGTCGATCCTGACCATCACCTCCAACGTGGTATACGGCCAGAAAACCGGCAACACCCCGGACGGACGTCGGGCGGGGACGCCGTTCGCTCCGGGGGCCAATCCGATGCATGGCCGCGACCGGAAAGGGGCGGTGGCGTCGCTGACCTCGGTGGCGAAACTGCCGTTCACCTACGCCAAAGATGGCATCTCGTATACCTTCTCCATCGTGCCGGCGGCGCTCGGCAAAGCCCCGTCAGCGCAGGAAAACAACCTGGTGGGCCTGCTGGACGGCTACTTCCACCACGAGGAGACGGTGGAGGGGGGACAGCATCTCAACGTCAATGTGCTGAACCGGGAAAAGCTGCTCGATGCGATAGAACACCCGGAGCAGTATCCGAATCTGACGATCCGCGTCTCCGGCTATGCGGTCCGCTTTAACGCGCTGACCCGCGAACAGCAGCAGGATGTGATCTCCCGAACGTTCACCAGCCAACTCTGAGCGGCCACCGGGTCACAGGAGAGCCTTTACGGGCTCTCCTGTTATCATCTTCACATTACCGCAACAAAAAAATCACCACTGTTGATCATATTCGCATTTTTGCACCACGCTGGCGCGCAGCGACCGCTAACTGCATCTATGTTTAGCTCACGGGCCGGTACGGATACCGCGTTGTCCGGCTCGCCACGTGATGGCAACCGATCTCCTGACCTGAAAGGGAATGCGCCCTTGCCGGATGCGGCACGGGTTGCCGTCGCGTGCGTACCGACCGGGGCGACTGTTCTCCGGTGTTCCACTCCTTCCTGGCGGGATTTTTGCTTCTTCCACCCTGGCCGTCCTGGCGCTGCGCCAACGTCGGCACCACACGGTAAGTGATATTTTCTGCGTCATTCCATGACGCCAGGCTTTACATCGCTGAGGAATATCCGAATGTCTTTGAAACTGAAAACAATGACGCTTCATGTTGTGATAGCAGGTTGTATGAGCATGGCCTTTTACGCCCAGGCAGACGTGAAGATCGGCGTCGCCGGGCCCTTTACCGGCCCCAACGCCACCTACGGCGCCCAGTACTGGAAGGGGGCCTCGCAGGCGGTGGCCGATATCAATGCCGCCGGCGGCATCAAAGGCGAAAAGATTGTGCTGGTGCAGGGGGATGACGCGTGCGAACCGAAGCAGGCGGTGGCGGTGGCCAACCGGCTGGTGGATGAAGCGAAAGTCTCCGCCGTGGTGGGGCACTTTTGCTCTTCCTCAACGATGCCGGCCTCCGAGGTATATGACGAAGCCGGGATCCTGACCATTACCCCCGGCTCGACCAACCCGCAGATCACCGAGCGCGGCATGAAAGATCTCTTCCGCATGTGTGGTCGTGACGATCAGCAGGGGGCGATCGCCGCCAACTATATGCTGGACGTGCTGAAGGCGAAGAAAATCGCCGTCATCCACGATAAAGACACCTATGGTCAGGGGCTGGCCGATGCCACCCGCGCGGCGCTGGCGAAGCGGGGTACCAAAGAAGTGTTGTACGAAGGCCTTTCCCGCGGTGAAAAAGACTTTAACGCCCTGGTGACCAAGATCGGCGCCCTCAAGCCGGACGTGGTCTACTTTGGCGGCTGCCATCCGGAAGCCGGCCCGCTGGTGCGCCAGATGCGCGAGCAGGGGGTGCAGGCCAAATTCTTCTCCGGCGACTGTATCGTCACCGAGGAACTGGTCACGGCCGCCGGCGGGCCGCAGTTCACCAACGGCGTGCTGATGACCTTTGGTCAGGATCCGCGCACCCTCCCGGACGGCAAAGCGGTGATCGAGAAGTTCCGCGCCAGCGGCTTTGAGCCGGAAGGTTATACCCTCTACGCCTACGCCTCCATTCAGGCTATCGCCGCGGCCTGGAACGCCGTCGGTACCGATAACGCCAAAGCCAGCGACTGGCTGAAGAGCCACGACGTCGAGACGGTGATGGGCAAGAAAGCCTGGGATGGCAAAGGCGACCTCAAGGTGTCCGACTACGTGGTCTATCAGTGGGACGACAAGGGCAAATATCACCAGCTCTGATCGGCCACGACCTGAGGGCGCTCTGTCCTTTTGACTTGCGAATTGTCACATGACGGCGGTTGACCGGGAACGGAACCCGGCGGCCGTCTGCCTGGCGGCTGGAGGGGCTATGACGGCGTTTTTTCTGCAACAACTGATCAATGGGCTGACGCTGGGCGCGGTGTACGGCTTAATCGCCATCGGCTACACCATGGTGTATGGGATCATCGGCATGATCAACTTCGCCCACGGCGAGGTGTATATGGTCTCCGCCTACCTGTGCGCCATCGGCCTGGCGCTGCTCTCTTTCTTCGGGATCCACTCCTTTCCGCTGCTGATTTTCGCCACCCTGGTGTTCACCATCGTGGTCACCGGCGTATACGGCTGGGCGATCGAGCGCATCGCCTACCGGCCGCTGCGCAACTCGACGCGGCTGGCGCCGCTGATCTCGGCTATCGGGATGTCGCTGATCCTGCAGAACTATGTCCAGCTGAGCCAGGGGCCGAACCAGCAGGGGATCCCGACGCTGCTTAGCGGCGCGTTGCGCATGACGGTGGGCGATGGGGTGGTGCAGATCACCTGGACCAAGGTGTTTATTCTCGTCGCGGCGCTGGTGGGGATGCTTATCCTGACCTGGATTATTCAGTATACCCGGCTGGGGCGCATCTGCCGCGCCACCCAGCAGGACCGGCGCATGGCGGCGATCCTTGGCATCAATACCGACCGGGTGATCTCCCTGGTGTTTGTCATCGGCGCGGCGATGGCCGGTCTGGCCGGCGTGCTGGTGACCATGAACTACGGCACCTTCGACTTCTATATCGGATTTATTATCGGCATCAAAGCCTTCACCGCCGCGGTGCTGGGCGGGATCGGCTCGCTGCCTGGCGCGATGCTGGGTGGTCTGCTGCTTGGGGTGGCCGAAGCCCAGTTCGCCGGGCTGGTGAATTCGGATTACAAAGATGTCTTTTCCTTTGCGCTGCTGGTGGCGATCCTGATTTTTCGCCCGCAGGGGCTGCTGGGACGTCCGCTGGTGGCCAAGGTCTAAGGAGGCTTTATGGGTGAAATTACGCGCCAGCCTGCGCGGGCTATCCAAAACGCGCTGATCGACAGCGTACTGGCCGGCCTTTGCGCGTTAATTGTCTTTGGCCCGATCGTCGGCGTGGTGCTCAAAGGGTATGGTTTTACCCTCGCGCCTGCGCGGGTGGCGATTCTGGTGGCGGTGGTGATGGCCGGCAGGCTGGCGCTCAGTCTGCTGCTGCAGAGCCACAGGGGAAAAGCCTTTATTGCCCGCTTTGAGGGGGCGGATGACGGGGTGTACGTCCGGCCGCCGGGCTACCGCTCGCGGCTGCGCTGGATAATACCGCTGCTGGTGGGGCTGGCCATTGTCTTTCCGTTTCTCGCCACAAAATATCTGCTGACCGTGGCCATTCTTGGGCTGATCTACGTTCTGCTTGGCCTGGGGTTGAATATTGTGGTGGGCCTCGCGGGTCTGCTCGATCTGGGCTATGTGGCGTTTTACGCCATCGGCGCCTACGGCCTGGCGCTGGGCTACCAGTACCTGGGCCTCGGCTTCTGGGCGATGCTGCCGCTGGGGGCGGTGATGGCGGCCCTCGCCGGGGCGTTGCTGGGCTTTCCGGTGCTGCGTATGCATGGCGACTATCTGGCCATCGTCACCCTCGGCTTTGGCGAAATTATCCGCCTGGTGCTCAACAACTGGGTGAGCTTCACCGGCGGCCCTAACGGCGTACCGGTGCCATCCCCCACGCTGTTTGGCCTCGAGTTTACCCGCCGGGCCAAGGATGGCGGCATCCCCATCCATGAGTTTTTCCACGTCAGCTACAACCCCAACCTGAAATTCATCTTTCTCTACGCCGTGCTGTGCCTGGTGGTGATGCTGGTGCTGCTGGTGAAGCATCGCCTGACGCGGATGCCCATCGGCCGCGCCTGGGAGGCGCTGCGCGAGGATGAGATCGCCTGTCGGGCGATGGGGCTCAACCACGTGCTGGTGAAGCTCTCGGCGTTTATGCTCGGCGCGTCGACGGCCGGCATCGCCGGGGTGTTCTTCGCCAGCTATCAGGGGTTTGTTAACCCGACGTCGTTCACCTTTTTTGAGTCGGCGCTGATCCTGGCGATTGTGGTGCTCGGGGGAATGGGCTCCACCCTGGGAGTGGTACTGGCGGCGTTTGTTCTGACGGTCACCCCGGAGCTGCTGCGCGGTTTTGACGAATATCGGGTGCTGCTGTTCGGCGTGCTGATGGTGATGATGATGATCTGGCGGCCGCGCGGCCTGGGGCGCACCAGCCGCAGCGGGGTTGCGTTGCGAAAAGGAGTCGCGCCATGACCGACAGCATCTTACGCGTTGAGCATCTGATGATGCATTTCGGCGGCATCAAAGCGCTGAATGATGTCAATCTGGAGGTGGAGCGGGGGTCGATCACCGCCCTGATCGGCCCCAACGGCGCGGGCAAGACCACGGTGTTTAATTGCCTGACCGGTTTTTATCGGGCGACGGGGGGCAGTATCGTGCTGCGGGCGCGGGAAAAGGTCACCGATGTTATTCAGGTGCTGGGGCAGAAGCTTCACCCGGACGATTTTCTCCACCCGGCGCAGCTGGGGAGGCGGATCTATTACAAGATGTTCGGTGGCACCCATCTGGTGAACCGCGCTGGCATGGCGCGCACCTTCCAGAATATACGTTTATTCCGCGAGATGTCGGTGATCGAGAACCTGCTGGTGGCCCAGCATACCCAGGTCAACCGCCATCTGCTGGCCGGGATCCTCAATACCCGTGGGTATCGGCAGGCGGAGAATCAGGCGCTGGATCGCGCTTTTTACTGGCTGGAGGTGGTGGAGATGGTGGACTGCGCCAACCGTCTGGCGGGGACCCTCTCCTACGGACAGCAGCGGCGGCTGGAGATCGCCCGCGCCATGTGCACCCGTCCGGAGATGATCTGTCTGGACGAGCCGGCCGCCGGTCTCAACCCGGTGGAAACCCAGGCGCTGAGCCGGATTATTCGCTTTCTGCGCCAGCAGCACGGCATCACGGTGCTACTGATCGAGCATGATATGGGGATGGTGATGGAGATTTCGGATCATATCATCGTCCTCGATCACGGGGACGTCATCGCCCGCGGCGCGCCGCAGGCGATCCAGGCCAACGCCAGCGTGATTGCCGCCTATCTAGGCGCTGAGGAAGAGGAGACGCGCCGATGAGCCAGCCTTTGCTTGCCTTTAATGAGGTAGATGTCTTCTACGGGCCGATCCAGGCCCTGAAGCAGGTCTCTCTCACCGTCAATGAGGGGGAGACGGTGGCGCTGATCGGCGCCAACGGCGCCGGTAAATCAACGCTGCTGATGTCGGTCTTCGGCCAGCCGCGCATTGCCGGCGGGGAGATTTTCTATCGCGGGGAGGCGATCAGCCGGAAATCGACCCACTTTATCGCCAGCAACGGCATCGCCCAGGCCCCGGAAGGGCGGCGCATCTTTCCCGATATGACCGTCGAGGAGAATCTGCTAATGGGGACCATTGCCATTGGCAACCGCTATCAGGCCGAGGACAAGGCGCGAATGTACCAGCTGTTCCCCCGGCTGGAAGAGCGGCGGGGACAGCGGGCGATGACCCTCTCCGGCGGCGAGCAGCAGATGCTGGCCATCGCCCGGGCGCTGATGAGCAGACCGCGCCTGCTGCTGCTGGATGAGCCGAGCCTGGGGCTGGCGCCGCTGGTGGTGAAGCAGATTTTTCAGATCCTGCGCGAGCTGACGGCCCAGGGGATGACGCTGTTTCTGGTGGAGCAGAATGCCCGCCATGCCCTCAACCTGTCGGACCGCGCCTACGTGATGGTGAACGGCCAGATCCGCCTGAGCGGTAGCGGCCAGACGCTGCTCAACGACCCGGAGGTGCGTAAGGCATATCTGGGGATCAGCGGCTGAGGGGGTTATTCCCGCGGTTCGTTACGGGTTTTAATGTGCTGCCAGAAACGTTCGGCGGCCTGGTTAAGCCGCGAGCCGGAGCGGTAGAGCCAGGCGCCGATCGGCAGCGACAGGCTCTCATCGAGGATCGTCAGCCGGCCTTCGTCCAGTTCGCGCTGAATAGAGTATTGCGGCAGCCAGCCCACGCCGTCGCCATTGAGGATCATGCGCTTGAGCAGCTCGCTCATGGAAGAGACAAAGGTGAGAGAGAAGGTAATCTCCGGCGTGCGGTCGATCACCTGGTTCACCTGGCGCCCCATATAGCTGTCGTTGGCGTATTTCATCAGCGGCAGCACGCCGCGATGTAAATGAAACAGCGGGCGGCCATGTTCGTCGCAGGGAGAGACCAGGTGCAGGTAAGAATCAAAAATTTTATGATTAATAAACGGATAGTTCATCAATTCTTCATTATAGAAGGAGAGGATAAAATCGCTTTTTCCCTCTTTCAGGTTAAATACGGCGTCGTTGACGTTAATCGATTCAACATGAAAAGTCTTATTTTTACGGTCGGTGTAACCGGCGATGATCTCCGGCAGTAATAACACCGACAGCGAAGGGGCGGCGTCGATTCTTATTTTCTGGGTGGTGTTATTTAAGCCTTTAATACGGCTGATCTGAAAATCCATGTCATCGAGCATATTTCGCGCATAGCCGACAAAAATTTTCCCGCGGTTGGTCAGCTGCAGAGGGTTGGCGCTACGATCGAAGATGCTGAATCCGAGGGAAGCCTCCAGCGACTGGATGCGTCGGCTGAACGAAGACTGAGAGATGTTGCGGGCTTTGGCCGCCAGGGTAAAGCTGCGCGACTCCTCAAGGGCAATCACATCATACAGCCATTTTACTTCCAGATTTGCCAACACCGATCCAGTCCTCAAAAACGCAATAAAGGCTATGCAATTTTAGCATAGCGCATAGAAACTATGCAATTAACATAATTATCGACAGGTGTTAACATTTTTTGGAAAGTTGAGATTTATGAATGCATATCGGCGACCCTACATGAGCACGATATGAAATCGCGACTCACGGTTATTTATTGCTTTATTTCATTGTCCAGGACTTATCTTATTAAATAGCCGGCGACGATGACGAAAGCAATGAATAACCCAGGCCTCTTACCTTAAATAGTTTGTCAGGAGTTCCATGTCACAACAAATTGAATCAGTAAAAATGGCTCTGCAGGAGCTGGGGATTAATGCAAGCGGCGAATTCTATTACAACCCTGATTACGATTTGCTTATTGCACATGAAACCTCTCCTGAGCTGACCGGCGCGGCCCGCGGCGTGATGACCGACTCTGGCGCTGTGGCTGTTGATACCGGGATCTTCACCGGCCGTTCGCCGCGCGATAAATACATCGTCCGCGACGAACAGACTCGCGACACCGTCTGGTGGGCAGACTCCGGCCTCGGCCGCAATGACAACAAACCGTTATCGCCAGACGTGTGGCGCAGCCTGAAAAGCCTGGTCGCGGGCCAGCTGAGCGGCAAAAAACTGTACGTCATCGACGCCTGGTGCGGCGCCAGCCCGGACACCCGTCTTGGCGTACGCTTCGTCACCGAGGTGGCGTGGCAGGCCCACTTTGTCAAAAACATGTTTATCGTGCCAAGCGCCGACGAGCTGGCCAGCTTTACGCCAGACTTCGTGGTGCTCAACGGCGCGGGCTGCACCAATGCCAACTGGCAGGCGCAGGGGATGAACTCCGAGAACTTTGTCGCCTTTAATCTGAGCGAGCGTATTCAGCTCATCGGCGGTACCTGGTACGGCGGCGAAATGAAGAAAGGGCTGTTCTCGGTCATGAACTACCTGCTGCCGCAGAAAGGCATCGCGTCGATGCACTGCTCGGCCAACCGTGGCGAAGCAGGGGACGTGGCGCTGTTCTTCGGCCTCTCCGGGACCGGGAAAACCACCCTGTCGACCGATCCGCATCGTCAGCTGATCGGCGATGATGAGCACGGCTGGGACGATGACGGCGTGTTTAACTTCGAAGGCGGCTGCTACGCCAAGACCATCAATCTCGATCCGCAGGCGGAGCCGGAGATTTATGGCGCCATCCGCCGCAATGCGCTGCTGGAAAACGTGGTGGTGCGCGCTGACGGCAGCGTGGATTATGCCGACGGCAGCAAAACCGAAAACACCCGCGTCTCCTATCCGCTGTCGCATATCGACAATATCGTCAAGCCGGTGTCCCGCGCGGGCCATCCGTCGAAGGTGATTTTCCTTGCCGCCGATGCGTTTGGCGTCCTGCCGCCGGTCTCCCGTCTGACCACCGAGCAGATGCAGTACCATTTCCTGTCGGGTTTCACCTCGAAGCTGGCGGGCACCGAGCGCGGCATTACCCAGCCGACGCCGACCTTCTCCGCCTGCTATGGCGCGGCGTTCCTGCTGCTTCACCCGACCCAGTACGCCAGCGTCCTGGCGGCGAAGATGGCGGAGTCCGGCGCCGAAGCCTGGCTGGTCAACACCGGCTGGAACGGCGAGGGCAAACGCCTGTCGCTGCGCGATACCCGCAGCATCATTAGCGCGATCCTCAACGGCACTACCGGCCCGCTGCGCGAGGAGACCATCCCGGTGTTCGGTCTTGCGATCCCGCAGAGCATTCCAGGGGTAGACAGCGCGGTGCTGGATCCGCGTAATGGCTGGAGTTCAGCGGATAAATGGCAGGAGAAGGCCGAGAGCCTGGCTCAGCTGTTTATGGATAACTTCAAGCAGTACAGCGATACCGAAGCGGGCGCGCGTCTGGCGCTGGCCCCGCAGAAAGACTGGCCGGTTAACGCCATCGCCAGCCGGGTGCTGCCGACCCTGCAGGCGATCCAGCGCGCCTCCGGCAAAGCGTCGCTGGCCGATATTATCGTGCTGGCCGGCGTGGTCGGCGTTGAGCAGGCGGCCGCTGCCGCCGGCGTCAGCGTCAATGTGCCGTTTACCCCAGGCCGCGTCGACGCTCTGCCTGAGCAGACCGACGTCGAGTCGTTTGATCTGCTGCAGCCGCTGGCGGATGGCTTCCGCAACTATCGCCGTATCGAAGGCGGTGTCTCGACGGAAACCCTGCTGATCGATAAAGCGCAGCAGCTGACGCTAACCGCCCCGGAAATGACCGTGCTGGTCGGTGGCTTGCGCGTACTGGGCGCGAACTACGACGGCAGCAAACACGGGGTGTTTACCGACCGCGTCGGCGTGCTCAGCAATGACTTCTTCGTCAATCTGCTTGATATGGCTACCGTCTGGAAAGCGGCCGATGATAACGCGGAGCTGTTTACCGGCAGCGACCGTAAAACCGGCGAAGCGAAGTACAGCGCCACCCGCGTGGATCTGGTGTTTGGCTCCAACTCGGTACTGCGCGCCCTGGCGGAAGTGTACGCCTGCGCCGACGGGCAGCAGAAGCTGGTGCATGACTTCGTTGCCGCCTGGACCAAGGTGATGAACCTCGACCGCTTCGATCTGTAATCCTCTCGCCCCGGCTCCCGCCGGGGCGTTTTTCTTATACCGCCCGCGGCAGCTGTTGCAGGCGACTCCGCGTTCGTTGAATATCCTCCAGTTCCACCCCTGCCACCAGCGTCTCCAGGTCGCAGCGGGTCACCAGCAGCAGGCGGATCTGCTTTTCATACAGCACATCAATCACATTGATAAAGCGCTGCTGGGCCGCCGGCCCCACCGTAGCCAATGGCGGCACCTCGTCCAGTAGCCAGACGGCATAGCTTTCGCAGAGCGTCAGATAGTCCATCACCGCCGTGGCGGCCTGACAAAGCTGGGTAAAGGTGAAGTGCAGCAACGCGGGCGACGCCGCGGCCGCCAGCAGCGTGCGATAGCCTACCGTCAGCGAAACCGGTTCGCCAGGCAGCGACGGCAGGTCATACAGCTGACGCTGTTGTGCATTCGGATTAACCCACATCCGCCCGCTGCAGAAGGCGTTATCCTGGCTCAGATGCCGTTCGCGATAATCTTCCTCGCCGTTCAGCGCCACCACCGTTAGATGGGCGCGGATCAGCGCGATCGACGGTAAAAAGCGATCGTGATACAGCGGATTGGGCAGCAGCATCTCCGGTGGGTAGTTTGAGGTGGCCAGCAGCACGATACCGTGTTGAAAGAGGTGTTCCAGCAAGGCTTTAATCAGCATGGCGTCGCCGGGGTCGTGCAGATGAAATTCGTCGAAGCATAGCAGGCGGCAACCGGATGTCATCTGCCTCATCACCGTCTGCAGGTCGGGCGCTCCGGGGGCATTCAGCCGCTGGTGCAGTTCGCGGAAGAAGTGATGAAAATGGACCCGCCGCCTGGCGGCGAGCGGCAGGCTGGCGAAAAAGTGGTCGAGGATAAAGCTTTTCCCTCGCCCGGTACGTCCCCAGACGTATACCCCCTGCGGCCTGCCTGTCGTGGACACCAACTGCTGACCGAGGGCGTCAAGGCGGGCGATGAGTGACAGCTGATCGTCGTCCAGCGTCAGACGCGCCCGCGCCGCCTGCTCGGCCATCACGCGGGTAAAACGAAAATCAGCCGTCACCTCTGTGGGACCAGATTCCGAGGGTACACATCCATTATTTAACATTCTTATAACCTCCTGCGAGGAGGCCATTCTAGCCGCTTTCCCGCGGGATGGCGAATCGCGCGACGAGCGGCCATTTCCGCTGCTCCGCCGCCAGCCCCTACGCCTCTCCGACACGCCAGTGCACCGATGTGACGTTCTGCTGAACGCCCATTTGCGCCATAATTTGCGCCAGCGTTTTTTGGTGCTGCTTATGGCTAATCAGCTGTGCGCAAATCTCCAGATGGTCCGCTGTGTCCGCCGCCGCCGACTGCAATCCCTGCAGGGTAAACCGCTGCTGCTGCGCAATATTCAGCAACAGCTGACGCACGGCATTTTCATGTTCGCGCAGACAGGTGACGCGTAAGACATAGCGTTTCTCTTCGTCACCGGCCCCCGGCAAGGCATGAATGCGCTGCGCCGCCTCGCGCAGCAGGATATTGGCGCACAGAATAATCAGCGTAGCCGCCGTCGCGTTCCAGAACTGTCCCAGGCCGCAGAGTACGCCGATCCCGGCCGAACACCACAGCGTGGCGGCGGTATTGAGGCCGCGGACGTTCATGCCATCGCGCATAATCACCCCTGCCCCAAGAAAGCCGATACCGGAGACGATCTGCGCTGCAATACGCCCCGGGCTGTCCGGCGAGGCCGACATCGCGCTGAGAATAAACACCGCCGCGCCGGTGGCCACCAGGGCATTGGTGCGTAAACCGGCCATACGTTGCCGCCACTGTCGTTCCGCGCCGATCAGCGCCCCCAACAACATTGCCGCGAGTAAATGTGTCATATAAGGAAATACCATCGCGCCTTCCTCCAGAAAACAGAAAGCCAAAAATTACAGATGTAGCGCTCAGCCGCGCCGGGCGATTAGCGGGTGGATGATGGTGGAGGAAATAAGGGTCTGGAAAACATAAACATAACGCTGCCTCTCGCGCTCAATGGCGCATAAATTATTGAGGGAGGCAATCCGGAACTGAGAGATTGCTGCCCGCCGGGACGGCAAGCAGCGAAATGATCGCGTTAGCTTGCCGGAAAATCGCAATAAGGGTGACTGTCCAACGTATGACTCCTGAATAAAAGTGGGCACATTATAGCCCGGGGTAATGATGGGTAAAGCACGAAAACGCCGCCGGTGACGATTCGTTTAGTTTGTCTTTCGCGGGTCCTGCGTAGCGTGACATCGCCAGGCGACTAAAATGCCGTCAGCGGTGAATTACTTCAATTCTGTCGCTGGGATGCGGCGAAAACCAGCATGAATATCAACTTTATGTCTCCCCAGCGCGATCTTACGCTAAAGAATGTCGCTAAGGCTAAGGATTAAAAATTTAAAACTATTAACAATCAATTAACATTAGCAGGCAAACCATTCTTCCTGAGGAACACAACACCATGTCTACCACCCAGGTTCTCGGCGAAACGCCCTATGCTTCGCCAGGACAACCGCACGCCAGCTTAACCGGACGCATTGATGCGCTGCCCGCCTCATTTGGGTTATGGTCGTTTATTACCCTGCTCTCACTTGGCGGCTTCTTTGAGCTCTACGATCTCTTCCAGACCGGGTATATCAGCGCGGGCCTGCTGGCGGAGGGCATTTTCCACACCGGACAGGCGGGCATCTTCGGCATCGCCGACCAGGCGGCCTTCGCCTCCGCCACCTTTATGGGGCTGTTTATTGGCGCCAGTCTGCTGGCGCCGCTGGCGGACAAACTGGGCCGCCGCCTGACCTTTATGGTGGCGCTCGCCTGGTACGGTCTTTTTTCGCTGCTGATGGCGACGCAGAGTAGCGCGGAAGGGGTGATCTTCTTCCGCTTTCTGGTGGGGATCGGCCTCGGCATTGAGCTGGTGACCATTGATACTTACCTCAGCGAATGGGTGCCAACCCATCTGCGCAATAAAGCCTTTGCCTTTGCCTTCTTCATCCAGTTCCTCTCGGTTCCGGCGGTGGCGCTGATGTCCTGGATGCTGGTGCCGACCACCCTGTTCGGCCTCAGCGGCTGGCGCTGGGTGATCATCTTTGGCGCACTGTTCTCGCTGGCGATCTGGTTTATCCGTAAAAAGCTACCGGAGTCAGCCCGCTGGCTGGAAAGCAAAGGGCGGCATGATGACGCGCATACGGTGATGTGTGAGATGGAAGCCCGCTGCGGCCTGACGCCGTCGCCGAAGCATGCGCATGCGGCACAGAGCGTCGTCAAACGCGGCACCTTCCGCGAAATCTGGGCGCCGCAGTATCGGCAGCGCACCCTGATGCTAATGGTGATGAACTTCTTCCAGGCGATCGGTTTCTTCGGCTTTGGCAACTGGCTGCCGGCGCTGCTCTCCGGTCAGGGCGCCAGCATCACCCATAGCCTGCTGTACGCCTTCTTTATCACCCTCGCCTATCCGCTGGGCTGCCTGTTCTGCACCCGCTTCGTGCATCGCTTTGAAAACAAGTGGCAGATTGTCCTCTCCGCGCTGATGACCGTTATCTTCGGCACCCTGTTCGCTCTGCAAAACAGTCCGATCCTGTTGGTGATCTGCGGGTTTATGATCACCTGGTCCAACGCCTGGCTGACCATCAGCTACCACGCCTACCAGGCCGAGGTCTTCCCGACCCATATTCGCGCCCGCGCCGTCGGCTTCTGCTACTCGTTCAGCCGGCTCTCGACCGCGGTGACCAGCATTCTGATCGGCATTATTCTGCAATACGCCGGCACGCCGGGAGTAATTAGCTTTATCGTCGTCAGTATGCTGATGGTGATGCTGTCGGTGGGGATCTTCGGCCCGAGAACGCGGGGCATTCGTCTGGAGAATATCTGATGGCGGTCGCCGCCGAGGGTGCCGGCGGCGACATATTTTATCAGTTGCGATGTTGCAGCTGGCGCTGAACCTCAATAAGCTCCGCGATCAACTCCCGCGCAAGCATAGAGGTCATTATATGATCCTGGGCATGTACCAGAATAAGATTAACCGGTACTTTGCCACAGCCCTCATCCATACCGATAAGCATGGTTTGTACATCATGCGCGCGTTTTGCGGCATCTGCGGCGTCCTGCATCAGCCTATCAACGTCCTGCCACACTCCTTTTCTGGCGGCTTGCAGCGCCTGCATCGCCAGACTGCGGGACTCACCGGCGTTAATGATGAGTTCCATGACGGTTGCTTCCATATCCATACGGTTTCCCTACTTGTTGAGTGAATGACGGCTGTTGCCATAGTTAATATTTGTGATGTGTACTGCAGGAGGGATAAAAAATTGTCATTAAGGCTTGTAACTTCTGGACAGCATTAAGCGGCGCCGCAATACCACTTTTACCAACGGTCCAGCATCACCGGGGCTATATTGACACTCTCCCATCAGAGGGGCGTTTAGGCATTTTAGTGACAAGCCGCCAGGTCGGCGGCCCGGCCTCAGCCAAATATCCCCTGCGCCTCGGCGAAGCATTTTTCCGCCAGGGTCGAGACTGGTTCCTGCTGGCGCATAATCAGCGCCAGCTGTGAATCAACATGGGTTTCGGCGATCGGCAGAATTTCAAGATTATCGCTTAGCGCTTCGAGGCCGTTGTTAAGCGGCATAATGGCGCAGCAGATCCCCGCCTGCACCGCCTGGATAATCTGAAACGTCGAATCACTTTCAAAGACATACCTCGGCGTTAGCCCTTTGGCCTTAAAGCTGATTTCAATCGATTCCCGGTAATACATCCCCTTGGTCAGAAAGCCGAGGGGCAGCGTCGCCAGCGTCTCCCATCCCGGCGTCCCGGCGCTGAAGTCGAAATGGCGTTTATCGTGCAGCAGTCCCATCCGGGTTTGCGGCAAGCGAGCAATCTTGAACTGACCTTCATCCAGATGCTGCAGATAACAGATCCCCAGATCCAGCTGATTACGGCTGACGCCATCGATAATCTGCTCCGAGGTCATCGACAACAGGCTGAACTGCAGCGCCGGATATTTCTCCGCCAGGGGTCTAATCAACTGCATCGGATTGAGGCTCGCCAGCGGCACCATAACGACCCGCAGCTGGCCGACCATCTGCCCGCGACAGATGGCCGCCTCTGCCGCCAGGCCGTCATGAGCGGCCAGCACCGCCCGCGCCCAGGCCAGGATCCGCTCTCCCTCTGGGGTAAAACCTTCAAAGCGTTGGCCGCGCTGGATCAGCGTCAGGTTCAGCTCCTCTTCCAGGTTACGAATGCGCATGGAGAGCGTCGGCTGGGTAATATGACAGGCCGCCGCCGCCTGGCCAAAATGGCGCGTCTGATCGAGCGCGATCAAATACTTGAGTTGCTTAATATCCATTCTCTTTCCCGTTTGAACCCCGCCGTTCACCCCCGGGGCCGCGCACAGGTTACCAGAATGTTAGTTTCGCTAGCGATAAATTCAAGCGAGGACACCACGAGGTGCTGCGGGGCGCAGGACGGCGCAACGCCGCTCTGCGCTATACCTTTTTAGCGCCCGCCGGCCAGCGGACGGATCTCTTTCGAGCGCAGCGTCAGGCGAACGGGAACCGACTTATACGAAGGGGTGCCGCTCTCTTCATCGAGATAGTTCAGCGGCACCAGCACGTTGGCTTCCGGATAATAGGCGCCGACGGTGCCCGGCGCAATGCCGTAGGCCACCACCGTGATATCTTCCAGCGTCAGCGCGCTTCCCGGCAGCGCGGTATGGATATCCACCCGATCGCCATGCTCCAGACCCTGGGCGGCCATATCCTGCTCGTTCATAAACAGCACGTCGCGGCGGCCAAAGACGCCACGGTAGCGGTCATCCATCGCGTAGATGGTGGTGTTGTACTGGTCATGACTGCGCAGCGTCACCAGGCGCATCACGTCCTCACCCTCCACCACCACGTTCTCATGCACCCCTTTAAATACCGAGAACATGGCTTTACCGGTGGCGGTAGGCCAGATGCGCTCGGTCGGCGGCAGCGGCATGCGGAAGCCTCCAGGATGGCGAATGCGCTGGTTATAATCCTCGAACCCAGGAATGGTCTGTTCGATCAGATCGCGAATGCGATCGTAGTCTTCCACGAGGTACTGCCAGTCCACTTTGCTGGCCGGCAAGGTGGCCTTCGCCAGACCGGCGACAATCGCCGGCTCCGAGCGCAGCATCGGCGAGGCGGGCTTAAGCTTGCCCGACGAAGCATGCACCATCGACATCGAATCCTCGACGGTGATCGACTGCCGGCCGCTGGCCTGCAGGTCAAGCTCGGTGCGGCCCAGACACGGCAGAATAAAGGTCTCTTTCGCCGTCAGGAGATGTGAGCGGTTGAGCTTGGTGCCGACGTGAACGCTGAGCTCAAGGCCGCGCATCGCCGGGAAGGCGCGTTCGTGGTCCGGCATCGCTACGGCGAAGTTGCCCCCAAGGCAGATCAGCGCTTTGGCTTCGCCGGCGATCATGGCCTCCAGGGCTTTTACCGCATCGTGGCCATGATGCCGCGGCGGCGTAATCCCCATCACCCGCTGCAGGCTGTCGAGGAAAGCCGCGGAGGGTTTTTCGCTGATCCCGACAGTGCGGTTACCCTGGACGTTCGAGTGACCGCGCAAAGGACAGATCCCGGCCCCCGGCTTGCCGATATTGCCGCGCATCAGCAGCAGGTCGGCAATCAGACGCACGTTGGAGGTGCCTTTGTTATGCTGGGTGATGCCCATACCGTAGGTGACGATGGTGGCCCTGGATTTGGCGTAAGCCGCCGCAACCTGGGTCAGGGATTCGCGCGTCAGGCCAGACTCCTGCTCGATATCCTGCCAGCGGGTGGCGTGGAGGTCATCGGCGAAGGCGGTGAATCCCTGGGTATGTTGGGCGATAAACGCGTGGTCGAGCACATTGCCCTGTTCCTCCTCCAGCTGCAGCAGCGCTTTGGCGATCCCTTTCAGCGCCGCCGCGTCGCCCCCGGCCCGTACCTGGTAGTAGGTCGAGGCGATCGGCGTCGAGCGCCGGGTCGCCATCTCCATCACGTTCTGCGGATCGGCAAAACGCTCCAGCGCCCGTTCACGCAGCGGATTGAAAACGATAATCGGCACGCCGCGGCGGGATAGCTCATGCAGGGTGCCCATCATCCGCGGGTGGTTGGTGCCCGGATTATGGCCGATGGAGATCACCAGCTCGGTCTGGTCAAAATCGTCGAGGGAGACGGTGCCTTTACCAATGCCGATCGACTGTGGCAGGCCCACGCTGGTGGATTCATGACACATGTTGGAGCAATCGGGGAAGTTGTTAGTGCCATACTCGCGGGCAAACAGCTGGAACAGCCACGCCGCTTCGTTGGAGGCGCGCCCGGAAGTATAGAACTCGACCTCGTCCGGCTGCATGCCGCTGACCACTTCGCCGATACGCGCAAAAGCGCTTTCCCAGCTGGTCGGGCGCAGCGTGTCGCTGGCGCGATCGTAGACCAGCGGATGGGTTAACCGACCGTAGCCTTCGAGCTCAAAGTCGCTTTTGGCCAGCAGCGAGGTGACCGTGTTCGCCGCCAGAAATTTCGGCGTAACGCGTTTGCTGGTCGCTTCCCAGGTCACCGCTTTGGCGCCGTTTTCGCAGAACTGAAACGTCGATTTATGCTCTTTGTCGGGCCAGGCGCAGCCGGGACAATCAAAGCCATCCGGCTGATTGGTCCGCAGCAGCGTGGCGGGGGCATCGAGCGCATCCATTTGCGTACGAACGGCGATAGCGGTGGCTTTTAAGGCACCCCAGCCGCCCGCCGGACCATCATAGGGATGGACGCCGGGAACGACGCGTCTTCTGTTACTCATGTTCACTCCTGATGCGCTTTCGGCGGCGTATGGCAGGTGAAACGCCGCACGATCTCTTATCACCCGTTACCAGCCAGGATAACGGGCGTTTTTGTTAACGAAAGCATAACAATCAGGGCCATGACTGTATAATCAATGTTATCTATCACGCGTTAGATTTAACTTATTTAACAGTTACGCAGAGAGAATCATCAGGTCAGATTGTAGTAGCGGTCGGGCTGCAGCGTTTCCGGCAGCGGGTGCTGACCGGTCATATCCAACAGGTTGCGTTCGATGGTGTTGCACATGG
>ERZ1106981.822-NODE-822-length-18767-cov-59.072413_pt1 | contig 18767 bp, 9 predicted proteins | sample MGYA00403692_ERZ1106981 | MGnify/ENA primary metagenome ERZ1106981 (study PRJEB35170, sample SAMEA104062431) | human gut metagenome | biome: human gut; feature: human-associated habitat; material: faeces | place: Denmark | collected 2012-06-22 ... | reverse complement strand
GTGAGTGAATAAGGATGAAGGGTCCGGGAATCAACGATTATTTAAGAATACTTCAACAGAAGAAGCAGGAGGCGCATGACCGAGGGGAGAAATGGATAGAAATTAGTTCCAAAGAACTGCATCAGGAGGTGTCGCCGGAACACGCGACCATGCCGACCTGCTGCCAGGCGATTTACAAGCTGTTATATCAGGGCGATGATATTCTGCAGCGGCCGAAGGGACAAACCGGTTTCGGTTCGCATTTGCGGGTTCGGTACTATGTCGACAATCTGACGGATCGGGAAGTCATGTTCCCGGCGAAAAAGCGCGGCCGGCCTGCGAAGAGCGAGGAACAGAAGCGCCGCGACCGGATGATGAAAAGCAGCCGGAATACGGAAGACCTGCGCCGGATTTTAGCGGCCTGGTTAAATGAACGCGGATGGCAGACAACTGAATTTCCAAATAAAATTCAGGCGGAAAAAGATGGAATTACCTGGATTATTGAGGTTCAGGGAACGCATCGCGGCCGCCGTCAGCCGCTGCCGGCGAAGATCAATTCCATTCTCAAAGATATCAGCGAGGATACAGCCAGCTCTATTCGTTACAGCGTTGCGTTTAACGATTCTTCGGTGTACCGCAAGCAGTGGAGCGAGATTCCCAAGGTTGTGAAAAACAAGCTGAATGTCAGCGTTATTCTGGCGGATAAAAGCGGGAATATCCAGGAAGTTAAATAATTGTCAGTCCAAGGCAAAGAATCCCCCCTTAACGGAAAAACAAAGAAAGATCCCTCATTTTGAAGCGGATCTTTTTTTGTGTGTGAAAGTGAAGCGTTTCAGCTTGCTTCTTTTGCAATCTTGGTGACTGCGCGAAGCGCAGTCATGGAGATCAAGATGAAAATTTATTCAAATTCCCAGGAATTGGCTTAAAAAGTAGACTTTACCTGACGATTGAAATATAATAAGAATTACTGGAAAAACCGTTTGTTTTTGACATAATCAGGCCCGGTGCAAAAGGTCTACTTTATTAGACACGCTTGGAAAGACAGGTGATAAAGGTGGAAGTTTTCGGGATTAACAGCGCGATCGAGCATATCTTGATCTTCTTAAAAAATGAAGTCCAGGCCGCGGAGCTGACGGATTTGAGGAAATCCGATTACCGGGAACCGCTGTTTGCCGTTCTAATAGAATGTCCGCTGGGCTTGTATCGTTTGGAAACCTGGCGTGAAGTTTTTCGCTGGCTGAACTGGACGCTGGAATTTTCAGATTATGATGAATTGAAAGCCGCGTTGGAAAATGCGCGAATGAAGCAAAAAAGTTAAGAACTGCGGGAGCGGTTCTTTTGCTTTCCGATGAAAAGGAAGCTGTGAGCATAGACTAAAATGGAAGACGTTCATTGCTTTGCGGCTGCGGATAGAGGTTGTTTCTCAGCGATGATCGGATAAAAGAAACGGAGGAAACGTCATGATAATTCAAACGCTGCGGGCGGGGCGGGAACAAGAAATCCTGCGTTTGTATGAGGTGGTCGGCTGGACGGCTTATTTGAGCCAGTTAGATCGGATAAAACCAGCTTTCGATCACTCGCTCTGTGTGCTGGAACTGTGCGATGACGACGATCGGCTGTTAGGCTTTGTCCGTGCGGTTGGCGATGGAGAAACGATCCTCTATATCCAGGATTTGATTGTCGATCCCTCCGTACAGAATCAAGGCTGGGGTACGCTGTTGCTGAAAACGATGGCGGATCGGTATCCGCAGGTCCGCCAGAAAATCCTGTTGAGCGATGACGTTGAGAAAACGCTGCGCTTTTATCGTCGGCTGGGCTGGCAGCCGGTAAGTGAGCTTCATTGTCAGGCATTGATCAAAATCATTCGTTAAAGCTTGGCCATGAAAATTAAGATTAATAACTCAATAATCAGTTATTAATTTCTTTTCGTTATGAATAAAAGCGAAGGAATAGCGGGTTTTAGTAAATTGTGTATAATTTGTGAAATTTTTCTTGATTATCTGTCTTAAATTGATATACTAAAAACGCAAAAGCATTTGCAAAGGAGAGAATGAAATGAAAAAATTAGTTGCTCTTACTCTTGCCAGCTTGATGCTTCTGGCGGGCTGCTCCAGCACGCCGAAGAACGATGGCAACGAGGCAACACCGACTCCGGAAGCGGCAGCGACTGAAGCTGACGTTATCGTCGTAGGCGCCGGCGGAGCGGGCATGACAGCGGCGATCGAAGCTGTAAACGCAGGCAAGTCAGTTATCGTGATTGAAAAGGCAGCGATGACCGGCGGAAACACCACGCGTTCTACCGGCGGCATGAACGCGGCGAATACACCGGAACAGGATCTGATTGAATTTGCGGAAGAAGCGGGCGTCGAAAAGATGCTGGCGAGCGCAAAGGAAAACTATCCGGATTTAGCGGAGCTGACAGCGACCGTGGAAAAGCAGTATGAAGAATACAAAGCCAATCCGACAGGTTACTTTGATACGGAAGAACTGTTTATGCTGGACACACTGGTCGGCGGCAAGAACCTGAACGATCACGCTTTAGTTGAAGTTCTGGCGAATGAAGCGAAGAACGGTATTGAATGGTTAAAGACAATCGACGCAAATCTGTCGCAGGTCGGCAGCTTCGGCGGCGCGAGCGTTAAGCGGATTCATAAGCCGGTCAACGATGAAGGCAAGACAGTCGCAGTCGGTTCTTACCTGGTTCCGAAGCTGACAAAAGCAGCAGAAGACAAAGGCGTTCAGTTTGTTATGGAAACGGCGGCAACCGAATTAGTCGTTACTGACGGCAAGGTTACCGGCGTCAAGGCTGGCGATACGACGTATACCGGCAAAGCGGTGATCTTATCGACCGGCGGCTTTGCGGCGAATACGGAAATGGTTCTGAAATATAAGCCAAGTTATGAAGGTTTTGTCTGCACGAACGCTCCGGGCATGACGGGCGACGGCATCGTGATGGCGACGGCCATCGGCGCGGATACGGTAGATATGGAACAGATCCAGATCCATCCGACAGTTTCTCAGGAAACCAGCGCGCTGATCACAGAAGGTCTGCGCGGCGACGGCGCGATTCTGGTTAACAGCGAAGGCAAGCGGTTCTTTGACGAAGTCGGCACGCGTGATGCGGTATCGGCAGCGGAAGTGGCGCAGCCGGGCGGATTCGCATGGCTGATCGTCGATAACAAGATGGTTGAAGCTTCCAGCGTTATCGCAGGCTACATCAAACAGGGTCTGACAGTGGAAGGCGCTGACGTTGAAGCTTTGGCGGCGGCGATGGGTGTTGATGGTGCGGCTTTAGTAGAAACGATGGACAAGTGGAATGCTTGCGTCGAAGCCGGCAAGGATGAAGAATTCGGCCGGACCAGCTTTGCGAACAAACTGGATGAAGGTCCTTACTACGCGATCAAAGTGGCTCCGGGCGTTCACCACACGATGGGCGGTCTGAAGATCAACACGAACACGGAAGTTTTGGATGCTTCCGGCAACGCGATTCCGGGTCTGTATGCAGCTGGTGAAGTTACCGGCGGTGTCCATGGCGCTAACCGCTTAGGCGGCAACGCAGTTGCGGATATCATCGTCTTCGGTCGGATTGCCGGCCAGCAGGCAGCGGCTTACGCAAACTAAGCAAGAGTTAACAAATAAGGTACAAGAACGGATGTTCAGCCATGAATGTCCGTTTTTTGTATGGCGGATTAACCAGAGAAAACACTTTTATTCCTTATATAATTTCATGATACTAAAATGATAAAAGTTTTACAAAATCTGTTCGTATAACCAACAGCTTAGGATTGTCGGAAGTTTCAAATCGCGTTACGATAAGCATGGAAGCGTTAACAAACAGGGGAAATCATCTCACTTTGTTATCAGGGATTCATAAAGGGATAAGGAGTATTTTTTATGCGAAATTTTGTAAGACGTTGGACTGCTCTGCTCGGAGCAGTCTTGCTTGCGTTGCCTTCCGTACCCGTCTCTGTTCAGGCAGCAGCACCGCTTGTACTGGAAGGAGAGTATGTTGTCATCACCAACACGAATTCAAACATCTACGATCCGGCGGAATCCACGGGACCGTTGGTCGTTGACAACGGCGGCAGCCGTGTTTCCAGGGAAAGCCCGTCCTCGGTTTATGATCCTGCATTGCCATGGAACGAGGAAGAAACGCAGGCGGTTCGCTCCGCGGATATGGCACAGCCAATCGCTGCGAAAACGTACCAAATTGGAGATCAGCGGAATCAGTATGAAGTGGTGGCTATCAGTGATCACAGTATAATCTGGATGGACAGCGGCTTAAAAAGCAGCTATGGGGAAAATGCAGAGGCTGCGGCTCAGGAAATAATTCAGGTTTATGAAGGACGTCCCTACGCGATTCTTACAGAAATCAGCGGGAACGATTTTCCTTATCAAGATGGATCCGGGAAATTATCCATTATGCTAGAAGTGACTGAAAATGGATCTTCAGGTTATTTCTCACAGGATCGGGATATAACTGCAATTCACATCAACACGCCGGAAACCTATAAGAAAGGTTATTTCAACGGGACAAGCGGGTTGCTTACCCATGAGGGACAGCATGCCATTTTCTATTGGAAGGTTATGAAAGGAATTTCGGATCCGACGTTAAGATGGTTTAACGAGGGATTATCCGTCGCGATCATGGATTATACCTGGGGCGGAAATGATCCGACCGGGTGGCTGGAGAAAATATCGGGGAATAATACCCTTCGCAAAGGCAGCGCTTTAACGTATTCAACCTATCGCAATACAACGGTTCAGGATTATTCGATGCCTTATTTGTTTGTTCGCTATCTGATCAGCCAAAGGGCAGAAGACTATCAGCCGGTTGAATTTATCAAAGCTGTTTATCAGGTTCAATATAACGGCGATACCGGGAAGTTTATGGACAATGTGCTGGCCGCAGCGGGATTAAATCAAAAGCTTCCGACCTTCTCCGAGGCCTTAAAAAATTTTTATGTCGCCGCATTCAAGCAAAGCAGTTCCGGGGTGGACGGCTTCTACGGCGATCCGATTGTTAAAAAACAAGTTTCCAATTATCCTGTTGCGTATCTGAGCGCCAATACGGAAATCATGTTGGAGCCGACCGCTTCAATTGTTGTTAAAACGCAGGAGGGTAAGTTTACGGTTCCAGCGATCCATGGTGATCATATCACCTATACACCAGTGACAATGAATACCGCATCGGATTTAAGCGGGCAGGGAACCGCCGCGGATCCTTACCGGATTCAAACGATTTCTGATTTACGGGCCTTGGCGGTTTATCCGTCAGCTTTCTTTTCGTTGGAAAATGATTTGGATTATACAGGGAAAAACTGGATGAGCGTCGCTGAGTTTACAGGCATGCTGGAGGGTAACGGCCATACGATTCATGGATTGAATCAACCGTTGATCAATCAGAACAGAGGAACGCTTCAAAATCTTAATATCACAGTGAATATCACGCTTGACAGCAGCACTTATCTGGGCGGTCTGGCATCTGCGAATCAGGGATTGATTACCGATTGTTCCGTCGGCGGAACGATGAATGTGAATATGCTGGAAAGTTCAATGAGCTATTTTATTCAGGCGGTCGGCGGTTTAGCCGGCTACAATGAAATGCCGGGCAGCATTCAGCGAAGTTATTCGACGGTGGCCTTAACGATTCAGCTGTCGGCTTCGATCTCCGCGGCGGGGAATCTTATCGGTTACAATACTGGCATAATTGAGGATAGTTATTCAGCGGGCAGTTTATCAGCTTTCCGCACCACGCAGAATAACGCTGCTGGATTTGTCGGCGGCTTGATCGGACAATCAGGAAGTATCGGCGGGTTTACGCCAATGGGCTTCCGCGTTCAAAACTGTCACAGTGCGACCGCGGTTAACATAACCGATCCGACAAACTCGGTAAAAACCGGAACCTTTGCCGGATATGCCAATTCAACAAATGAAAAGTCAACCTACGCCTTAAGTCAGGCTGCGCTGCCAGCTGTAGGGCAAAGCGCTGCCGTTGATTCAGTAGCCAGGAATAAAACTGAAGCTGAAATGAAAACTGAGGCAACGTTCAGCGGTTGGGATTTCGACGCTGTCTGGTCGATGGGATCAAAGTATCCGGAATTAGGCAAACTGGAATTAACACTGGGAGACATCAGTGGGCTGGATACATGTTTTGTCGGCGAGGATTACAATGCCCGGCTGAGTTTTCAGGCCCGGCTGAAGGTTAATTCAACAGAAGTTCCGATTACGCTGAATATGCTGGAGGGCTTTAATCCAGTGAAGGAAGGCCAACTTACTGTCACGGTCAATTACCGCGGTCAGAAAAAGCAACATACAATTGAGGTGGTGAAACCAGACATAACCAGCATTAAAATCAGTCACGCCCCAACGAAGATAAAATATCAGGAAGGCGATCTCTTTGATCCGGAAGGGTTAAGAATTCAGATTATCACTGGCACAAACCAGTATCTCTATATGACTTCTGGATTCACCTGGGAGCCGTCGCAAGCGCTGGATCCGACGGTAAAGGAAATCAAGATCCATTATTTCGATCAAACGCTGATCCAGCCGATTGAAGTTACAGAAAAGATTCCGATGCGTCTTGAGCTGATCAATCCGGCAGAAAAAATGATCTATCGTCCGGGAGAAGCTTTTGATCCGACGGGCTTGCAGCTGAGAATCATCTATACAGATTATAACCAGTCAGAGATCTTTGATTCCGCAAAGTTTGACGTTTATGGCGTGAACTTCTATGTCGTCAGCAACGGACAACGGGAAGCGATAGACCCAAGCACGCTCAGCGCCGAAAACAATGGGAAGACACTGGTCGCCGGCGCCGGCGAGGCGTATGTGGAAATCGGAAAGCTCTTTGTTTGCGAACCTCTGCTTTTCCGCGATCAGACGATTGAAGTTGCGGCTGGGGTGGATTATGGATCCAGCGGCAGTTCGCCGAATTGGATGATCCTGCCTGTAACCGGTGAAGAAATTACCGGCGGCAGCGGCAGCTATGAATTCCCGGTTTATCAAGAACTTGAAGGAACGCTGGCATTGATGTTTACGGATAACAGACCTGAGATCCGGGGTCAGGCAACGAAGACCGGGACTTATAAAACCAAAGTTACGGTCAAGGATCTGGAAACTCTGCAGGAAGCTTCCGCGACGATCACGGTTGTTGTGACAAACGATAAGAATTCAGCGGCGGAGTTTGAAAGCTTTAAAATACGAGCGGAACAAAACGATACGTATCTGACTGACGATATCGAAGGAAAAATCGATACGCAGAAGAAAACCGTGACCTTGAATCTGCCTAAAGCCGGCGACGGCACTGAATACGCGAATCAGTTAATCCCTGCGTTTACTTTGACAAGAGGAACTTCGATCAATGTCTGGAATGAACATTTAAGATTGACGAAGGACGCTTATGTACTGACATCGGAAAAGGGATCGGCAAAATCAGAATATACAATCATCGTCCATTATATCGATGAAGTTGTTGAAAAAAACGCAGACTTGAAATCGCTGTCGATCCAGGGCGTGGATATCGGCCCGTTTAATTCCTCCGTCACGGAATATACGGGGATGGTCGCTTATGACGTTACCCGGCTGGAAGTCACGGCGGAAGCGGAAGTGGAAGGCGCAGTGGTCACAATCACCGGCAATGAGGCGTTAACAGAAGGAACTAATGAAATTGTTGTTCAGGTTCTGGCCAGAGATGGAATTACGAAGAAAAATTACCGGATTCTCCTGGTCCGTCAGGCGGGTCCGCAGCGGGATGATGCAACCTTGACTTCATTAGTCCTGCAAACGAATGAATACAATGCCACAAATTGTTCATTAGAACCGGCATTTAATCCGGAAGTAACGGAATATGCTTCCAAGGCCGACGTCTCTGTTTCCAAGTATAAGCTAACGTTCAAGACGACGAATTCTCAAGCTACGGTTGAAGTGAGCGGCACAGACATGAGCGAACAGGCGGACGGAAGCTATGCTTTTGAAATGGAACAAGGTGAAGAAATTTTATTGAGTATCACCGTCACTGCGGCCGACGGCATTAACAAGAAAACGTACACAATTCAGGTTGAACGGCCGTTCCGCCCGGATGATAAGAGATTAGAATACTTTGGCGTTGGGAAAGGCGACTGGGAAAAGACGTTTACAGAGTCAACGGACGCGGAGCTTACGGTTGAGAATGATGTGGACACTGTTGAAGCCCGATACAAGACGCTGAATCCTAACGCAGAGGTGATTGGTGTAAAGGTATCGACGAATGACGGAAGTTCTTGGCAAGTTGCCGATTTGACCAATATCCCGCTGAATGTGGGCATGAATCTGATCTTTTTCACCGTTAAAGCGGAAGATGGTTCTCTGACTGATCCAAGCAGCGGCGGGAAGGTCGTGAGGGTTGACCGGCTGCCGGCTCTGAAGTCATTGGATCTGGGAACAGCGGTCACGTTATCGCCGGCGTTTGATCCGAAAGTAGAGAAATATACTGTGGAGATCGAATATGCCGGATCGCCGATCGACGTCGTGGCGGAAGTGATGAATCCGGGAACAAAGCTTGAAAGAAAACCGGAACAATCAAAGATCTATAGGAATGAACCGGTTTACTTTATCCTGACTTCTTCAGATGGAAAGGTAACAAGAACCTATACGGTGACACCCAGTGTCAGACCTTTCTCTACGGATGCAACGTTGAAATCGTTGAGTCTGAGTTCCGGTGAACTTTCCCCGGTCTTTGATCCGGCAAGAACAGCGTATACCGCGGAAGTCGAGTATGCCATAGAGAGCGTAAAATTAACAGCTGAGGCCAACGACGACAGGGCAACCGTAGAGAGCCTGGACACTTATCCATTAACCGTGGGTAAAAACACGCTGATGGTTGTGGTGAAGGCTGAGGACCAATCGACAAAGAAATATACGATTATCGTCATTCGGAAGGAGAAACCGAAATCAACCATTGCAAAGCTGGCGGCCTTGACCGTCAGCGAAGGAACATTATCACCTGCTTTCAATCCGGAGACTTTCCAGTATCAGGTTCAGGTGGATTATCTTGTCGATACTATCGATATAACGGGAACACCGGAGGATGAAAACGCCGCTGAAGTCACTGATATCCGCGCTGCGAAACTGAAAGTGGGAAGCAACCTCTTTGAAATTGCGGTCACGGCGGAAGATGAGAGAACGAAACAGGTTTATACTGTGGAGGTAGTCCGGGAACAGCCTTCTGACGACGCGACATTGAAATCTCTGTCGCTCAGTACAGGAAGTCTGTCGCCGGCATTCTCTCCGGAGATTGAAAACTACATGGTGACCGTAGATAACAAGGTCGATAAGCTGACAATAAGCGCGGAAGCGACAGCGGGCGTAGCCGCTGTGAGCGGAACCGGCGAAGTAAATCTTGCGGTAGGGGAAAATAAACTGGATGTCATCGTAACCGCGCAGGATGGGAAAACGACGAAAACCTATACGATTCTTATCACGCGCAAGGAAAAAGAAGAGCCTCTATCTTCGGACGCGACATTGAAATTCCTGACGCTCAGCACAGGAAGTCTGTCGCCGGCATTCTCTCCGGAGATTGAAAACTACGCGGTGACCGTAGATAACAAGGTCGATAAGCTGACAATCAGCGCGGAAGCGACAGCGGGCGTAGCCGCTGTGAGCGGAACCGGCGAAGTAAATCTTGCGGTAGGGGAAAATAAACTGGATGTCATCGTAACCGCGCAGGATGGGAAAACGACGAAAACCTATACGATTCTTATCACGCGCAAGGAAAAAGAAGAGCCTCTATCTTCGGACGCGACATTGAAATTCCTGACGCTCAGCACAGGAAGTCTGTCGCCGGCATTCTCTCCGGAGATTGAAAACTACGCGGTGACCGTGGCAAACAATGTGAAAGAACTAAAGCTGTCTGTTACGACCAATCACGCGAAAGCAAAAGTGGAGATAAGCGGCGGAACAGCGTTAGCTGAAGGGGATAATACGTTGATCATTAAAGTGACTGCCGAGGATGGCACGGTGAAGACGTATACGGTGATCGCGACCCGTGAAGCTCTAAAATCAAACGATGCTTCCTTAAAAGCGTTATCTTTATCCGCCAGTCAGCTTTATCCGCAATTTAATCCGGAAATTTTAAGCTATACGGCTGAAGTTGAATATGACGTGACGGCAGTGGACGTTCATGCGGAAACCGCACATGCCCAAGCCAGCGTCATCGCAACCGGATTCTCCAATTTACAAGTCGGCGAAAACCGTGTGACAGTGACGGTCATCGCGGAAGATGGAACGAAGTCCGAAACGCTGATCATTGTGACCCGGAAAGCGCCGGCCCTGTCATCCAACGCAAATTTGAAAGCAATTCAGGGCGTTGTGCTGAATGAAAGCTTTGATCCGGAGACTACAGCGTACACCGCGAAAGCGGCGGATCCGGGCTCAATCCAGATTCTCGGCATAGCTCAGGAAGAACATGCGCAGGTTTCCGCACAGCCGACATCGTTGGAAGACGAAAGCGTTCTCTGGCTGATTCGTGTAACGGCTCAGGATGGGACAGTCCGGGATTACACGGTGACGATCACGAAGGAAGAACAAGAACTCTCTCATGAGGCTTTCTTAGTAAGTCTTGACGGTTTACGCTTGAATCCAGGCTTTGATTCAGGTATTTATCAATACAGTGCGGAAGTGGAAGCGAATGTAACTTCCGTAGCCTTAAACGCTGCTGCCAGTGAAAAAGCCTCGGTTCAGATCAGCGGGCAGGAGAATCTGCACGAAGGGGTTAATTCGATCGTGATCACTGTCGTTGCCGAAGATAATTCTACCAGTACAACTTACACGATCACGGTTACACGCAAGAGTGAAGTCCGTCCTAACGCGGAAACTCAGGCGCTCCTTGAAAAACTGATCAGTATGGATAAGGTCAATGAAGGTTCCATGCCTGATTTTATCCAGCTGCATAAAGCGCTGACTACCCTGCCGGAAGATCAGAAAAGTTTCTTCTATGAAGAATTAAGAGAGAAACTGACAACGCTGGAGACGCTGGCGGCGCAGATCAATCATCAGTCATCCGGCGCAAGCGTGGAGAATATTCCATGGTCGGTGGCTCTGCGAATTGAAGAATTGACGAAGCCAGCGGCAGAAAACTATTTGGGATCTATTTTAGGCGGTCAGGAAATTCTATATGGTTTTGAACTTTCCTTCATAAATCGGGCGGAGCAGGATTCGCCATGGCAGCCAGATTCGCCGGTTATTGTTCGCTTGGAGAGAAAGATCGATACGAACACGTATAAGGATATTAAGCTTTACGCGATTCTCAACGGAGCGCCGGAGCAGCAAGCACTAACAATGGACGCCGGCAGCCTGCGGATCACCAGTTCCGGATCCTTGCCGTTTATCGTGACTGGCACTCGTCAGGAAACGCAGAAACCGCAGGAGGAAGAAACGAAAGCAGACACAGGATCCACACCGGCGGCAAGTGCTGCACCGCAGCCTTCCGCGAAACCAGCAATAAAAGCAGCGGTATCGCCAAAACCAACGGCGTCTCCGGAAGTTACACCGGAAGTCAGCGCTCAGCCTGAACCAGCCAGTCCAGCCACTGCAACGCCGCAGCCAAGCTTTGCGCCGGAAGCGGCTCAGGTTCCGGAAGAGAAACAAAATTCATCTTCGCTGGGGGGAATCGGGATTGCCATCCTGGTCATTCTCGCCGCCGGTGGTTGTTTCTTTGTCATAAAAAGGAAGCAATAGTAAGTCTTTTAAGGATTGATTCGCAAAGAGTCAGTCCTTTTTTCTTAAAAACAGTGGAAAATAGAAATTGCTCCCTGCATTTCAATTACTTTCTTATCATTAATGGTATTTTTGAACTGGAAAGTTTACGGCAGGCTGGTATAATGATAGAGAAAAGCTTAGCTTGCTAACAGTTGGTGAAGGAAACTAAGTGATCGCAGAGGGGGGAATGAGAATCTGTTATGGAACTATTAAAGAAATATCTAAGGCCATTGTTAAAAGCGATGTCCGCCAGCTTTCTGATGAAGTCGTTGGGAGCGCTGGCGGTGCTGCTGCCCTATCTGTTGGCGTATGTGATCGACACAATCGTGCCGACCAAGGACATTCAACTGATCGTCATCTATGGTTTAATCATGATCGCCGTATCCATTGCGGGCTGGATTTTTGACATCAAAGCGAACCGGCTCGCGTCCCGCGTCGCCCGGGATGCGACCATTCATATCCGGCATGATCTGTTTGAGAAAACGATCCGGCTGTCCTGCCGCAAAGGGGATGAATTTACAATACCATCCCTGGAAAGCCGTCTGACCAGCGATACCTACAACGTTCACCGGATGATCGGCATGATTCAGCGGATGGGGGTCCGCGCGCCGATTCTGTTGATCGGCGGGATTGTGATCACGCTGATTATGGAGCCGGTGCTGGCACTGGTGATGCTGGCGACATTGCCGTTTATCACACTTTTGGTTTATTCGAAAGCCACCAAGGGCATTCCGATGTTCACCAAGGTGCAGCGGGCGCAGGACCGGATGGTTTCCGTCGTGCGGGAAAACGCCCAGGGTATCCGCGTGATCAAAGCACTGTCGAAAGCAGATCATGAAAAAAAGCGTTATGAAAACGTCAACACGGGACTGGCGAATGAGGAACTCAAGGCTAACACCCGGATGGCCGCGATCAATCCGCTGATGAATCTGTTTATGAATCTCGGCCTGGTCGGCGTCATTCTGGTCGGCGCCTGGCGGGTCAACGGAGGCCTGAGCGAAACCGGCAAGATCATCGCCTTCACCAATTACTTTACGATCATTACCAACGCGATGATGTCGATCAGCCGGATCTTCGTCATGGTTTCCAAGGGGATTGCCAGTGCGGACCGGATTGAGGAAGTGCTGCAGGCTCAGGATGAAATGGAGATCATCGCCGACGATTCGCCGCTCAATGACAAGATCGTTGAATTCGATCACGTCAGCTTTTCCTACCTAGGCGTGAAGGATAACGTCGAGGATATCACATTTGAAATGAAAAAAGGCCAGACGCTGGGAATTATCGGTGCAACCGGTTCCGGTAAGTCGACGATTCTGCAGCTGCTGATGCGCTTCTATGACGCGGATTCCGGGACGATCCGGATTCATGGCCGCGATATCCGCAGCTATGATCCGAAGGAGCTGCGCCAGGAATACGGCATTGTCATGCAGAATGATTTTATCTTCCAGGATTCCGTCCGGGAAAACATCGCCTTCGGCCGGCCGATCGACGACGAGCTGCTGGATGAAGCGACGCAGATCGCTCAGGCCCGGCCGTTTATCAAGAGCCTGACCGATGAATTCGATTATAAGCTGAACTCCAAAGGCACCAACCTTTCCGGCGGACAGCGCCAGCGGATATTCTTATCCCGGGCGTTTGCTAACAACCCGAAGATTCTGATTCTGGACGATTCCAGCTCGGCGCTGGACTATGAAACGGATGCCCGGCTGCGCAAGGCGATCAACACGCACTTTGCCGACACCGCCAAGGTGATCGTCGCCCAGCGGGTTTCCAGTATCATGCACGCGGATGAAATTCTCGTGCTGGATCAGGGAAAAATCGTGGCCCGCGGAACGCATGACGAGCTGATGCAGACGAGCGAGATTTACTCGTCGATCAGCGACAGCCAGATGGGAGGTGCGCTGCTTGAATAGAAAAGCGACAATCCGGCGGTTGATCGGATATTTAAAGGAATCCAAGTTTCTGTTATTGCTGGCCTGCGTGACGACGATCGTCGCCAACGTGCTTGCTCTGTACGGCCCGAAGCTGACCGGCATCGCAATCGATGCGATCGGCGGACCGGGACAGGTCAATTTCGACAAGGTTCTCTATTACTGCGTTGTGATGATTCTTTTCTATGTTATATCCAGCGTGCTGACCTACATCCTGCAGATCATTCTGCTGCAGGTGTCAAAGAAGATCACGCACCGGATGCGCAAGCAGGTCTTCGATCATCTGCTGGAACTGCCGGTCAGTTATTTCGACCGCAACCAGACCGGTGATATCGTATCCAAGATTTCCTATGATATCGACACGATCAACACCTCGCTGTCCAGTGATATTCTGCAGCTGGTCACCGGGGTGATCACGGTTGTCGGCTCGTTGCTGATGATGCTGTCAATCGCGCCGGTACTGGTGCTGGTGTTTGTCATCACCGTGCCGATCACGCTGGTGTTTGCGCGCTATCGGATGATCAAAGTCAAGCCGCTGTTCCGCCGGCGTTCGCGCAAGCTGGGCGAACTGAATGGCTTCACAGAAGAAATGTTATCGGGAAACAAGACGATTAAGGCGTATGGTCAGGAAGACACGATCATCACAAAATATGACAGCCGCAACGAGGATGCCAGTCAGGCGTACTACACCGCGGACTATGAGGGCAGTATCATGGGGCCGTCCGTCAACTTCGTCAATAATCTCTCGCTGTCCTTAATCAGTATGTTCGGCGCGATTCTGTTTCTCTTGGGCAAGATCACGATCGGCAACATTTCCTCCTTTGTCATGTATTCGCGGAAGTTCTCCGGCCCGATCAATGAAACGGCCAACATCATCACCGAGCTGCAGACCGCGGCGGCCGCGGCGGAACGGGTGTTCCGGCTGCTGGACGAGCCGTCGGAAATTCCGGATGCTCCAGACGCCAAGGTTCTGATCGACACGAAGGGCATGGTCGATATTGATCATGTCAAATTCGGATACACGCCGGAAAAAGAAATTATCCATGATCTGCGGCTGCATGCCGATCCGGGCCAGCTGGTCGCGATCGTTGGTCCGACCGGAGCGGGCAAGACGACGATTATCAATTTACTGATGCGCTTCTACGACGTCAATGAAGGCGTAATCTCAGTTGACGGCTATCCGATCCGCAATCTGACCCGCGACAGTCTGCGCAAAGCGTTCACGATGGTGCTGCAGGACACCTGGCTGTTCCAGGGCACGATTGAGGAAAACGTCGCTTATGCCCGCGAAGACGCGACGCTGGAGGAAGTCATCGACGTCTGTAAGAAGGCACATATCCATGACTTTGTGGAAACGCTGCCGCAGGGCTATCAGACCGTGCTGACCGATGACGGCGTCAATATTTCCAAGGGTCAGAAGCAGCTGCTGACGATCGCCCGGGCAATGCTGTCCAACGCGCGGATGCTGATCCTGGACGAAGCGACCTCGAACGTTGATTCCCGCACGGAAATGGCGATTCAGGACGCGATGCTGGAGCTGATGAAGGGACGCACGTGCTTTGTCATCGCACACCGGCTGTCGACGATCAAAAACGCCGATGTGATTCTGGTGCTGAAGGACGGCGATATTATCGAGTCTGGAACGCACGACGAACTGCTTCAGGCGCGCGGTTTCTATGCCAAGCTGTTTAACAGTCAGTTTGAAAGTTAAATTTCGCAGCGATCAGAAACTTAATTTCTGGTCGCTTTTTTAGATCGCAGAACATTGCTTTCTCGATTCCGTTCAGTTATGGTTTTAAAATTTTACTTCTGAGTGAAATCCAAGGAAAATATGCGATAATAAAGACAAAGAAGGTGATGTCATGACCCGCAGTGAATGGGGACAGTCCTGCTTCAAGAACGTTTTCAGCCGATATCGATTTTATCTGATCGCTTCTGTACTGATATCGTTGGTCATAACCGGCGCGGTACTGAAATGGAAGGGATCGCTGCTGATCGGGATCGCTGTCATTTTCTGGCTGGCGACGCTGGTCATCCTGCTTTTGCTTCTTCTGGAATGGAGAGGAATCCGGCGGATGATGCAGAACTTGCCGGAGTCGCTGGGACCTGTGCGGCAGCTGAACACGCTGTGGCTGGGAGAAGATACCGTCTATTTCTGGTTCCGCCGTCAGGGACATGTCATACCGATTTCACAGATTATGTCCTGCAGCGTCGCATCGGTTACGGAAAGTCCGTATGCCAGCGGCAGTGTCCGCAACGGCATGTTGATTCTGGGATTGAAGGATCGAAATCTGGGTGTGAATGTCAGCGACCGGAAGAACGCAATCCAAGCTGCGCAGTTTCTGAAAACAAAAAATCCGCGGCTGACGTTGACGGACATTGAAGAAAAAAAGGTGTCTTTGACGGAAATTCATGATGAGAAATAGATGAAGTAAACAGTTGAAAGATTTGATTTATCTTGAAATGGAAGCTTCAATGTCAGAAATATTCATCTGACTTATAAAACAGACACAAAAAAATTGAAGGCAAAAAACAGGTAAATTCATTCCCTATCGCAGAGTCAGTATTTCTTAGCTTTTGGGGAATCCCTGTTTTTTTTCTTGTTATAAAGGACATTCTATGTAAAATAAAAAAATTAAATGTGAATTTTTTGTCTATTGACTTGATTGAAAAAATTCTCTAGAATATTACTAGACGATCGTCTACAAAGGAGGGAAGAAATTTGAAGCGTTTATTTGTTTGCTTGTTATGCGGATTGATGATCTTATCTGGCTGCTCAACCAACACAGAAAAAACAACGAGTCCCGAACCGAAAATGACGCCTGGTACTTATTCTTCAACGGCCACAGGATTTAAAGGGGATATCAAAGTCGAGGTCGTCGTTACGGAAGACGCAATCACAGAAATTAAGGTAGTTGAACACAAAGAAACAACAGGGATTGGTTCGGAAGCTTTGCCTGTCTTAGTGGATAACATGCTGAAATATCAAACGATCGGCGTTGACTCCGTAGCGGGAGCTACAGTTTCATCCGCAGGGTTGAAAACTGCTGTAAAAGACGCTTTAACTCAAGCCGGTGCAGATCTGGATAAATTTAGCGCCGCGCCGGTTAAAGGTGAATTGAAAGAGGAAATCCTTGACGCAGATGTTGTTGTTATTGGCGGCGGCGCCGCAGGAATGATGTCTGCGTTCTATACGGCTAAAGAAGGATATAAAGTGGTATTGGTGGAAAAAACGCCGATGGTCGGCGGCGCGAGCGCCATGGCCGGCGGAAGCTTGACAGCGACCAATAGTCAATGGCAGAAAGAAGCTGGGTATGAAGACTCCTCAGAAATGTTAAAAGAACGTTTGCTGGAGGCAGGGCATAATAAAAACTATCTTCCATCAGTCGAATTGTTTACAAGCTTTATCGGTCCGAACTTTGACTGGATTGTATCCGAAGAAGGCGGGAATATGCCTTATATCCATGAAGGCTCAGGCTCCAGCTATTCTTTTGAGGGCGGCGGTGCCGGTGCCATGCTAAAATTGAAAGAAAACTTGTTAAATGCCGGTGCTGAAGTTTTGCTAAATACTCAGGCAACCGAGCTCATCGTTAACGAGGGTGCGGTTGTGGGCATTAAAGCCAAGGGGGATGAAGCGAATTACACGATCAATGCGAAAGCTGTCATTCTGGCGTCAGGAGGATACGGCCATAATCGTGATATCGTTCCTGAAGAATACTTTGCTTTCCGTTATTCCGGACACTCCGGACATGATGGCGACGCTTTAGAAATGATCAAGGCTGTTGATGGCGCGACACGTAATTTAACTTGGTTAAATAAACAGCCGAATACGATGATTCTTCCAAGCGGAGCGCCGCAATATACCAATATGGGCGTCGGCGCTGTTTATAAAATGAGCGGTATCTTAGTTAATGAAAAAGGAGAAAGATTTGCTTGTGAAAATGGCGACACTTGGGAATTAATGCTTTCGATGGAAGAAAACGAAAGACAGTATTTATTGATGGACCAGGAAAACTATGACGCGTTCAACAAAGCGATGTCGGATAGGAAAATCTTCAATCCGGAAGATCCGGCGAAATGGACGGCCGATGACTATACAGGTCAGCCATTCTATAAAGGTGCGGATACTTTAGAAGAATTAGCGGAAAAAATTGATGTTCCGGCAGAAGCTTTAAAAGCGACCGTCGCTCAATACAATGAAGCGGTATCTTCAGGAAATCCTGATGAATTCGGACGCGAGTTAACTACGACTATTGCTGAAGAAGGACGTTACTATGCGCTGGAAATGTCAATTCGTTATTCTACATCGCTGGGTGGAATTTGCATCAATGATAAAATGCAAGTATTAAATACAGCGGAAGAAGCGGTTCCGGGACTGTATGCCGCGGGAGAAGTGGTTGGCGGAGTCCAGGGCGACTTATATTTAGGCGGTTCAACGTTTACCTGGGCCATGACGTCGGGAGTTGAAGCCGGCCGGGTTGTTTCTGAGGCCTTAGCTCAATAATGAATGAAATTAAATAAAAAGAAAATTTAGATTGGAATAGTTTATTTTATGGATAAAGCGGGGTAGTTCAGCCAACCAGGCAGGAACACCCCGTTTTTAATTTATTCTGAGCGAAAAAGTTCAGGCAACAGCGTTGACAGCGGCGCTTTTTTCCGTTATTTTATGGATAGAGAGAAGACTGCTGCTTTGACAGTGGTCTGAATGAGGGATTCCGCCCGGCCATGCAGGACGAATTCACGAACCGAATTCTAATGAATGGAATAGACTAAAGAGAAGCCTGGAATCGACTTCTTTTTCCGTATTCTTAAGTGAAAATGACACAAACTAACAGAAAGGTGATGATGAATGTTTAAATTAGCGATTTTATTGATTGCGTTGTTGTATTGGATTCTGCATTAAAAAGTTACAGAGTGTTCAGTGAAAAATGAATGGGATTTGACTGAACAGCCTGACCAAAACGGAAAAGAGATGTCGTATGACTTCACAGGAGCTGCCGAAAATCCGGCAGTTTTCATTTTGTGCCGCAGGATGCTCTGTTCAAATTAATTAAGTTTCTGCGACGGCTCAATTGAAAAGTTAAGTTCCACTTCAGAAAGTGAAAAAAGAAAAGTGGAAAT
>ERZ1106981.820-NODE-820-length-18804-cov-37.646274_pt1 | contig 18804 bp, 17 predicted proteins | sample MGYA00403692_ERZ1106981 | MGnify/ENA primary metagenome ERZ1106981 (study PRJEB35170, sample SAMEA104062431) | human gut metagenome | biome: human gut; feature: human-associated habitat; material: faeces | place: Denmark | collected 2012-06-22 ... | reverse complement strand
GATCAAATTTGACACTTCGCATGCGCATCTGCAGGAAAACATTTTCGATTATCAACAAGCGGTAACGCTGGCGCACACACAGCTGCATGAAAAGAGCGGCGCGGGCAACGATTTTGTCGGCTGGGTTGAATGGCCGAACAGCTATGACCATGAAGAATTTGAAAGAATCAAGGCGGCGGCCAAACGGCTGGAAGGTCAGTGCGACGTGCTGCTGGTCTGCGGCATCGGCGGTTCCTATTTAGGGGCGCGGGCGGCAATCGAAATGATGCGCGGCCTGTATTGTCAGACAAAACCGGAAGTCATCTTTATCGGCAATACGTTCTCCAGCACGTATTTCAAGCAGGTGGAAGCGTATATTCAGGATAAGGAAATCGTGCTCAACGTCATTTCCAAATCCGGGACGACGACGGAAACGGCGATGGCGTTCAGAATGCTGAAACAGTTGATGGAAAAGAAATATTCCAAGGAAGAATGTCAGAAGCGAATCTTGGCGACGACCGACAAGGCGCGCGGCACCCTCAAGGAACTGGCGGATAAGGAAGGCTACGAAACGTTTGTCATTCCTGACGATATCGGCGGCCGGTATTCTGTTCTGACGGCGGTCGGCTTACTGCCGATGGCGCTGGCGGGGATTGATATCGACGCGGTCATGAAGGGCTTTGCCCAGGCGTATGAAGACTTAAAGAACCCGGATCTGCACGTCAATCCGGCGTATCAGTACGCCGTTGCCCGCCGGATTTTGGAAAACCAGGGCAAAGATGCGGAAATGTTAGTGACCTATGAACCGCAGATGGCGATGATCGCCGAGTGGTGGAAACAGCTGTTCGGCGAATCGGAAGGCAAGGAAGGCAAGGGCATCCTGCCATGCAGCGCGACGTTCTCAACCGACCTGCATTCGTTAGGCCAGTTTATCCAGGAAGGCAAGAAAATGCTTTATGAAACGCTGCTGCTAGTGGAAACTCCGACGCTGGACGGTACCTTCCCAAGCGACGGGGAAAATCTTGATAACATGAACTATCTGGCCGGCAAGAGCCTGGACTGGGTCAACAAGATGGCTTGCCAGGGAACGCTGGAAGCGCATGAAGTCACCGGCAATGTGCCGAATCTGATCATCACGATGCCGGACATGAAGGAAGAAACCTTTGGTTATATGTGCTACTTCTTCTTTAAGGCCTGCGCCGTCAGTGTTTATCTTCTGAACGTCAATCCGTTCAATCAGCCGGGTGTTGAGGTGTATAAGAAAAACATGTTCCGCCTGCTGGGCAAAAACTAGACGGGGTAAGGACGTCCTTAATTTTCAAGGGTGTCTGGAACAGGATTTCTGTTTAGACACATAAAAAAGTGAATCTCGGTTCACTTTTTTTGTATTCAGAAAAAAAAGGCGTCGGCACGCACCGACACCAGAATTGAGCAGGGGTAACCCCCTTTTATGCAACTGTTGTTTTGTTAGCGATCAGTTTAAAAGTTCAGGATCATGCCCCTTTGAAACACGTTATTCCGCAAAATAATCATACTTTAAAATCAGGTTGGCGATTTCGTGAATCCGCAGCCAATGTTCGTTTTCTTCCATCGCCTGTTCGAGCGGAACGTTCAGCTCGCTGAATTCCCGGGTTTGTTTGTCATAGCGGTAATTGTCAGTCAGGATCTGATGGTCGTCGTCGGCGTATCCCGGATAGCGGGGATCCAGGAGATCGTGCCCCATGATCCATTCCGGAGCTACGTCGATCGCAAACAGATTGAACAACGTCGGCAGAACGTCGATATCGGTGCCGGGTTTCTCAATCGTCTGACCTTCGATGGAAGGCGACCAGAGGAAGAACGGCACATCTTCCAGCGAGCTGTGGCTTGCCAGCTGCTCCGAGGTTTCCTCGATGACCGCTTGAGAAAAGCCTTTCGCCCGGTGATCGCCGGCGATGGCGATGACGAGCTGATCCAGCGTGCCTTTCTGTTGGAAATGATCGATCACAGAAGCGACGGCCAGATCCAGACTCATACTCTTGGCGAGGTAAACCTTGACTTGTTCGTCCAGCTGCGGATAGCGCTGGTTCACCTTCGCGTAGCTGGCAGCGTATTCCCGGGCAGTTGCTTCATTATGATCTGTCAAATCAGATTGTTCATAGCCCTGATGGCCGCTGTAAGTGATATTGTAAAGGAAGAACGGCTGCGAATCGTCGATCATCCACTCAATAATCTCCATGCATACCGCGTCGGAGGTTCCGTATTCCGGCCCCAAAACGCCCAGATCCCAGAAATCTTCATAACCGATCTGGGCATAGAATTGATCACGATTGTAGAACTCCTTCGTTCCGTTATGCGCGGCGACAGCGGAATAACCCTGACCGACAAAACCTTTTGCCAGGGATACCGGATAGGTGTTGCGCGCATACTGCTGCATCGCGATCACGCCTTCATTGTTGGGCATCAGACTGAGGTTCAGCATGAAGTCGGCGTCGCTGGTTGAGCCTTGCAACAGCGGCGCGGTGTAATTCGTAAAATCATAGCCTTCCTGCTGGAGTCGAAACAGCGTCGGCGTCAATACCGGATCGATGACCGCCTGGGTCAGCGACTCCGCTTCAAAGAAAATCAGATTTTTGCCTTTGAACAAGCCCGTTTGCGCGTTGGGCTGGGCCGGAGGGGATTGGAGATAAGCCGCAATTTCTTCCTGTGCCTGACGCTTTTGCGAACGGAAGCGCAGCGGCTCGAGTTGATTGAGCTTCAGATCCCGCAGGAAGAATGCTTCCGGGCCGAACAGCTCAACAAATTGGCGGGGAGAGCTGACATGATCATATAAATATTGATCGGAATAGGTGTAGTAAAATTGATCGGCTTCTGCGCCGCGGAGCTTGCCGTAAAAAATGAAGCTGCAGACCAGACACAAGCTCAGGCAGACCAAAACGCCGCGGACAGGCTTGTTCCGCTGGGCCGCGTCTTGCTTTGGCTGCGGCCGCAGCTGCGTTAAAAGCAGAAAGATCACGATCAGCGCGATCAGAAACCGCCAGTCCTGAGGCAGTACGGCACTGAACCCGGCGCCCAGGTTTTGCGTAGCTTCGCTGCGCAGGCCGACGGCGGTCGATAAAAAGATATACTGGCCGAATAAGCGGTAGTATAAGCTCTGGCCGGCAATGTAGAGAAAATACAACAAGGCGCAGAGGCCCCCGGCAAGCTTGTCCCAGGGTGCCCGCAATCCCCAGATCAGACTGTTGACCAGCGCCGCCAGCGCGCCCAGCATCCAGTCGCCATAACCGGCTGGTGAAAAATAAGAATAATGAATGCTGATGAGAAGCAGGGTGATTCCCACACTGAGAATCAGCTTGTAGGCCAGCGGGGAAACCGCCGGCTTCGGTTTCTTCATTTTCATGGTGTTCCCTCTTTCCTTTATTCAGAATTTCCAGAGTTTTAGTTTACACAAAAAGAGCCGGGAAAAAAACAGACAAATCTATGGGAATGACTAAAATTCCAGCGCGGAAGAAAATAAAAAATCCGGCTTCCTCAGGAAGACCGGATCCTATCGTAAGGACAAAAATGTTTATTGCGCGAGATAATCTTTCATCGAATCCGTCATGACCACGGCATATTCACCCGACATGACGCTGTCGGCGCCGGCAGGAACCTGATCGGGATCCATGACCCACATGACTTCGATCGGCTGATCGGGATAGGTCTGGCGGAACCGCTCGATCAGAGCCAGGCCGTCTTCGTAGCTCATCGTGAACAGCGCCGTTGACAGCGCGTCGGCGTAGCCGGAATTTTCCGTGACAATTGTGACCTGATGGTAATAGGTCGCCGGAAACAGAGTCTGCGGGTCGATGATGTGATGATAGAGCTTGCCGTCCTCAGCGCCGTAGAACCGTTCGTAATCGCCGCTGGAAACAAACGCCGCGGATCCCGGCAGCGCAACGACCGCCAGCGAGCCGTTGCCGGACGGATTGCGGATGCCGACGCGCCACTGCTGACCGCCGGGTTTATCGTTGATCGTGCAGATATTGCCGCCGGCGTCGACGGTGCCGTGAACCAGCCCCGCTTCGATTAGGTGCTGCTGAACCTTGCCGGCCGCAAAGCCCTTGGCGATTCCCCCGACATCCAGGGAAGCGCAGCTCTGGTTCAGATAGACCGTCCCGGCGTTTTCGTCAATTTCGACCTTATCCCAGCCGGTGCAGGCTTTCGCGTTCGTCAATTCCTCTAGCGGCGGTACTTTGCCCAGCTGGCCTTCGTTGTTTAACGCGATGCCTTCCTCACGGTAAGTGTGCCAGATTTTGAGCACGGCGCCCATCGTGACGTCGAATTCGCCGTCCGATAAATCATAAAATTCCTTCGCGGTGCTCAGCAGCTCGATGATTTCCGGATCGACACTGACTGGTGCGATACCCGCGTTGTCGTTGATCGTTTTGATGTTGTTTAATCCTGCGTAATCGTTATAGACGTCGAATAACGCGTTGTAGTGCAGAAACAGCTGTTTCATTTCAGCGAAATACTGATTGAACCTGTCTTCCGTTTCCGTATATCCGGTTAAGGTCATCACCGTATCGAATCCGGCATCCAGCGCCATGTTGGAATAGCGCGTCAATTCCGGTTCCTTCGGCTTATTTTGACAGCCGCCCAGCAGAAAGCCGGCCAGCGCCAGCGATATCCATTTTTTATTCATTTGAATCACCCGTGAAGATTCTAGCATAAATCACCCGGCGATACTACCCAAAGGAAACATTTTCAAAAACGATCACCGGTGAAAAAACTTGAATTTTACCTAAATAGATGTGGAAAAAACATTTAAAATTAAATGTGATAATGCTATAATAGCTCCGAAGCGAAAGGCGGATAATGAAAAAATCGATACACCGTCGATTTTTTGTGTTTGCCAGAGGCTTTCGGTATTAGAGGAAAGGAAGAGGTGGACGGAATGTCACTATTAACGGGACCGATGCGCAAGCATCTGGACGGTCACAAAGAGCTTACAAGTCATACCGAGCTTGTCAAGGTTGAAGCGGGCAGCCTTGTATACATTCCTTTAATTAACGGTAATTCAACGGCAGTTGAAGTGTTGGTTAAGGAAGGTGACAGAGTAAAAGTCGGAACGATGATCGCCAAGCGGAATGATCATTTTACAGTTCCTTACTTTTCATCTGTATCCGGCACAGTCAAAGGCATCCAGAAAATGATGCATGCTGGCTTGCGCCCGGTCGATCATCTTGTCATTGAAAACGATGGCAAAAACGAAACAGAACAGCCATTCGGAACATTGAACTATCAAACGGCAACGCAGGAGGAACTGGTTTCCTTCATGATGAATGCCGGCATCGTCGGCTGCGGCGGCGCGGGTTTTCCAAGCTATGTCAAGTACAGAGGCTGCAAGGGCATCGATCTGTTGATCATCAATGCGGTCGAATGTGAACCGTATATTACGGCGGATTACAAGAATACCAGCCTGAACATGCAGGATCTGGTCACCGGCGTAGCGGCGATGCTGAAAATGTCGGGCGCCAAGGAAGCGGCGATCGCGATCAAGACGACGAAGAAGGACTTTATCCCGACGGTTGTCGAAGCGTTCAAGGATTACAGCAACATCAACGTCAAGGAAGTTCCGGACGTTTATCCGATGGGCTGGGAACGCACGCTGGTGTATGAAATCACCAAGAAACGTTATGAAAAGCTGCCGGGCGAAGTCGGCGTTATCGTCAACAACGCAACGACGGCGATTGCTTTCGGTCAGGCCTTAAGCAAGGGAATGCCGATCACGCATAAATACGTGACGGTCAGCGGCGACGGCATCAATACGCCGGCCAACGTCCTGGTGCCGGTCGGCGTCAAGGCGGCGGACGTGATCGCGGCCTGCGGCGGTTACAGCGGGGAAGACGTGCTGTTGATCGCGGGCGGTCCGATGATGGGCAAAACGATCACAACCGATCAGTTTGTCATCACGCCGTACAGCAACGCGTTAACCGTACTGAAGAACAAACCGGTCAATCAGGTGGCCTGTCTGCGCTGCGGACGCTGCTCGGATCACTGCCCGGCGGGATTGCAGCCGGTCCGGATCAACCAGGCGGAAAAGTCCAAGAACGTTGCGATGCTGGAAAAGCTGAGCATCATGGACTGCATCGAATGCGGCATGTGCAGCTTTGTGTGCCCGTCGAAAATCGACGTCACTGAAGGCGTCCGGAGAGCGAAGCGCTACATGGCTCTGCGCGCTAAGAAATAAGGAGGGGAGTTTGTATGAAATTTAATTTTAAACCGTCCCCGAACTATCGTGATGGTCAGAGCACCGGCCGGATCATGGGCGAGCTGACCTTGGGGCTGTTGGCGGTATTTGCATTTTCACTGTATTATTATTTCACTAATTTTTCAGCGTCTTACGGCTTGCGGGCGATTCTGTTGATGATCACGGCGATTGTCAGCGCCTGCGGCACGGAGATCCTGTGGTGTGTCTTTACGAAGAAGGACATCCTGAACAGCTTAAAGAATTCTTATCCGTGGGTGACGGCGATCATCCTGACGATGATGTGCCCGCTGTCGATTGAATACTATGCCTTAGCAGTCGCGACAGTGATCGCGATCTTCTTCGGCAAGCTGGTTTTCGGCGGCTTCGGACAGAATATCTTCAACCCGGCGGCTGTGGGCCGTGCGACGATCTTCGCCTCCTTTGCGGGCGCGGCGGCGGCCGATATTGTGACCGGCGCAACACCGACGTCTTCGATGGCGGCGCAGAACTGGATTATCAATTCCGCGGAAGGTATGAGCAGCTTCCTGAAGCCGTTTGGCGGTTTAGGAAATATGTTTGTCGGCCTGTATCCGGGCGCTATCGGTGAAACAAGCGCACTGGTGATCCTGGTTGTCGGCGTGATCCTGGCGATCCGCAAGGTCATTGACTGGCGTGTTCCGGCAACGTATCTGATCACGTTGTTTGTCCTGGCCGCCGGCGTCGGCCTGATGCACGGTGCGCCGATCAGCTATGCTCTGTTCCATCTGCTAACCGGCGGCGCTATGTTCGGCGCGGTCTTCATGATGACCGATCCGGTCACCAACCCGACCAGCGCTGCGGGCCGGATTATGTTTGCGGTCGGCTGCGCGGTGATCACAATCGTTCTGCGGCTGCGTTCCAATCTGCCGGAAGGCGTTATGTACTCGATCCTGATCATGAATATGCTGACACCGCTGATCGAAAGTCTGACTGACGGCCAGCAGATCAAAATGAAATCCAAGAACATCCGCAACCTGGCGATCCTGTTCGTTGCCGGCTTGGCGATCACGCTGTTAGTCGGCAGCACGATCAAACCGGTTGCCGCAGGCTCAGCGGAAGCGGGCGCGACCAACGGGACGGAAACAACGTACAACGTCACGCAGCATGGATTCCAGGGGGACAATCAGTTTGAGGTTGTCATTGATACAGCCAAGGGCGAGGTTGTCAGCGTCAAGATGACGGAGTTCAACGATACCCCGGGTATCGGCGACAGTGTCAACGACGATTACCTGAGTCAGTTTGTTGGCGCGAAGAGCGAAGACGACGTTAACGCGGTGGATAATGTTTCCGGCGCGAGCTATACCAGCAAATCGGCGAAAGATGCCATTATCCAGGCATTGAACGCCGGTAATTAAGGAGGGTCAGAAATGAAAAAAGCTTTGTATCTGGCCTGTTTCTTAGCCATTGTCAGCGCATTGGCCGGCGGTCTGCTGGCGGCGGTCAACGAAGTCACCGCGGCGAAAATCAATGCCAATGCTTTGGCTGAAGTGATGGGCAGCCTGGAAAAAGTATTCCCGGGCACAACCTATGCGGAAATAACGGATTACACGGATGACTCCGGGTTAGTCACCGGCGTTTATCAGGCGGAAGGCCAGGGCTATATGTTCCAGGTCGAAACATCCGGCTTTAAAGACACGATTAAATTTGTACTGGGCATCGACAACGATTCCAAGATCGTCGGCTACGATGTGATTGCGATTGCGGAAACTTCCGGTATCGGCAGCCGCGTCGCGGAAGACGATTTCAGAAATACTGTCATTGGCAAGACCACCGGCGATAAGATCGACACGCTGTCCGGCGCGACGATTTCCTCCACCGCGGTTGTCAAAGGCTTAGACGCCGCAAAGGCTGTCTATGCTTCGTTAACTGGCAACGCGGCGCCGGCGCCAAGCACGCCGACCACGCCGGAAGCATCCAAGGAACCGGAAACACCGGCCTCCACAGCGACAGTTCTGGATCAGAAGGCTGACGGCAGCCAGGTTACGGTTACCGTTGAAGCCAAGGGTTTCCAGGGCAATAACACCTATACCGTAGTTCTTGATTCCGATAAGCAGGAAATTGTCAGCGTTGCGATGACAACGTTTAATGACACGCCGGGCGTCGGCGATGCGGTCAACGACGAATATCTGGCGGGTTTTGCCGGACTGAACAGCGAAGATGCGTTGAATGGCGTTGACGTGAAGTCGGGCGCAACCTACACGAGTAATTCGGCTATCGACGCCATCAAAGCCGCCTGGAACGCAGTCTTTGCGGAAGCAGGTCAGGACGCGGCGGATCAGCCGGTCGCTGGCGATGACAGCGATGAAACTGCAGTTTTGAAGTCGGAAGACGGCGCGTTAAAGACTTATACCGCAACGACGAAAGGCTTCCAGGGGGATAACGAATATGAAATCGTTATCGATACTGATAAGCAGGAAGTTGTCAGCGTTAAAATGACAAGCTTTAACGATACAACCGGAATCGGCGACGCGGTCAATGACGAATATCTGGCAGGTTTTGCCGGTTTGAAGTCTGACGATGAAATTGCCAAGGTCGACGTCAAGTCAGGCGCCACCTTCACGAGCAATTCCGCGATTGAAGCGGTCCGCGCAGCGTTCGCGGCCAGCCAGAAATGAGGTGGATGAACAATGAATCGTAAAGAGAATTTTACAGCGGGCTTCATCCACGAAAATCCAGTATTCGGGCTGTATCTGGGATGCTGCTCCACGCTGGCCATCACCACATCGCTCAACAATGCCATCGGCATGGGCGTTTCCGTTATTATCGTCTTGATTTTATCCAACGTGATTATTTCCATGATGCGCAAGATCATTCCGGATGAGATCCGGATTCCGGTCTACATCGTCGTTATTGCGGCGTTGGTTAAGAGTATTGAACTGTTGATCAAAGCGTATGCGTCTTCGATTGACGCGGCATTAGGACTGTTTTTGCCGCTGATCGTCGTTAACTGCATTATCTTAGGCCGGGCGGAAGCCTTTGCGAGCAAGAACGGCGTGCTGGATTCCGCATTGGATGGTTTAGGCATGGGCTTAGGTTATACCTGCGCGTTAATTGTTATGTCTTTGATTCGTCAGGTTATCGCAACGGGTCTGATCAATTTTACCAACCCGTTTACGAACCAGTTGATTTTTGAAGTTCGTCTGATTCCGGAAAGCTTCACGATTTCGATGTTCGGTTCGCCGACCGGCGCATTCCTGACCTTTGCGGTCTTAGCGGCGGCATTGACAGCGTATAAAAACGCACAGGCGGCGAAGGCTGCGAAAAAGGAGGCTAAATAACAATGGCTAACTTATTTACTTTGTTTATTTCGGCAGTATTGATCAACAACGTCATTCTGTCGCAGTTTCTGGGTGTCTGCCCATTCTTAGGTGTTTCTAAGAATAAGAGTTCAGCGATCGGCATGGGCGCGGCGGTTACGTTTGTTATCTTCGGCGCTTCGATCCTGACCTATGGTCTGTATAAGCTGGTTCTGGAACCGAATTCCCTGGAATATATGGATCTGTTGTCATTCATTCTGATCATCGCTTCTTTTGTTCAGTTCGTTGAAATGTTCATCAAGAAGTTCTCTCCGGCTTTATATAAGTCATTGGGGATCTATCTGCCGCTGATCACAACGAACTGCGCCGTTCTGGGCGTTGCGCTGGATAACATCAAGCAGGGTTTTACCTTCCCTGAAATGCTGGTGTATTCCCTGGGTATCCCAATCGGCTTCACGTTAGTTCTCTACATCTTCTCCACGATCCGGGAACGTCTGGATGCGGCGGATACCCCGATTTCTTTCAAGGGCAATCCGATCGCTCTGATCGTCGCGGCGCTGATGGCGCTGGCGTTCAGCGGTTTTGCCGGACTGGTTTAATCCATGGTCATCGCAATCCTGGTCTTATTGGGACTGGGAGCTTTGTTCGGCTTGTTCTACTATCTGAATAGTAAAACACCGGTACCTGAGGGATGCGAGGATCTGACGGCGGAGTGTGAGGGCTGCAAGATTACTTCCTGCGCTCATAACCCCGTACTGAAACAATCAAAAGGAGAGAATAAAGAATGATTACAGCAATTATCATGATGTTTGTGGTCGGCGCCGTTCTCGGTTTGATTCTGGGGATTGCCTCCAATGTGTTCAAAGTGGAAGTCGACGAACGCGTTGAGAAAGTAACGGCAATGCTTCCAGGTTATAACTGCGGAAGCTGTGGTTTTGCCGGATGCTCCGGCATGGCGGAAGCTATGGTGGCTGGAGAGGTCGCTACAGCTTCGGCTTGTAAGCCAAGCAAACCGGATGCCCGTGCAAAGATCGTTGAATATTTGACGACAACGCCGGGACCTGACGGCAACACGATTAACATTAAAGCCTAACAAAACAGCTGTCTGTTCGTTCCTATTATGGAACGACGGGCAGCTGTTTTTTATTTCTATTAGGAAAGCGGATTGCGAAGGAATGAATAGGGTTATACGCCCATTGATATCCCATTCTCAAACATTTATGCCTTGTCAAGTGTTTGGGAGCGAATAGGCAGATTTTGGGAATGAATAGCTATGGAAGCCGATTACCATACCCATCTCAGACATTTATGCCTTGTCAAGTGTTTGGGAGCGAATAGGCGGATTTCGGGAATGAATAGCTATGGAAGTTGATTGCCATCCCATTCTCGGACATTTATGCCTTGTCAAGTGTTTGGGAGCGAATAGGCGGATTTTGGGAATGAATAGCTATGGAAGTTGATTGCCATTCCCTTCTCAGGCTTTTATGTCTTGTCAAGTGTTTGGGAGCGAATAGGCAGATTTTGGGAATGAATAGCTATGGAAGTCGGTTGCCATTCCCTTCTCAGGCTTTTATGTCTTGTCAAGTGTTTGGGAGCGAATAGGTGGATTTCGGGAATGAATAGCTTTAGTAATGAAGCCTTTAAACGATTGAAAAAATAAAAAATCGGATTGCTCCGATTTAGAATTTCAGTTTTTTAACTCGTCCATAACCTAAGGTCCGTGGCCCAGTATGGGCCATGATGATCGGTCCCATCGCGTGGATGGTGACGGGCTGACCGATTCGTTCTTCCATTTGACGTTTCAGATCTTCAGCTTCTTCCTTCATGTCGGCTTCGACGATCATCCATTCATATTCAGATGGATCGTTAACCTGGGCAATCGCATCCAGTCCTACCTGATAAGCTTTTTTGACGGTGCGGACTTTGCCAAGTACGTCGATGCCGCCATGTTCTACCTTGAGGATCGGTACAATCTTTAAAAGATTACCTAATGCGGCAGCCGCTGCGGAAATCCGTCCTCCGCGCTTTAAGTATTCCAGTTTTTCCGGAATCAGCGCTGCCCAAAGATCAGCTTCTTCTTCGATTTTATTTTTGATTTCTTCACAGCTGTGCCCAGCCTGAATCTGCTCCTGTGCCCATTGACACAGCCAAGCCAGCGGATAACAGGCAAAGCGTGCGTCAACGACGGTTATCCGGCTGTCAAAAGCGGCGGATGCTGTTAAAGCCGACTGATAAGAGCCACTTAATCCTGACGAAAGGGGAATGTAGAGAATTTCATCATATTCTTCTAATAGATCTTTCCACTGCTGGATCAACTTTCCTAAATGGGCTTGAGAGGTCTTAACAACAGCTCCTTGTTCCATCCGGCTGATGAACTCCGGCGTTTTAATTTCAGTTTCTTCAATGTATTCCTGACCATTGATCATGAGTGGGAAACGCATGACGGCCAAATTCATTTGTTCTGCTTGTTGTGTATTAATATCGGCGGACGAATCCGTCATCACTGCTATTTTTGGCATTTGTTTTCACCTCGTGCTTTACAATTATACCATAAGACATTCTCGGACTGGGAAAGACTTTTCTAAGTTTTCCCGGTTCTTGGGGATTTATTAGACAAATCTTTAAAATTGCTTAATTTCCGGCTTCATCTGTCATTTTAAGAAAAAGGACACCTGAAACCAGATGTCCTGTGCGAACTATTAATGGGGCGATCGACGAGACTCGAACTCGCGAATGCTGGAGCCACAATCCAGAGTGTTAACCAACTTCACCACGACCGCCATCAGCGAATACTATTCTACCCTAGATGGCGGAATTTGTAAAGCATAAATTTGAAAAAAGAAAAGTTTTCTCAATTGAAAAGTTAAGTTCCACTTCAGAAAGTGAAAAAAGAAAAGATTACGAAGGAAAGTTTAGCGCTCGTCCTTTAACCAGCGGAGTACTTCGCTGTTCTCCATGAGCTGACATTCAGGTTCGGCATAACTGCTTGCGGTTAAATATAACTCGATCCGACCTTTTTTCTCCGCAATGGACAAATAGGCAAGATAGGTCTGGTCAACGGCTAACAGTACTGTTGAAGGCAGCGTATCGTCCGCTTGACCGATTCGTTCGCCGTTGCGGTTCTGCAGCTCCAGTACACGGACGCCCCGCAGCAGGCAGTCCATCATTTCCTGTCCCTCCGGCCATTTCCCGTAAACATAGAGATCGACCTGCTGCCCGGGCTGCATCAGCTGACCGCTGATCTCGCTGATGGTTACGCTCAGCGGGAAGACAGCCTGATCTTTGTTCAACAACGTGACGCTGAAATCTGCCATGGCTTCCGGCGCATCAAGCATTTCCTGATAGAAAAAGGAACCGGCGGGAATCGTGCCTTCCAGACGTGTCCACAAACCAACCAATTTCGCTTCCTCCCGCAGGATATCAGCTTGAAGATAGGCGGATGGAACATCAATCCACGTCAGGTCGTCAACGGTGATAAGATGGCGGGGCGGCAGTGTGGAAACGCTGATCGGAACGGAAACCAGGGACAGGCGCCGGGTCAGTTCCCGGCGGAATAAGAAAATGCCGCTGAAAATGAGGACAAGGACTGCAGTGAGGGCTGTGAGGGTGAAAACGATTTTTTTCTTCATAAATAAAATCCTCCTACTATAACTATTGCGGAAAATCGCAAATAGCCCCCTAAAATTTTTAAACTTTTAATAAATAGTATATTGCAATATATAATAGCTAGTGTTATTATCTTGCTAGAAGGAGGGATTGGATGAACGCTCAGTTTAAGAAAGGCGTGCTGGAAATGTGCGTGCTGTCGTTGTTAGCGCAGGGTGATAAATATGGCTATGAGCTGACCGAGGCCATCTCACAGAAAATGACCGTGGCGGCGGGAACGTTGTATTTGATCTTGAAACGGCTCAAGGATGACGGCGACGTAGAAACCTATCTGGTCGAATCCGCGGAAGGTCCGGCCCGCAAGTATTACCGGCTGACGGAAAAAGGCCGGTCCCACGAAGATCAGCTGACAGGCGAATGGCAGGAATTTGTACGGTTAGTGGATGAACTCATCCGGAAAGGAGAAGCATGAACAGAAAAGAATACATGGAACGGCTGCAGATGGATTTGGAGGCCGTTGACGAAACCACGGCGAAGGAAATTCTTCAGGATTTTACCGATCATTTTGATCAAGGCTTAAGCGAGGGCCGCAGCGAGGAGGAAATCAGCGAGGAACTGGGCGATCCGGCTGAACTGATCAGCGAATTGAATACCCGGCCGCATCGTCAGGCACAGGCGGAAGCTGAGACAGACAGCGAACTGTTATCCGCGGTTGCGATTGAAGCGGACAGCGCGGATATCACGGTCAGACAGGGAACCGGCAGCGAGGTGCTAGTGGATTTCTATGACAGCCGCAATCCTTTGCGGGTCCATAATTATCGTCTGGAAACCTTTCAGGACGGCGAGGTATACAGAATCCGCGTGCAGCGCTTGCAGAACAGCTGGCTGAGAGCCGGTGCCGGTGAACATCTGCGGCTGGACGTCACGCTGCCGTCAGCCAGTCTGGACGTTAAAATCGCCGGAATGAGCGGCGATATCCGATTGCCGGAAGCCGTGAACTGCGGCAAATTTGCGGCTCTAACGCAAAGCGGAGATCTTGAAATCCGCGCGCTGAACGCGGAAGCTGTCCAGATCACATCAACCTCCGGCGATGTGCACGCGGCGGTGCGCGGCGAACTGATTCAAGCTTCGACGGTCAGCGGCGATCTCGACATCTCCCGGGCGGAAGGCAAGCTTGGCAAGTTCCGGACCACCTCCGGCGATCTGGAGGTTCAGGGACGTTTCCAGGCAGTGCTGGCGGAAAGCAAAAGCGGGGATCTGGATCTGTCCATTGAAATGGCGGAAAGTCTGAAACTGGATACCATCAGCGGCGATATCCATCTCAAATTACCGCGCACAACCGGCTTTATCTGCAGCTTCTCAACGATATCCGGCGATCTGCGTCAACATATCAGTCTGCCGCTGCAGCGCCAGGGACGGCAGCTGAGAGCCGGCGATGAACACGCGCAGATCGCGGCCAAGACGATCAGCGGCGATTTTAAAATCAGCGATTAACAATGTTATCGTTAAGCATAATTCAGCTGGCAGAGCGAACGGTAAAATAGGAATCAAATTCCAGGAAAGCGGTGTCCCTCAGGGCACCGTTTCGCTGTTTCCGGTTTTATGCTATAATAAAAACTCAAAAGGAGTGCGGCGATGGAAAGCTTGAATATCAATGGAAAAACGCTGCGGCTGACGATTCAGCGCAAACCGATCCGGAATTTAATCCTGCGGCTGAAAAGTCCGGATGAACTGCTTGTCAGCGCGCCGTATGCTTGCTCGAATGCGGAAGTTCTGCGGTTTATTGAAACCAAGCGCAGCTGGATTGCCGCGCACGCTGAAAAGCTGGCCCGCCAACAAACACGGCAGGCGGAAGCGGCTGCCGCCGGTAAAATTATGGTTTACGGCAAGCCGGTACAACTGCAGTGGGTGATCGGCAGGGGCAAAGCGCGGCTGCTGCCTGACCGGCTAGTTCTCTATGGCCCGGATACGCAGCCGGAAACGAAGCAGCGCGCATTCGATCAGTTCGCCAAGAACAGCCTGGAAGCCGAGGTGGAACGTCTGCGTCCGCGCTGGGATCAGGTAGTCACGGATTATCATCTCGCTTTGCCTTCAATTCACTACCGGCGGATGACCAGCCGGTGGGGCAGCTGTATTCCGGCAAAATCAAAGATTACGCTGAATCTGAAGCTGGTCCATTATCCGCTGGCCTGCGTCGATTCAGTGCTGTGGCATGAATACGCGCATCTGATCGTACCGAACCACTCGCAGCGCTTTTATTCCGTCATCCTGCATCACATGCCGGACTACGAAGTGCGGAAAGCCCTGTTAAATGGGGATTTGTAAGAAAACTGTAAGGAAAAGAATGGAAACGCTTAAGATTTATTTGATAAGGTTATAAAATAAAGAAGCGGGGAGGATTAGGCTTATGGAAAACTATAAGATCTTAGTCGTGGACGACGATCATGAAATCGCCGACGCGATCGAAATTTATCTGAAAAGCGAAGGATATGAAATTTTTAAAGCTTATAATGGACTGGAAGCGTTGGAGATCCTGAATCAACAGAAGATCCACTGCATTCTGATGGACGTGATGATGCCGAAGATGGATGGGATTCAGGCGATCATGCATATCCGCGAAACCTCGAATATTCCGATCATCATCTTGTCCGCCAAATCCGAGGACATGGATAAAGTGCTGGGCTTGAATATCGGAGCGGATGATTATATCACCAAGCCGTTTAATCCGCTGGAAATGATCGCCCGGGTCAAATCGCAGCTGCGCCGCTACATGCAGCTGGGCGCGACGGCGGAAACCGGGACGGTGATTGAGGTCGGCGGTCTGAGCATCGATCTGGAAGCCAAGACGGTGACGCTGGAAGGCGAGCCGGTCAAGGTGACGCCGATCGAATACCGTATTCTGGAGCTGTTTCTCACGAATTTGAACCGGGTGTTCTCGATCGACGAGATCTATGAACGGGTATGGAACGAAACCAGTTTCCAGAGTGAAAACACAGTCGCGGTGCACATCCGGCGGATTCGGGAAAAAATTGAGATTGATCCGAAGAATCCACGGTATATAAAGGTGGTGTGGGGGATTGGATACAAGATCGAAAAAAACTAGCGGGTTTCTGGCGTTCCTGCTTTTTTTCGTGCTGATGACCGGGCTGTTGTTCACCTCGTCGCTGACGGTGGAGACGCTGTATTCCCCGCAGGGCAAGCAGGCGCTGTATCCGAAGACGATGATCCAGCAGAGCTTGCAGGATCTGGCGCAGCTGCTTTACGACGACCCGCCGCTGGCAATGGAGGTGCAGGAGGATCTGTATTACAATCTGCACTATGTCGTCGAGCAGCAGGATATTTATTTTAACAGCGACGATGATTTAAAGCTGACCTATGATCAGTTTATGCAGCAATACGGCGGCAAAGGGATGCTGACGCTGACCTGGCAGCAGGGCGAGACGCCGCAGATTACGTACCGCGGCGGTTATTTCCTGATCGATCAGAAGACGATCACCCGGGAAACTGCGGAGATGGCGGTCAGCCTGCTCAAGCTGTATTCGCAGGAGAAAGTGGAGCGGCTGGCGTTAGTGATCCCGGATCAGCTGGCCTACAACACGCCGATGTATTACAGCTACACTTATTTTCAGGAATCGATGAATAACCTTAAAATTTGTTTCTATTCTTCTTTATGTCTGTTTTTCATCACGCTGGCCTACGGCGTGTTTAAGCGGGGGCCGATCACAGCCTTTAATGAAGGTCTGGCGCAGTTTACCGCGAATTTCTGGATCGAGGTGAAGCTCGGTTTAGGCCTGGTGTTAACGATGATGCTGCTGTCGCTGTGGCTGCCGCTGCCTTTATCGATGACTGTGACGTTCTGGGAGCTGTACGTTCTGGTGAACGAGCTGCATTTCTACGGCTTGAAACCCTTCCATCATAATATTTTCAATTCCGCGATGAAAACTGTCCGGCTGATCAGCGGCCCGTATGGGTATCAGAAAAAGTGGCTGACGGAGTTTTTGCTTTTAGTGGTTTTTGAGGTCGTCTGCGCGTTTATTTTATGGACGATGATGTTTTCTTCCTTTTTAGGCTTTCTGGGGATTCTGGTGTTTGTGCTGATCTTTGCGGCGGCCTTTCTCGTATTGTTTCTGTATATCCGCCGCATGATGATGTTCATGCAGGATTCGGCGACGCTGGCGCAGCAGGTCGAGAATATCCGCCGCGGCCGGCTTAACGAAAGCTTTGAATTGAGTGAAGGCAGTCCGCTGCAGCCAGTCAGCGACAACCTTGAAAAGATCCGCGAAGGTGTCAGTCATCAGGTGGAGGAGCAGCTCAAGAGCGAGAAGCTGAAAATTGAACTGATCACGAATGTATCGCATGATTTAAAGACGCCGATCACCTCGCTGATCAACTACTCCGATCTGTTGACGAAAGCGGAAATTAAGCCGGAATACGCGCGGGATTACGTGCGGATCATCACCCAGAAAAGCGTCCGGCTGAAGAATTTGATTCAGGATTTATTTGAAATTTCCAAAGCGGCCAGCGGCAACCTGCAGATGGATCTGCGCAAGCTGGAAATCAACGGACTCTTGATGCAGACGCTGGCGGAGCTGGATGAAAAGATCGAAGCCAGTTCGCTGGAATTCAAGATTCAATATCTTGATACACCGGGCTATATTCTGGCCGACGGCGGCCGTCTGTATAACGTTTTTGATAATCTGATTACCAACGCGATCAAATATTCAATGGAGAATACCCGCGTCTACATCCAGATTGAACGGCTGGACGACCAGATCTGCATCAGTTTTAAAAACATCGCGAACTATGAACTGAAATTTGATCCCGGTTCTCTGACCGAGCGGTTTGTCCGCGGCGATGTCTCCCGTTCGACCGAAGGCTCCGGACTGGGGCTGGCTATTGCAGAAACGTTCGTGACTTTGATGAAAGGCCAGATTGAGGTCAGCGCCGACGGCGATCTGTTTAAAATTGAAATCCGCTTTGCGGAGCTGCCGCAGGAGTCCGCGGAAATGTAAGTGCGATTGCTTTCCTTGATTCAGATCTGATAGAAAACCCCGAGGCGGGGCAGACTAAGGACAGAATGAAAAGGAGGCTGTTTCATGAAGAAAATCATTCTGTGTGCCGGAATCTGTCTGGCGGTGCTGGCCGGCTGTTCCTGGAATAAGAAAAATCCGCAGCCCACGCCGACCACTTCGCCAAGTACGTCGCCATCCGCTTCGCCGACCATTGATCCGGCGATCACGGAAGCCAGCGATATCGTTGGGGAAACCACGACATTCGGAACGCCGATTGTGTCTGTGCAAATGAAAGACGGTCGGATCAGCTGGGTTTCGATCGACGAGATTACGGAAGAGACGACGAAGAAGACGCTGGGCGATCAGTATAAGCTGGGCGAACAGGCAATTGCCGGCTGGAGCGAGCAGATCAAGGCGCTGGAAGATTACATCGTCGCGCACGGCTTAGATGCGGTGGAAGTTGACGAAGAAGGCAAAGCGGCCAATGAAGATCTGCGGACACAGTGTACGATCACGATTCAGAACTATTTACAGACGGTAAAAAAAGCAGTTGGTCAGGCTGAACATCCGGAAAATCCGCAGAAATAACGCAAAACACAGGTAGAAACAGGAAAAACCGGGACTTTCCCTTCAGGAAAATTCCGGTTTTTGTGTACACCCGACATGGGTGATAACTAGACGGTGAAAGTCCGTTGCGCGG
>ERZ1106981.796-NODE-796-length-19140-cov-38.868169_pt1 | contig 19140 bp, 19 predicted proteins | sample MGYA00403692_ERZ1106981 | MGnify/ENA primary metagenome ERZ1106981 (study PRJEB35170, sample SAMEA104062431) | human gut metagenome | biome: human gut; feature: human-associated habitat; material: faeces | place: Denmark | collected 2012-06-22 ... | reverse complement strand
CTCGAAGTTACGCATTTTTTTATTTTTTCCTATCCTTTATCTGTCACAGCCTCTTTTCTTATTTAATAAATTGGAAGTAATTACAGACGTGGTTAGGCATGGATAAAACCGGAAACTACCTGGGATAAAGTTCCCAGGTTCTGAGATTAATCGGCTGCCGGGCAGTCTTGTTTTCTCAGAATCTCTCAAATTCATCATTTCTTCACAGAAACTCCATTTTGTCACCACATCGGTTTTCTATACTAGGATTCAGAAAGGAGGATCGCAGAGTAAATTAACGCTTTAAACATTTTTCCTCTTCTTAAATTTAAAAGATAATAGGAACGGACGCTAATCCCTGAGCGGAAGTTCCAGCGCGGTCTGCCGAATCCCTGCGGAAGACCGACGCAGCCGAGAGTTCTGTATTCCCTGACAGAACTCTTTTTTTGCCTTTCGTATTGAAAGAAGGGCAGATTTCGGAATTAATTGGAAATTCGTTCAGAATTCTGCCGTTTCCGGAACCGGAATGTGCTAAAATAAATTCATGAGAAAGGGGCTTTTTTATGATCTATACATGTACGCTGAATCCATCGCTGGACTACTATATGGAATTTGATAAAGTAGAACTGGGGAAAACGAACCGCAGTTCGCTGGAATACTATGAAGCCGGAGGTAAGGGCATCAATGTTTCTATCGTTTTAAATAATCTGATGATTCCGTCCCGGGCGCTGGGCTTTGTCGGCGGGTTTACCAAGGATTTTTTCATCAGCCTGCTTCAGAAATATGAGTATATCGAACCGGTGTTCACCTTCATTGAAGGTCACACCCGGATTAACGTGAAGGTTAAAGGCGACCTGTTGGAAACCGAGCTGAACGCCAAAGGTCCGAGTATTACGGAAGAAGATATGCGGATGATGTTAAGACGGGTAGAACGTCTCAACCGCAGCGACATCTTTGTGCTGTCGGGCAATTGTCCGGATAATCTGGTCGATCTGACGGAGAAAATGATTCAGCTGTGCATTGAAAACGACGTGAAGTTTGTCCTTGACGTCAATCATGAGCTGCTGCTGAGATTGTTAAAATACAAGCCGTTTCTGGTGCGGCCGAATATCGAGGATCTGGAAACGATGTTCAACGAGGTGATCGCCGATCAGAAACAGCTGATCCATGCCGGACGGCGCTGCGTGGAGCTGGGCGCGGAGAATGTCATTTTAATGATGGGAAAGGATGGCTCGCTGCTGATCAATCAGGACGGTGTATACCATGCCAATTCGATCGACGCCGAGGTTGTCAATTCCGTCGGCGCAGCCGACAGTATGATCGCTGGCTTCGTGATGAATTATCTGCGTTCCCGCGATATCATTACAACCTTTAAATACGCGAACTGCTGCGGCATTGCGACCGCTTTTTCCAAAGGAATGGCGACCCGGGAGAAAATTGAAAGCCTTTATGACGAAATTCTTGTAACAAAGATTGACGAAAACGAAGAGGCTTGATATCATAGATCAAGATGATGTGAGGTGAGAGGATGTACAGAAAATAAGACGAAGAAAATTGAATTTCTGAAATCTTGTTTTTTGTCGTTCTCTTTTTTTACCGTTTACCGCTTCCTAAGGAGGTGGTGCGGATGTTAACTGTAAATCAACTTACAATTAAGACCCTCAAAGATAGAATTCTGATCGATCATTTAAGCTTTACTTGCGTCGCAGGCGATAAAATTGCGGTGATCGGTGAAGAGGGGAACGGCAAAAGCACGTTGTTTAAAGCAATTTGGAATCCAGACTTGATTTCAGAATATACCGTGATGGAAGGCACGATTGACCGCCGCGGGGCGGTGATCGGCTATCTTCCTCAGTCGCTGGATGCGCGGTGGGTTGAAACATCAGGTCTGGATTTTTGTATGAGCGAAACTCCTTCAGAAATTCCTGATTATGAAAAGATCGGCGAACTGTATGTGCGGCTGGAAGACGTCGGAGCCGGCGCCGACTTGCTGGAAAGAAAAATGGGTCAGCTGAGCGGCGGGGAAAAAGTCAAGCTGCAGCTGGTCAAACTGATGTTAAAAGAACCAGATTTGATTTTGATGGATGAACCGACCAATGATCTTGATCTGGAAACGCTTGAAATTCTGGAACAGTTTATCTTAACCAGTCCGGCCGGCATTCTGTTTGTTTCGCATGATGAAACACTGCTGGAGCATTGCGCCAACGGGATTCTGCATCTGGAACAAATCGTTCGCAAGACCCAGGCGCGGCATACGTTTGTGCATCTGGGGTATGCCGATTACGTGCGGCAGCGCGAAGCCCTGGCAAGCCGGCAGGATCAGCTGTCAGTGAAGGAACATCAGGAGTACGCAGCGCAGATGGAGCGCTACCGGCGGTTATACCAAAGCGTCGATCACGCGCTGAACTCCGTCTCCCGGCAACAGCCGCATGCCGCCAAGATGCTTAAACGCAAGATGCGTTCGGTCAAGGCGTTGGGGGAACGGCTGGAGGACAAACCGCTGACGCATAAGTTTGAAGGCGAGGAACAGATCGAATTGTTTTTTGATCCGGAAGTCAGAATTGCCAATTCCCGCAAGCAGATTCTTGATTTCCATCAGCCGCAGCTCTGGGCGGGAACGCATCTTTGCGCAAGCGGGATCAATCTTCAGATCGTCGGACCGCAGAAGGTCGCGATTATCGGATCGAACGGCTGCGGGAAAACGACGCTGCTGCGGCTGATCTGGGAACAGCTGAAGGACCGGACAGATCTGCGTGTCGGCTACATGCCGCAGAATTATGAGGAACAGCTGCCGATGGATAAGAACCCGGTCGACTTTTTAAGCGAAGGCCAGGATCAGGCGTTCCGGACGCGGATTCAGAATCATTTAGGCTCGCTGAAATTTACGCCGGAGGAGATGCGTCAGTCGATGGGAATCTTTTCCAGCGGTCAGAAAGCTAAAATTTTGTTGGTGAAGTTGGTCGTCGATCACAACGACGTGCTGCTTCTGGACGAACCAACGCGGAATTGTTCGCCGTTGTCCGCCGGTCAGATCCGTGCGCAGCTGGCGTCCTTTCCCGGCTGTATCCTCGCCGTCAGCCATGACCGCCGCTTTTTAGCCGAGGTGACGGAGCGGATTCTGCGCTTGACGCCGCAGGGGCTGGAAGAAGATTCATCGATAGAATTCTAGCCAAACGCAAGATTTTGATTTATACTAGTACTGTTATGGCAAGGAGGCAGAAAATGAAAAAACAGATTCTGAAAGGTTTAGTTCTGTTAGGCTGCTGCCTGTTGGCGCTGAGCGCCTGCAGTCAGAAGGATAATACGCCGGTTCATTATTTAGACGACTTAAAGATGGTGGACGTCGATATGAGCGGGTATCAGGGATTCAATGTGGCGGAGCATCAGTTCAAGCGGGTTACGCTGAAGGAAGCTAACCGCATTTATAAAGAAGGCGGAAGCGGTATCTTGTATTATGGATATACAAGCTGTGCCTGGTGCACGCAGGCGGTTCCGGTGATGAACGAAGTTGCCAAAGAGCTGGGCCTGACGATTTATTATGTCGATATGGGCACGGACGACGGCAACACGGAGGAAAGCTACAACGAATTTATCGATCTGGTGAAGGATTTCCTGAAAACCGATGACGACGGTGAACCGGCGCTGTTTGTGCCGCAGGTGTTCGTCGTGAAAAACGGAAAGATCGTAGGCGATCATCTGAGCACCGTCGATTCGTACAGCCCGAGCCAGGGCAACATGACCGACAGCCAGAAAAAAGAACTGAAGGGCATTTACAAGAAAATATTTGAAAAACTGAAATAGGATCTTCGCGATCCTTTTCTTTTACCTGATTTTCTCTGCCGGGCGAAAGGAAAAGACAAAGTAAGCGCTTGTGAAAACAACATTCAGGAAGACGTAAGAAAAACTTAAAGAAAAGCGCATAAAAATTGGGTATAATACGGTCGATGTCAGGAGTGTGATCACAATGAAACGCAGACAAAAACGCAATATGATGCTTTTAGGATTGATCCTGGCCCTTCATTTCATTTATATTCTGGCGGGTCTGGGCTTGCGGAAAGCCGGGATCCAGCTTAATTTACGATGGTTGTTCTGGAACCTGGGCCTGGCGTTCATGCCGGTGGCGCTGGCAGTACCGGCTTATTTGCTGACCAGCTGGCGCAGACACTGGGGACTGATTTCGCTGGGGCTTGCGATCGGCTGGCTGTTGTTTCTGCCCAACGCCTGTTACATGGTCACGGATTTGATCCATCTTCAAGGTTCGCAGCTGATCGGCGGCAACGGTGTTTATCTGCAAAGCTTATCCGGCTGGGTGCGCTTGATTTATATCGTCGGCGGGATTTTAATGGCGCTGGTCGACGGCTTGTTTTCCACCTCGTTAATTCATCAAAACGTCAAGTGGCGCAGAAATAAGGTGTTTAACTTCTGCTGGATGAGCGTGATCAGTCTGTTATGCGGTTACGGTGTTTATATCGGCCGTTTTCTGCGGCTGAATACCTGGGATGTGCTGCAGCCGAAGACGCTGCTTTTGACGCTGCTGCAGAACATTGATAAATTTACCATTCTGTTTTCCTTTATGTTGGCGGCGTTCTATTTCGCGGCCTATCTGATCTTTGATAAACTGATGCGCTCGGAACCGCATGCCTGATCAAACGATCAGGTTTTTTCTTTTCGCGATATATCTTCGTGGCGTGTCGAAAAGCTTTCGACACTGTGAATTTACAGGATGCCGCAAGGAAGAAGAAAACCGGAATTAACGTCAGAAGGGTCCAAATTTCTGATTTTGAACAGAAAAAAGAATGAAAAATACAGGAATTCCCAGCTTTACAACCCTTTGTTTAAATGAAAGTAAGTTTCTTTTTGAAAATAGGCTCGAATGGCACACTTTTTGCTTATATATTTAAAAAGGAGTGGTGTCTATGAAGTTTGCGAGTTTATTTCAGCCGTTAAAAATCAATTCTCTGATGATTCCCAACCGGATTATTTCCGCGCCGATGAACGAGGCGCTCAATGACAAGCGTGTCCGCTGCGGAGCGGGGATTTTGATTGCCGGCTGTGGTGGTGTGGATCTGCCGAACGCCTGGTTTGATCCGGGGTATTTATTTGCCAAGGCACAGATTCAGAATACGCGCCAGTGGCTGAACTTTATGCGTCAGGGAGGTTCGGCAGTATCGCTGGAGGTCATGCACATGGGCGGCGTCGGACGCGGGGCGCATCCGGATGACGTGCTGTGGGGATCGACTGACGGTGTTAATGCCTATGGCAATCGGGTGAAAGCCATGACACCAGCGGAAATGGATCAGACGTCTGCAGCGTTCGCGCAAACCTGCCGCGACGCTAAAGAAATGGGCTTCGATATGGTCATGCTTCATTTCGCGCATGGCTGGCTGCCGGCACAGTTTCTTTCACCAGCGCTGAATCATCGGACGGATGACTATGGCGGGTGTCTTGAAAACCGGATGAAGTTTCCGCTGGCGATTATTAAAGCAGTACGTGAAGCCGTTGGCCCGGATTATCCGGTGGATCTTCGAATCAGCGCAAAGGAGTGGATTGACGGCGGGATTGATCTGAACGAGGTTCTGATTTTTTTGAAACAGGCCGAACCGTATTTAGATATGGTGAATGTGTCAGCTGGACAGGATATGGACAAACAGGGCAACATCCACATGGCGACGTCCACGTTGGAGCCGCATGGCGTCAATCGTCAGCTGGCCCGCGCAATTAAGCAGACCCTTACGATTGCCGTTGCGGTGGTAGGGGCGATCTTAACGCCGCAGGAAGCCGCCTCGGTGATTGAGGAACAGGATGCCGATCTTGTGGTTCTGGGACGGGCATTGCTGGCAGACGAAGACTGGATTCATAAAGCGGAAGCCGGCCGGGATGCGGATATTGTGCCTTGCCTGCGCTGCGGCAGCTGCATGCATTGGACGACTGACCGGCGCGATCATGGCTGTTCCGTGAATCCTGCCTATATGAACGGGAGCTGGATGTCTTCTGAGTGCCTGCCGGTTAAAATCCGTAAGCAGGTTGTTGTGATCGGCGGCGGACCGGCCGGAATGAAAGCGGCGCTGACGGCGGACCGGCGGGGACATCAGGTCACGCTGCTGGAACAAAATTCCAGTCTGGGCGGCGCGCTGACCATCTTTAATCAGGAGCCGCATAAACTGGATTTACGGTGTTACCGGGATTATCTGATAGAACAGATCGCAAAGTCAGGGGTTAACGTCAGACTGAATACAAAAGCGACGCCGGAACTGGTGAAAAACCTGAATCCCGATCATTTAATTCTGGCGTTGGGCGGAAAGTGGGCAATTCCGCCGATTCCGGGAATCGAACGGGGACTGACGCCGGCTCAAGCCTATACAAATCCGATTCCGAATGGAAAATCCGTTGCGATTTTAGGCGGCGGCGCGATCGGCTGCGAGCTGGCGCTGAAGTTTGCGGAAACCGGGTGTCCGGTTGTCTTGATCGAACAGGGAAGTGAGCTTCACCGCGGGGAAAATCTGCTTGTCGGTTTAGCGCTGGACGAGCATCTGAAACGCTGTGAAAATCTGAAAATCCTCCGGGAAACATGCTGCCTGAAAGTAAATCCAAAGCATATCGTTGTAGAAAAAGCGGGCGTTTCAATGACGATTCCAGCCGACGTATTGATCATCTGCACGGGCATCGAACCGTTAAGCGAGGAAGCTGATCGTTTTTATGGAATTACCTGCCACACCTGGAAAATCGGCGATGTCAAACGGCCGGGAAATATCAAGGCAGCAACGCTTGGCGGCTGGATGGCGGGCAGCCAGGATTGAGGCTTCATTCCGCTTCTCAATGTTGTCAGCCTTGGTATTGGAAATGTTTTATGAAGCGAATTCATAGATCATCCGTTGATTAAAAGAAGACTGGCGAGTAGGATTTCTGCAGCAGGTAAAGCGACAGGAATCCTTTTTACTGTTAAATTTGCAGAAAATGAATTCCACTTATTTTGTAAGCGTGCTTTTAGCATATTTTCAATCATTTTTATGTTTAAGGCAAAGAAAATAAACCGGAGGCTGTGGCGTATTTTGTATCCTGCGATTCTTTAAGACCATTCTGTTTGAATTCTATTTTTCTCCTGTGTAAGCTGCTCTCTTTGGAAAAATTGAAGAATCGTATTTCTATTTAATTCTGATATCCTACCCTTCGTCGTGCAATTACAAATGCAGCGGCTAGATGGACTGTACGCCTCATCTTCCGGCTGTATTTTTTTGCCAATTTGACTCGTATAGGCCTGGATTTACTTAAATAACGATTTACCCTTCCTTTCATTATCTTCTCTTAATAGAAGAAAAAGCACGACCAACCGTGCTTAATCTGTCAAATATTTTATTTTTTCTTTATACTTTGCAGCCCTTTCGTAATCCTTCTCTGTTGGAGCCTTAAGTCTGGATAGATCAGAATTATGCGTCATGTCCGCGATTTTGACTTTTCTGGCCAATTCGTTATTTTTCAATCTTTTAAGATATTCATCATAGGAAAACCCGGGCCGCTTCGTAATACAGTCAACGGCTTCTATGATGGAACGATCAAAACCGCATTTCTCTAAATCCTCCAGAGTTATATCGGTATCTTCGACTACATCATGAAGCAAGGCAACAATCTTTTCTTCTTCTGTATCACACATTGATGCCACGGTTACAGGGTGATTGATGTAATCACACCCGCCTTTGTCTTTTTGACCTTTATGGGCTTCCGTCGCAATCTTTAAAGCGCGATCAATCATTATGCTCATGCTTAAACCTCTCAATAATCTGATTTGATTTTTCTTCTGTGGTCATCCACGATCATTTCACCAATGAGAAGTTTAGCCATATCGCTGTCTTCTACCCAATCTTTCTTTTTATGATCCCAACGTTCAAAGTCATAGTGATCGTTTCGTCTTATGACAAGCCGAGTAGTATTAATATTATCTAACACGCTCTCAAACCAATATCTCATGATCAATTACTCCTTTTTTATTAGTTAATCATAACTATTTATCGAAGAAACATCTTGAAAGAACCTTTTTTTTATGTGTAAAATTGCCGTCATTGAATCTTGATCCTTCGGTAGCTTATGAATTGGTTTGAATCTTGCTTTGATTCCTGATTTTAAGTTTATTATAAACAGTTAACTGTTGCGATTCAAGATCAATGCCTTATTACTAACGAAAAATCTCATTGACAGAGTTCTTCTGTATATCTATAATAGATATATCTTAAATGGATATATCGTGAATAGATTGTGAGGAATAGGAATGCCGAAACAAGATACCTTTGAAACAGAGCAGCTGACCGACGCGGCGTTTTACATCTTATTAGCGCTGATCGAACCGCTGCATGGTTATGCGATTATGAAGTATATTGAACAGCTGACCGGCGTACCGGGAATGATCGGGCCCGGCACGTTGTATACGCTGCTGAAAAAGATGTGCGCCAACGAGCTGATCACGCAGACGGCGGTGGAAGAAGGAAAGAAGTCTTACGTGCTGACCGATAAAGGTCGGATCTTACTGCGCCATGAATTAACCCGCCGGGAAACGATTGTCACGACGGCCCGCAAAATAATGATGGAGAAAGGAATATAACCGATGAAGAAAAAAATTATATTAGCCCAGGGTCTTGTATTTGAGGAAGAACAGGAAAAGCTGCGGCTTGAAAAACTGGCGCAGGAGGGCTGGCTGTTTGAGAGTGTAGCCTGGGGTGGTTTAGGCTGGCGGCTGGTTCGGGGCGAGCCGCAGTTCAGACAGTATGAATTTGATTATCTGCCTTCCGATCCGGCTGAACGGCAGGAATATCTGGCCTTGATGGAAGCCTCCGGCTGGCATCCGGCATTTCGTCAGGATCCGATCGTTTTATTCTGGTCTGATGAAAAGCGGACTCCAATCCATACGGAGGCATCGACGAAGCTGGAGTCCTATGCGCCGCTGGCCCGCGGCCTGTCGCGGATCAGCCTGGTTCTGGGCAGCTTGTTAATCGCACTTTTGTTCTCTGGACTTAAAGGCCGGGGGATCGCGCTGATCTTTCTGACCGGGCTGATCGGCTTTACGATGACGACGATGTGCGCTTCCGGCTACCGCATCCGAATGCAGCTGCTGAAACGCCAGGTGTCGCTGCAGGAGAAGCTTGAGGATCGGCTGCGGAAACAAATCATTACGCGGACAGCCTTCGCGCATTTACTTCTGCTTCTGTCGGGTTTATACCTGTTGATGATCGCTTATGCCCGCAAGCCGATGCCCGTGGGGTTATGGCTTCTGATCGCGCTGCAGGTCAGCGCCGGGCTGGGACTGAAATTAATTTGCTGGAAACAAATGAAAGAACTGGGCTGAATCCACTAAAACTGAGATTAGAAAGGCAAGGACGGAAAACGATTGTTTCTATATTAAAATATGAGAAATTGCTTGACCTGTCCCTAACGTCCTGGCGTAAGTTAGGGGCAAGGAGGCGAACCGGAGTCAAATGTTAAGAATTTGTAATAAATAAAATAAGAAAAATATGCTAAAATAAGAAACATAAAATGGGAGGGTGATTTCCATGATTGAAGTCTATCACGTCACAAAAAAATACGGTTCATTTAAAGCGGTCGACGATCTGTCGCTGACGGCGAACAATGGCCGGATCACAATTCTTTTAGGCCCTAACGGAGCGGGTAAATCCACAACGATCAAAAGCATCGCGGGGCTGCTTAAATTTGACGGCAAGATTCTGATTGACGGTTTCCCCAATTCGTCGGTTGACGCGAAGCGGCGGTTCGGCTATATTCCGGAAACGCCGGTGCTGTATGATCAGCTGACAATCCGGGAACATATCCAGTTCATCAGCCGGGCATATCAATCTGAACAGGGTGAGACCCGTGCCCAGGCGTTGTTGGAACGGCTGGAGCTGGCGGACAAAACGAAAAAAACAGCCCGCGAATTATCCAAAGGAATGTCGCAGAAGCTGTCGATGGTGCTGGCGTTATTGGCCGATCCGGATTCGATTTTAATCGACGAACCGATGATCGGACTCGATCCAGCGGCGATTGAAACTGTGCTGCAGCTGCTGAAAGAGCTGCGCGACGAGGGAAAAAGTATTTTGATTTCCACGCATATTATCGACATGTTTGAATCGCTGTGGGATGACGCGTACATTCTGCATCAAGGAAAAATCGTGCGCGAGGTCCGCCGCGAGGATCTGGGCGATCAGTCGCTGAAGGAAATTTTCTTTGCCTGCACGCAGGGGGAACAGGGATGAATGCGCTCAGCTATTTGTTTTTTGTCAAGCTCAAAGCGCAGCTCCGCCGGTTGTTTTCTAAGCCGACCTCGGCGATCGTAACACTGCTGGTCGTGGGGTTCTTCGGATTTTCCATTTATTCGGCGGTGCAGAATCGGGAAATGATGTCGGCAATGATGAACGTTCAGTCAGTGCAGGGCTGGATGATGTTATTCTGCGGTTATGTGCTGTTTTTGATGACGATTATGATCCTGCAGAAGCGCTCCGCGATCGTAACGCGCGATGACGCCCAGTTTATTTTTGCGGGTCCGTTTACGCGGAAGCAGACGCTGGCCTACTTGTTGATTGAAACAGTGGAAGGCAGCCTGATCTACGCCTTGATCGCGGTGGCTTATATCTTAATGATGATGAGCTCCACTGTGATTCTGACCGCTCCGTTAGTGCTTTCGTTAATCCTGAGCAGCTTGTTGATGTTTTACTTCGCGTTTGCCCTGTTTACCTGGTTTTATTTTCTGGAATTGGTGAAGCCGCGGGCGAAGTGGTTAAAATATGGATTCCTGGCGGTGCTGCTGGGGTTTATCGGCCTGATCGCGATTCGCAACGTCGGCTTTGACGGCGGCGGGATTCAAAGTACAATCACCCGGTTTGTAGCCGATCCGTTGTTTAACTGGGTGCCGGTGTTCGGCTGGTGCAAAATGGCGCTGATCGGCTTAGTGAGTCAGGATATGACGGCCTGTCTGATCGGCTTTGCGGCGACGTTTCTTGTCTGCGCCGGGATCACCGCGCTGATTTTGAACGTTAAGGGTGATTTCTACGAACAGGCGATTATGGACGCGGAATGGATCAGCGAGCTGCGGCAGAATGCCCGCGCGCGGCGGTCTTCGGGCGGAACGAACGAAAAGGTTGTATCAGTGAAGCAGGCGCGCTTTGGCAGCGGCGCGGCGGCGCTGGTTTCCAAGAATCTTCTGATCCTGCGCAAAACACGGCGGCTGTTATCGCTGCAGGAAGTGCTGTTAATCGCAATTTATCTGGGGATTGTCTGGATGAATGGACAAGGGTTCGGCTTTTATCAGTTCTTCGTTCTGATCGTCCTGTTCACCAGTGCGACGACGGATCGGATCGCCCAGGATTTACGGGTGTTCTATTTGTATTTGATTCCGGACCGGCCGCTTAAAAAACTGGCGGCCCTGATGGTGCCGTCGATGCTGCACATCGTGGCGGTGGTGTTCGCTTCGTTAGTTTTCTGTCCGTTTGTCCTGGGCTGCAGCTGGACTGAAATCATACCGGCCGCGTTGATGATGACGGGCTTTGGCTGGTTGTTTCTCAGCGCTTCGCTGGTTTGCCTGCGGTTGATGAAAAGCCGCTCGACGCCGTTGATGGAACAGATGATCAAGATGGTTTTCTGTCTGGTCCTGGCGATTCCTTACGGCATTACGGTCGTGGCGCTGATGTTCGTACCGGGACTGCCGGCGCTGGCTGTGCAGCTGGCGGGCCTGGCTGTCAACGGCTTGGTCGGACTTGCCTGTCTGGCGCTGGCGACGCCGCTGTTGTCCGGCAACAACCTGATGGCGGACTGAGCAAGCGATGCGGTCGTATAAGAACGCTGGATAGACCAGACCGGCTTCCTCATTCTAAAAAAAACAACGTTCAGGGGAAAGGCTTCCCGACGTTGTTTTATTTTGTGAAAAATTGCGGAACAGAAAAACAGGATGTCGTGTCAGAGTCGACGCATAGTTTGTCAACGCGGCAGCCGTTTTCCTTCCTCGGGATCGCTGTCCCTCTAATTTTGCGCTGATCTTGAGATTAGGATTTATCCGATTTTCGGTGACGGCGTTGGCTGCGGGGAAACGGAAGGCAGGGGAGAGGTTGTGGACTGCGGAGAAGGGGACGGGGTGGTTTTCGGATTTGCCGGCGGACCGTCCAACGGATTGACGAAGCTGTCAATCTTCCACACGCCCTGTTCTTTTTTCAGGATAAACTCGGAGGTTTCCTCAACCCTTTGTCCCTGAACCTGCCATGCCGACGTTGCGTCGAAGGTCAGCTGATCTTCATCCTGTTTGGCCAGAGTGAAACTGGTTTTGATATACTGTCCGTCACCGGCGGGCGTCTTCGCGCCGATCCAGCTGACCGTATCGTCCGTAATTATGACACGCTGGGCGAACGTGGAGGCTTCCAGAATCCGGCGGCCTTCCGCGGTGAAGAAGGCGTCGAGGATCGCGTCGTAATTCTGAATCTCGACCTGCTGATCCTCGCCGGCCGCGTCCAGAATGAAGTAATTCGCGGATCCCTGGCACAGCTCTAATATTAATTCCAGGCAGGCCTGCGCTTTTTCCTCCGGATCCTCACTGACCTTTACCGAAAGCGTGAATTCAACGGCATTGCCGGAAGAATCCTGGAACCGGCCCGGGAGGGAATACATTCCCGGTGTCGCGTAATCGACGTCGCTGATCAGCCAGCGGAAGTTTTTGACCAGCGTGGATTCGCGGTTGAAATTATCATGCAGTAAAATCCCGGCGGTCTTCGCCGTCAGTTCAGGAGCTTCGCCCGTTAAAAAGACCGGTGGCTGCACCGGCAGCACATAGGTTGGAGCGGTATGATCGACCGTCGTGACCTTCAAGGTTTTCACATCGTAATAACCGTTTTTATCCACCGCCTTGATCTTGATATAAGAGGTCCCGAGCAGGGAATTATTGGCGTTGTTCAGAAAGACGACGTTTTCCGCAGGCAGTTCGTTGCCCTGACTGTCCACAGCTTTAAAATAAGCCCGCAGCATATCTTCTGAAAAATCAGGCTGATTGACCTCGATGACGGCGTCTTCTAAAATCGTAATCTGCGGCGGTCCGGGATTTTCTACCCGCCGGGCGCAGCCGCCCAAAAGCAGAACACATAAAGCCAGCACCCCTGTTTTTCTCATCATATTTGAAAGCCTCCTTTCCCGTCTTGGATTTGTTCGCTCTATAATTAGTCTTATTCTATCATATTCTGTTCATGCGCTTGCAACGTTTGTCAATTCGTAAAAGAATTGAAAGAAATCGCGGAATGGGACGAAACTTGTCGGGACTTCTTCCAGGCAAAGGCATTGTCACTTTTTCCTGATTCTGGTAAACTGAAGATAAGAAGGTGAAACCATGCAGGAAATCACAATGTTTGTCTTAAAGAATTGTCCATATTGCCGCCAGGCGCAGAAAGATCTCGACGTTTTGCTTGCGGATCCGCGCTATCGGAATATCCGCATTACGAAGATTGATGAAGGCGAAAATCCGCAGTTGGCTGATCAATACGATTATTATTATGTCCCGACCTTTTATCTGGGCGCGCAGAAGAAACTGGAAGGCGCGCTGACACGCGCGCAAATTCAGGCGCTGCTGGACGAAGCGGCCGCGGGCTAGGCGGATGAAGGTTATGGACTGGCTGTTTCGCAGAGAGGTGCTGACCGATCAGGAAATTGATTTGATCAAGGTCATGGAAGTCAAAAAAGAGGCGGGCCGCAACGATGTGCCGTCCGTTGTTTTTGAAATCCGCGAACATGGAAAGCACGCCGCTGTGGGACGCTGCGATCTGCGGATGGGCATGAATGAGGAATTATATTATGCCGGGCAGATCGGCTATACCGTGTACCCGATGTACCGCGGACATCATTACGCGCTTAAAGCCTGCCGCCTGTTGTTCCAGCTGGCGAAGCAGAAATATGGCATGGATTCGCTGATCATCACGTGCAATCCGGACAATCTGCCTTCGCGGCGGACATTGGAAGCGCTGGGCGGAGAATTGAAGGCGATCGTCGACGTGCCGAGGGAGCATTATCTGTATCAGTACGGCGACGTTCAGAAATGTATTTTTGAATATCACCTGTAACCGGCGCTGCCGGTTCTTTTCATCTCTTCCGGCTTGTTCGTTCAACGAAATGTTGAATGACATGCCCTTGGTGGACATTTTCTGCGCTTATTCAATTTCCAGGCTTTTCCAGCTTCGTTTCTTAGGCTGATCTTAAGAAAGTCTTTCGTGCAAATGGGCACGGATTTCGCTATAATATGACGTATTGAGGGGTGAAAGCATGCCGGATTTTAATCTTCATACTCATACTGCCCGCTGCCGTCACGCCGTCGGCACGGATGAAGCGTATGTTCAGGCGGCGATCAAAGCCGGATTCAAGGTTTTAGGCTTCAGCGATCACTGCCCGTTCGCGTGTTTGAGAGATCAGCGCGACCGCATGAATATCGAAGAAAAAGCAGGATATCTGAACTCGATCGCAAGCTTGAAAGAAAAATACCGGGATCAGATTACCATTCTTACCGGATATGAATTTGAATATTTTCCCTCCTTGCGCCAGGAGCTGCAGGAACGCCGGGAGGAAACGGACTATATGATCCTTGGCAACCACTATCTGACCCCCGGCGGCCTGGATTTCTGCGAAGCGGCGGAGGATGAAAACGTATTGCTTTATGCCCGCCGGATCGCGGCGGCGTTAGCGGAAGGGTTGGCGGATTATGTTGCCCATCCGGAATACTTTATGTTAAGCCGCGACCATTGGTCGCCAGCCTGCGACGAAGCGGCGCGGATCATTTGCGCGGCGGCGGTGAACGCCGAGGTGCCGCTGGAGATCAATCTCAAGGGAATGAAGCATGGCAAGCTGGCTTATCGGGAAGGCTGGCGTTACGCTTATCCGTGGGCGAGGTTCTGGGAAATCGCCGGAACCTTTGGCTGCACTGCGGTCTATGGCATGGATGCCCATGACCCCCGGCAGTTTGCGCTCATGCCGCAGCGGATCGCCGAGGTTCAGACGTTTATTGATTTGACGGGTGTGCGCGTCAGGGAACAGTGGGATGCGCTGCAGTTTGGAAAGAAGGAAAAATGATGAAAAAACTATGGAACATCATGGCGAACCGACTTTTCATCGTGGCGGTTCTTATCCTGCTTCAGCTGGGCTTGATCATCGGCGTGATGGTGAGCCTGTCCGGGTTCAAGCTGGTCAGCGACCTGCTTCGTTTCATCAACTTCTTTTTAATTATCTACATCGTGAACAAACAGGAGAACCCGTCATATAAACTGGCCTGGATCATCCTGGTACTCGTCTTCCCGCTGTTCGGCGGGTTATTTTATCTGATGTTCGGCGGGCGGAAAATGCCGAAGGCACTGCGTAGGGAAGCGATGGCGGAAGCGGCCCGAACCCATCCCGTCCTGCCGCACAATGAGAAAATTTTGAAAGAAATTGAGGAACAGGACAATCAGATTGTCAAGCAGTTCCGGTATGTGCTCAATAACGCCTACTATCCGGTATATAAAAATACGGAGGCGACCTATTGCCCGACCGGCGAGGTGAAGTTCTGGCACATGCTGCGGGAACTGAAAAAAGCGGAGCGGTATATCTTTCTGGAATATTTTATTGTCGATAACGGGATCATGTGGGATTCGATCCTGGAAATTTTGATTGAGAAGGTGAAGCAGGGCGTCGACGTGCGGATGATGTACGATGATGCCGGCTGCGTTTATACCCTGCCGGCCAACTATCGTAAAATTTTAGAAAAGCTGGGGATCCGCTGCGCCGTGTTCAATCCGTTAAAAGCCCGGCTGGTGATCCAGATGAACAACCGCGATCACCGCAAAATCTGTGTGATCGACGGGAAGATCGGCTTTGTCGGCGGGATCAATCTGGCCGACGAATACATCAACGCTTATGAAAAATATGGTCATTGGAAAGATACGGCCGTGATGCTCAGAGGCGAGGCCGTGTGGAGTCTGACCGTCATGTTCTTACAGTTCTGGAACTTTGTTTATAAAGATATGGCGCCGAGCAATTATGACGATTATTGGCCGGTCTACAAGCCAGAGGAACAGCCGCAAAGCGACGGCTATATCCAGCCGTTTTCCGACAGTCCGACGGATGAGGAGGAAGTCGGAGCCACAATCCATTTCAACATCATCAATCAGGCGCGGCAATATGTTTACATCCATACGCCTTATTTAATCATCGGCTATGAGATGCAGCGGGCGTTGGAAACCGCGGCCAAGGCCGGCGTCGACGTGCGCATCACCGTGCCACATGTACCGGATAAAAAGCTGGTGTTTATGGTGACGCGCGCCAATTATGAACCGTTGTTAAAAGCAGGCGTGAAGATCTATGAGTACACGCCGGGCTTCATCCATTCCAAATCCTTTGTCAGCGATGATGAGATCGGTCTGTGCGGTACGACCAACATGGATTACCGCAGTTACTATCTGCATTTTGAATGCGGGGTGCTGGCATACAAGAGTTCGATCATCCGGGATATGAAGCAGGACTACATCGAGACATTAAAGGATTGCCGCGAAGTGACGCTGGACGACTGCCGCAAGACTCCGGCCGCCGTGCGGTTAATCCGGGCTATTCTGAATCTGTTTGCGCCGATGATGTAAACGCCGGGTTTCCCAGCGTTCAGTCCTATGGAATGAAGTTTTAATACGGAACGTCAAACATTAGAATAAGTCGAAAAGGAGCCGGAAATGAGCGAAATTAAGGTTAGCTTTCAAGCCTGCGCCGAGGATATACCCCTGAAATATGTCGTTATCGTTCTGCGGGATGGCGATCAGGTGCTGTGGGCGCGGCATCGCCGGCGGTCTGCCTGGGAAATTCCAGGCGGACATCTTGAACCGGGAGAAACTCCTCGTCAGGCGGCTGAACGCGAGCTGTGGGAGGAAACCGGCGTCACGCAAGCTGAACTTGATCCGGTGTGCATTTATACGGTGAGCCAGGACGGACGGCAGGACAGCGGTCTGCTTTACGCTGCGTCCGCCGGTGTCCAGGGCCCCCTTCCCGCGTTTGAAATGGCCGAAACCCGATGGTTCAGCGAACTGCCTGAAGAACTGACGTATCCGGAAATCCAGCCGTTGTTATGGCGGCAGGCACGGATAGTCCATGGCCAGGGAAACAATGACGAACTTTCGCAAATGACGGATATTTTCAACGAGTAAAAATTTCAAGGCGTCTTCACACAGTCCGGATTTTCGGGCTGTTTCTTGTTGAATTAGGAGAAAGAACGTTCACGGATCGTTAAAGGCACGCCGCAAAGCGGCGCTATGCCGATAAGTGTCATCTTTTTCACTCATATTAGAACTTTTTTTGCGACAGAAGACAGCGGAGGTTTTTGTATAATAAGCACAGAAAGATGAGGAATAGGAGAATGAGAAAAAGATTGGTTTTCAGGGTCGACGACATCGGCTATACGCCGGCCTATGACATGGGGGCGTTTAAGGCGTTTGAATGCGGGATCGCGTCGTCCGCGGACGTGATGTTCGATTCGCCGGATACTGTCGCCGCGTTAAACTGGCTGAAGGACAAACCGTGGCTGTCGATCGGCTGGCATCGTCATCTGTGGGAAAGTCCCGTCCTGCCGCCGGAGGAAGTTCCTTCTTTAGTCGATGAAAAGGGCCGGTTTAAATGGGGACACCGGCATCCGGAGTTAATGCAGGAAGCAACCTATGAAGAGGCTTATCAAGAATTCAACGCGCAGATGGAGCTATGTTACCGCATTCTGGGCAAATATCCCGATGTCGCCAGTGTGAAAAACAGCGAGCTGCCGCTTGAAAAAGCATTTAAAGCGGTCGTGGAAAAATACGGAATCGCCTATAATATTTTTTCCTCCGCGCCGGATCATCGCCATCCGACGGAATGTGATCCGAAATATAAGGCATTGCGTTATTATTCTTCCGGCCTGGCAACAAACTCCAGCTATAAGCTGGAAGATTTCAAAGATTATCAGCCGTTAGAGAAAATGATGGCGCTGCGGTGGACAGACGCCGAGGAAGTTTTCATGTATGGCTGGCATCCAGGCTATTGCGACGATCACATCATGGAAGAATCGACCTGTAATCTACATCGATGCAAAGAGCTGCAGGCATGCACGAGCGAGGAATATAAAAACTGGATTATTGAAAACAAAATTGAATTGGTGAATCAGCGCGACGTTCTTTATGGAACGAACGAGTTTCAGGATCATTTGAAAGCGATCGGCAGTCCGCTGTGGATCGGAAATTTCAAGTAAATTCCAACACCTGCACCACTTTGTCGAAAGCGGCCGGAAAAACAGGCGGAAAGGCTTGCATCTTCATCCTATTTTTGGTATATTGAACATACTTCTTGAGGGAGTAGTTTGCGTGGGGAAACCTGCGTGTCAAATCAACACAATGGCGGTTTGCCGCCTGGTTTGGCTTAATGAACAAGACTCAAGCATAGGCTTTAACGAGCTTATGCCTGGGTCTTTTTTTAGGAAGAAAGAGGGAAATTATATGGATGCAAATGTTATGGATGCGGTCACGTTAGTCATGTTAGCGGTCGGTTTGGCGATGGACGCATTTGCGGTGTCGATCACCGACGGCTTATGTTATGAAAACTTTCACCGCAAAGAAGCGCTGATTACTTCCGGGGCGTTCGGTCTGTTCCAGGGAATCATGCCGCTGATCGGCTATTTCTGCGGCCGGATGTTCAGCGACGCGATCAGCTCGATCGACCATTGGATCGCGTTGATCCTGCTGGGCGTGATCGGGCTGAATATGATTAAAGAAGCGTGGCAGGAAAGCCGGGAATCGGAATGTGAAAACTGCGGGAATAAAACGCTGACGCTGCCGACGATCCTGATGCAGGCGGTCGCCACCAGCATCGACGCTCTGGCGGTGGGGATCAGCTTCGCGGTTATTCACGTCAATATTTTTACCGCCTGTCTGTTGATTTGCGGTATCACTTTCGGACTGAGCCTGATCGGCGCGGCAATGGGGAAACGTTTCGGTTCGATGGTCAAAGAAAAAGCCCGGGTGCTGGGCGGTGTGATTTTGATTCTGATCGGGCTGCGGATCTTTGTGGAACACATGTTTTTCTAAATTCTGCGGGAATATCCTTATGAAAGTCATTGCAAAAATAAAAGAGGCTGTGACAGATAAGGGATAGGAAAAAATAAAAAAATGCGTAACTTCGAGA
>ERZ1106981.793-NODE-793-length-19176-cov-4.247843_pt1 | contig 19176 bp, 19 predicted proteins | sample MGYA00403692_ERZ1106981 | MGnify/ENA primary metagenome ERZ1106981 (study PRJEB35170, sample SAMEA104062431) | human gut metagenome | biome: human gut; feature: human-associated habitat; material: faeces | place: Denmark | collected 2012-06-22 ... | reverse complement strand
TGGAAGGTCGCGATCCGCAGCAGAAAGTGGCAGCCACCTGGACGCCGGTGGGTACCGATGTCAACTACGGCGAAATCACTCGCCAGCTGATCGGCAGCCTGAAGAAAAATAACCACTTCACCCTGCAGACCTCCTCTGAGGTAACGGATTTCAAACGTAATGCCGACAACTCCTGGCACGTAACGATTAAGAATGTGCAGAGCGGGGAAGCGCAGACTATTGACGCCAAATACGTCTTTATCGGTGCCGGCGGCGGCGCGTTGAAGCTGCTGCAGAAAACCGGTATTCCGGAAGCGGATAACTATGCCGGCTTCCCGGTGGGGGGCTCGTTCCTGATGACCGAGAACCCGGCGGTCACCGCGCAGCATCTGGAGAAAGTGTATGGCCAGGCTTCAGTCGGCGCGCCGCCGATGTCGGTGCCGCACCTTGATGCACGTTACCTCGACGGTAAGCGCGTGGTGCTGTTTGGGCCATTCGCCACCTTCTCGACGAAATTCCTGAAAAACGGTTCGTTCTTCGACCTGCTGAGCACCACCACCACCGATAACGTCCTGCCGATGACCCACGTAGGTCTGGACAACTTCGATCTGGTGAAATACCTCATCAGCCAGGTGATGCTGAGCGACGACGACCGTTTTGCGGCGCTGAAAGAGTATTACCCTGGCGCGCGTAAAGAGGACTGGAAGCTGATTCAGGCTGGCCAGCGCGTGCAGATCATCAAGCGTGATGAAGACAAGGGCGGCGTACTGCGTCTGGGCACTGAAGTGGTCAGCGACAAAGACGGTACGATTGCCGCGCTGCTGGGCGCGTCTCCGGGGGCATCCACTGCTGCGCCGATCATGCTGCATCTGATGGAAAAAGTGTTTAAAGAGAAAGTGGCCAGCCCGGAATGGCAGGCGAAGCTGAAAACGATTGTTCCGTCTTACGGGACTAAGCTGAACGGCAATATTGAGGCCACGGAACAAGAGCTGCAATACACCAGCGACGTTCTGGGGCTGAAATATGACAAGCCGCAGGTGGTGGACGAAGCGCCAAAACCGCAGCTTAAGCCGCAGGCTCAAGCGCAGCCAGCGCATAAAGCTGTCGCGGATATCGCGCTGTAAAAACGTATTGCGGCATGCCGGATGGCGCTGCACTTATCCGGCCTACAACGAGCAATATGTAGGCCAGATAGGCGGTACGCCGCCATCCGGCAAAACGTTCCTTAACGCGTCACTGCGTCCTGTACTTTATCTTCCGCTTTCCAGATACGGTATTTCACCTCCACGTTAGCCGGGGTGTACACCACGATCGGCAGCTTGCTGTTATAACGCACCATTCCGGCATCGCCCAGATAGGCCGTCACAAACTTCTGCTCTTTCTTGCCATCCGGGCAGGCCATCATGGTAGAAACCGGGGAGGTTACTTTATCAAAAACGTAGTAGTCGTAACCCCAGCCTTCCAGCGTTTTGCTCGCCAGTTCGCCGCCAAGACGGTGATGGTTGCAATCCACTTCCAGCGTCTGGCCGATCAGCAGTTCCACTTTCAGGGTAGACTCATCTTCCTGGGGAGTAAGCTGGATAACCTGGCGCTTCATCCCTTTTTCCGCTTTCGGATACGGCGCGATTTTTTCCAGAGGTTGCGTATTGGCATCGCTGGTCGCCGCCCATGCGGAGGTACTGGCGAAAGCCGCTAACAGTACAGCAGGTACAATTGTCTTCATTTTCGAGTTCACCGCGTTTCCTTTCTTCTGTCTTCTGAACGATTCCCGGCAGGTTAACACATTCATATTGGCTATTAATCTAAATTTACTTATATTTTAAGATGGTTAATTGAATGTTTACTTGTTTGATAGCGATATATTCCATTTCTTACGCGTTAAATAGGATTATTCTCCAATTAAGCCTTTCGTTATATACTTATTGATATAACCCTTTGAAATGTGAACAAAAGCACATTCAGATACGCTAACCCCACACTCTTTTGATCCGGCGACAGCATTTACCCCAATCGGGGTATGCACCTCTAACACATCCTGAAATATCTTACCGATCATAATAATGACTTAGTGGTAGTGCGGTTTATTTAGTCGTTCACCTTCCGGTGTGAGCGTCGTGATGGAAGGGCGATGTCATGGTTGATCTATCCCGTCGAGGAATACTGACAGGCAGTTGGCGCAAAGCCAACAGCGGGCTCCGTCCGCCCTGGTCTGGGGACGAATCACACTTCCTGACGCACTGCATCCGTTGCGACGCCTGCATTCAGGCATGTGAAACCGACATTTTACAGCGGGGGCAGGGCGGCTATCCGGGCGTTAATTTTAAGCAGGGTGAATGCAGCTTTTGTTATGCCTGCGCGCAAGCCTGTCCTGAATCACTCTTCCTTCCGCGCCACACCAGGGCCTGGGATCTGAACTTTACGATTGGGCAGAATTGTCTGGCGTATCAGTCCGTTGAGTGTCATCGCTGCCAGGATAGCTGCGAACCACTGGCGATAACGTTTCGCCCCACGCTGTCAGGCATTTATCAGCCGCAACTCGACAATCAGGCATGCAGCGGATGCGGGGCGTGTGTCGCCATTTGCCCGACATCAGCGATCAATGCGGAGTACAACCATGCAGCACAGTAACTGGCAGGTCTGTAGCCTGGTCGTCCAGGCCAAAAGTCAGCACATCACCGACATCAGCACGCAATTGCACCAGTTTCCGGGCTGTGAAGTCGCGCTGAGCGATGTCGACAGCGGTCAGTTGATCGTGGTGGTGGAAGCAGAACACAGCGGAACGCTGATGCAAACAATTGAGTCGGTACGCAACGTTGCGGGCGTGCTGGCGGTGTCGCTGGTTTATCACCAGCAGGATGAGCAAGGTGAGGAAACACCATGAAACTCAGTCGTCGTAGCTTTATGAAAGCTAACGCCGTTGCGGCCGCTGCGGCGGCTGCCGGGCTAAGCGTGCCGGGCGTCGCCCGCGCAGTGGTTGGTCAGCAGGAAGCCATCAAATGGGACAAAGCCCCGTGCCGTTTTTGCGGAACGGGTTGCGGCGTGCTGGTCGGTACTCAGCAGGGCCGTATTGTGGCCTGTCAGGGCGATCCTGATGCGCCGGTCAACCGTGGCCTTAACTGCATTAAGGGCTATTTCCTGCCCAAGATCATGTATGGCAAAGACCGCTTAACGCAGCCGATGCTGCGCATGAAAGACGGCCAGTACAACAAAGAAGGCGAATTTACCCCAATCAGTTGGGATCAGGCCTTCGATGTGATGGAAGAGAAATTTAAGGCCTCCCTGAAAGAAAAAGGGCCGGAAGCGATTGGTATGTTTGGTTCCGGGCAGTGGACGGTCTGGGAAGGTTATGCCGCCGCGAAGCTGTTCAAAGCCGGTTTCCGTTCCAACAATATCGACCCGAACGCGCGCCACTGCATGGCGTCGGCGGTGGTGGGCTTCATGCGTACCTTCGGTATGGATGAGCCGATGGGGTGCTACGACGATATCGAACAAGCCGACGCCTTTGTGCTATGGGGCTCTAACATGGCGGAGATGCACCCGATCCTGTGGTCGCGCATCACCAACCGCCGTCTGTCCGATCCGAACGTTAATGTCGCGGTTCTCTCAACCTTCCAGCATCGTAGCTTTGAGCTGGCGGATAACGGCATTGTCTTTACGCCGCAAAGCGATCTGGTGATCCTCAACTATATCGCCAATTACATCATTCAAAACAATGCGATAAATCAGGATTTCTTCAGCAAATATGTCAACCTGCGTAAAGGGACGACCGACATCGGTTATGGCCTGCGTCCAACGCATCCGCTGGAAAAAGCGGCGAAGAATCCGGGCTCCGACGCTTCTGAGCCGATGAGCTTCGACGAGTACAAAGCGTTTGTCGCGGAGTACACGCTGGAGAAAACCGCAGAAATGACCGGCGTGCCGAAAGATCAGCTGGAGCAGCTGGCGCAGCTGTATGCCGATCCGAAGAAAAAAGTGATCTCCTACTGGACGATGGGCTTTAACCAGCATACGCGTGGCGTATGGGCCAACAACCTGGTGTATAACCTGCACCTGTTGACCGGCAAGATCTCCCAGCCAGGCTGTGGTCCGTTCTCCCTGACCGGTCAGCCTTCCGCCTGTGGTACGGCGCGTGAAGTTGGGACATTCTCCCACCGTCTGCCTGCGGACATGGTGGTCACTAATGAAAAACACCGTGATATCTGCGAAAAACACTGGCAGATCCCAACGGGCACCATCCCGGCGAAAATCGGTCTGCACGCCGTAGCGCAGGATCGTGCGCTGAAAGACGGCAAGCTGAACGTCTACTGGGTGATGTGCAACAACAACATGCAGGCCGGGCCGAACATCAATGAAGAGCGTATGCCGGGCTGGCGCGATCCGCGTAACTTCGTCATCGTCTCCGATCCGTACCCGACCGTCAGCGCGCTGGCCGCTGCCCTGATTCTGCCAACGGCGATGTGGGTGGAGAAAGAAGGGGCCTACGGTAACGCTGAGCGTCGTACCCAGTTCTGGCGTCAACAAATTAAAGCGCCGGGTGAAGCGAAATCAGACCTGTGGCAGCTGGTGCAGTTCGCTCGTCGTTTCAAAACGGAAGAGGTCTGGCCGGAAGATCTGCTGGCGCAAAAACCAGAACTGCGCGGCAAAACCCTCTACGACGTTCTGTTTGCCACGCCTGCGGTCAGCAAATTCCCGCTGACCGATCTGGCGGAAGACCAGCTGAACGATGAATCCCGTGAGCTGGGTTTCTACCTGCAAAAAGGACTGTTTGAAGAGTACGCCTGGTTTGGTCGCGGACACGGCCACGATCTCGCGCCGTTCGATGATTATCACAAAGCGCGCGGTCTGCGCTGGCCGGTGGTTGACGGTAAAGAGACCCAGTGGCGTTACAGCGAAGGCCATGACCCGTATGTCAAAGCGGGAGAAGGCTACAAGTTTTACGGTAAGCCGGACGGCAAAGCGGTGATTTTCGCCCTGCCGTTTGAACCCGCCGCGGAAGCGCCGGATAAAGAGTATGACCTGTGGCTCTCTACCGGTCGCGTACTGGAGCACTGGCACACCGGCAGCATGACGCGCCGCGTGCCTGAGCTGCATCGCGCCTTCCCGGAAGCGGTGCTCTTTATTCACCCGCTGGACGCGAAAACGCGCGACCTGCGCCGTGGCGATAAGGTCAAAGTCATCTCCCGCCGTGGGGAAGTGATTTCGGTTGTCGAAACGCGCGGGCGTAACCGTCCGCCGCAGGGACTGGTGTACATGCCGTTCTTCGACGCCGCACAGCTGGTGAACAACCTGACGCTGGATGCGACGGACCCGCTCTCTAAAGAGACGGATTTCAAGAAGTGCGCCGTCAAACTGGCGAAGGTGTAACACACCATGTCCCGGTCAGCGAAACCCCAAAATGGCCGCCGCCGCTTTTTGCGCGATATGGTTCGCACGGCAGGCGGGCTGGCTGCCGTTGGCGTGGCGCTGGGGTTACAGCAGCAAACCGCTCGCGCAACGGGCGTGCGGTTGCGCCCGCCGGGGGCATTGGGTGAAGACGCGTTCGCCAGCGCCTGCGTGCGCTGCGGGCAGTGCGTTCAGGCATGTCCGTATGACACCCTGAAGCTGGCGACGCTGGCTTCGGGTTTGTCTGCCGGTACGCCTTACTTTGTCGCCCGCGATATTCCCTGCGAAATGTGTGAAGACATTCCATGCGCCAAAGTTTGCCCCAGTGGGGCGTTGGATCGAGAGATCGAATCCATTGACGATGCGCGCATGGGGCTGGCGGTACTGCTGGACCAGGAGAACTGCCTTAACTTCCAGGGACTGCGCTGCGACGTTTGTTATCGCGAGTGCCCAAAAATCGATGAGGCGATCACGCTGGAGCTGGATCGCAATATGCGTACCGGCAAACATGCGCGCTTTCTTCCCACCGTTCACAGCGACGCCTGCACCGGCTGCGGTAAATGCGAAAAAGTCTGTGTGCTGGAACAACCGGCGATAAAAGTGTTGCCGCTGTCGCTGGCGAAAGGGGAGTTGGGGCACCACTACCGCTTCGGCTGGCTGGAGGGGAAAGATGGCAAATCGTAAACGCGATGCCGGGCGCGAAGCGCGAGCGAAAAAAGGCTGGTGGCGCAGCCATCGCTGGCTGGTTTTGCGGCGGATAAGTCAGTTTCTGGTGCTGGGAATGTTTCTCAGTGGCCCGTGGGCGGGCGTCTGGATTCTGCACGGTAACTACAGCAGTAGCTTGTTGCTGGATACCATTCCTTTAACCGACCCGCTGATAACGTTGCAAAGCCTTGCCAGCGGGCATTTACCTGCCGCCGTTGCGCTGACCGGCGCCGCCATTATTACGGTGCTGTATGCCCTGGCAGGAAAGCGATTATTTTGCAGTTGGGTCTGTCCGCTGAACCCAATTACCGATTTTGCGAACTGGCTACGCAGAAGGTTTGACCTGAATCAGTCCGCAACGATTCCGCGTCATATACGGTACGTCCTTCTGGTTGTCGTGCTGGTGGGATCGGCGCTAACCGGAACGCTACTGTGGGAATGGATAAACCCGGTTTCCCTGCTGGGGCGTAGCCTGGTGATGGGATTCGGTAGCGGCGCACTGCTGATTATCGCTCTGTTTTTATTTGATTTACTGGTCGTTGAACACGGCTGGTGCGGACATATCTGCCCTTTGGGCGCGTTGTATGGCGTGCTGGGAAGTAAAGGCGCGCTAACGGTGGCGGCGAAAGATCGCGAGAAATGTAACCGCTGTATGGATTGTTTTCATGTTTGCCCGGAACCGCACGTCCTGCGTGCGCCGGTGCTGGATGAGCAAAGCCCGGTGCAGGTCACCAGCCGCGATTGCATGACGTGCGGTCGCTGCGTGGATGTCTGTTCTGAGGATGTATTTACAATAACTACACGATGGAGTTCGGGAGCGAAATCATGAAAAGCCATGACCTGAAGAAAGCGCTGTGTCAATGGACGGCCCTGCTTGCCCTGGCGGTGAGTGGTGCGGTTTGGGCAGCAAACGGAGTGGATCTGAGCCAGTCGCCGGAAGTTTCGGGGACGCAGGAAGGGGCGATTCGCATGCCGAAAGAGCAGGAACGTATGCCGCTGAACTATGTTAATCAGCCGCCGATGATCCCGCATAGCGTTGAAGGTTATCAGGTAACGACCAATACCAACCGCTGCCTGCAATGTCATGGTGTGGAAAGCTACCGTACGACCGGCGCGCCGCGTATTAGCCCAACGCACTTTATGGACAGCGACGGCAAAGTTTTAGGCGAAGTCGCGCCGCGTCGTTACTTCTGTTTGCAGTGCCATGTGCCGCAGGCGGATGCTGCGCCGATCGTGGGTAATACCTTTACCCCGTCGAAAGGTTACGGGAAATAAGAGGTCATTATGGAAAATTCTAACCGTAAACCTGGCGTGATTAAGCGGGTCTGGCAATGGTGGCGTCGCCCCAGCCGCCTGGCGATCGGCACGTTGCTGTTAATCGGTTTTGTCGGCGGCATTATTTTCTGGGGCGGTTTCAACACCGGGATGGAAAAGGCCAACACCGAAGAGTTCTGTATCAGCTGCCACGAAATGCGCAACACCGTCTATCAGGAATACATGGAAACCGTGCATTACAACAACCGCAGCGGCGTTCGCGCCACCTGTCCTGATTGTCACGTTCCGCACGAGTGGGGCCCGAAAATGATCCGTAAGATCAAGGCCAGTAAAGAGCTGTACGGGAAGGTGTTCGGCATTATCGATACTCCGCAGAAGTTTGAAGATCACCGCCTGACAATGGCGCAGAGCGAGTGGCGACGGATGAAAGACACCAATTCGCGGGAGTGCCGTAACTGCCACAACTTCGAATTTATGGATCTCACCGCTCAGAAAGGCGTTGCCGCCAAAATGCACGACCAGGCAGTGAAAGAGGGGCAAACCTGTATCGACTGCCACAAAGGGATTGCGCATAAACTCCCGGATATGCGCGAAGTGAAACCGGGCTTTTAATAATGAGTGGGTATGCTTGAAGCCAGAGAACTGCTCTGCGAGCGGGATGACAGAATACTGTTCAGTGGGCTGTCGTTTCGCGTGAACGCAGGGGAATGGGTACAAATTACCGGGGGCAACGGCGCGGGGAAAACCACCCTTTTGCGGTTGCTCACCGGGCTGGCGCGCCCCGACGCAGGGGAAGTGTGCTGGCAAGAGCAGGCGTTGCACCGCGTGCGCGACAGCTACCATCAAAATCTGTTGTGGATTGGACATCAGCCGGGGATTAAAACCCGGCTTTCGGCGTTGGAGAACCTGCGCTTTTTCCACCATGACGGCGATACGGCGCAGTGTCTGGCCGCGCTGGCGCAGGCGGGGCTGGCCGGATACGAAGACATCCCCGTCAACCAGCTTTCCGCTGGACAGCAACGGCGTGTGGCGCTGGCGCGTCTGTGGCTAACCCGCGCGACGCTCTGGATCCTCGACGAGCCGTTTACCGCCATTGATGTCAATGGCGTTGAGCGTCTGACGCAGCGCATGGCTGAACATACACAGCAGGGCGGGATCGTCATCCTCACCACGCACCAGCCGCTGAATGTCGCGACTGACAAAATACGGCGCATCGCGCTGACCGGCGAGAGGGTAGCGCAATGATGTGGCAAATCTTTCGTCTTGAGCTGCGCGTGGCGTTTCGTCATAGCGCGGAAATCGCTAACCCGCTGTGGTTCTTTCTGATTGTTATCACGCTTTTCCCGCTGAGCATTGGCCCGGAGCCGCAGCTGCTGGCGCGCATTGTTCCCGGCATTATCTGGGTGGCGGCGTTGCTCTCCTCGCTGCTGGCGCTGGAGCGTCTGTTTCGCGATGACTTACAGGACGGCAGTCTGGAGCAACTGATGCTCCTGCCGCTGCCGTTACCGGCGGTGGTGCTGGCGAAAGTGATGGCGCACTGGGTGGTGACCGGCCTGCCGCTGCTGATCCTCTCTCCGCTGGTGGCGTTATTGCTGGGAATGGATATGTACGGCTGGCAAATCATGGCGCTGACTCTGCTGCTTGGCACGCCGACCCTGAGTTTTCTTGGCGCGCCGGGCGTGGGGTTAACGGTGGGCCTGAAACGCGGCGGCGTATTGCTGAGCGTGCTGGTGCTGCCGCTGACCATTCCGTTACTGATTTTCGCCACTGCGGCGATGGATGCGGCCTCCATGCATTTGCCCGTTGAGGGATATATGGCGATTTTGGGCGCGTTGCTGGCGGGCAGCGCAACGTTAAGTCCTTTTGCTACGGCGGCAGCGTTACGTATCAGCATGCAGTAGCGCGGTCTTTGACTGGCGACAAACTGTAGGATGCCGGATGACGTTACGCTTATCAGGAAAGTCTGTAGGTCTGATAAGGCGTCTTTGCCGTCATCCGGCATAACTGAAGTTTCATTCGTTTTGATTGAATCTGGTGACTGAACTATGTGGAAAACACTTCATCAACTGGCGATTCCCCCACGGCTTTATCAGATCTGTGGCTGGTTCATCCCGTGGCTGGCGATAGCCAGCGTGGTGGTGCTGGCGGCGGGCTGGGTCTGGGGGTTTGGCTTCGCGCCTGCGGATTATCAGCAGGGGCAAAGCTACCGCATCATCTACCTGCATGTCCCGGCGGCGATCTGGTCGATGGGGATTTACGCCTCGATGGCGGTTGCCGCATTCATCGGTCTGGTCTGGCAAATGAAAATGGCTAACCTGGCGGTGGCGGCGATGGCGCCTGTTGGCGCGGTGTTTACCTTTATCGCGCTGGTTACCGGTTCCGCCTGGGGAAAACCGATGTGGGGAACCTGGTGGGTATGGGACGCGCGATTGACCTCTGAACTGGTACTGCTGTTCCTGTACGTCGGGGCGATAGCGTTGTGGCACGCCTTTGACGATCGCCGCCTGGCGGGGCGCGCGGCGGGCATTCTGGTGCTGATTGGCGTCGTTAATCTGCCGATCATCCACTACTCGGTGGAGTGGTGGAATACGCTACATCAGGGATCAACTCGTATGCAGCAGAGCATTGACCCGGCGATGCGCGCGCCGTTGCGCCTGGCGATTATCGGTTATCTGCTGCTGTTTATCACGCTGGCGCTGATGCGGATGCGTAACCTGATTTTGTTAATGGAAAAACGTCGCCCGTGGGTGAGTGAACTGATTTTAAAAAGAGGCCGCCAATGACCAGCGCATTTGCATCCTGGAGTGATTTCTTTGCTATGGGCGGTTACGCCTTTTATGTCTGGCTGGCGGTTGTGATGACGGTGATCCCGCTGGCGGCGCTGGTGGTGCATACCGCCATGCAGCACCGCGTGATTTTGCGCGGCGTGGCGCAGCAGAGAGCGCGTGAAGCGCGGATGCGTGCGGCGCAGGCGCAGCGGGAGGCCGCATGAATATCCGTCGTAAAAATCGTTTGTGGATAGCCTGCGCGGTGCTGGCCGGTTTGGCTCTGACTATCACGCTGGTACTTTATGCGCTGCGTTCCAATATCGACCTGTTCTATACGCCAGGCGAAATTCTCTACGGTAAACGCGAAACGCACCAACTGCCTGAAGTGGGGCAACGCCTGCGCGTCGGCGGCATGGTCATGCCCGGAAGCGTGAAGCGCGACCCGGATTCGCTGAAAGTGAATTTCAGCATCTACGACGCCGAAGGCGTGGTGGATGTGACGTACGAAGGCATTCTGCCGGATCTGTTCCGCGAAGGGCAGGGCGTGGTGGTGCAGGGGGAGCTAGGCGAGAAAAACCATGTGCAGGCGAAAGAGGTGCTCGCCAAACATGATGAAAACTATACCCCGCCTGAAGTTGAAAAAGCGATGCAGGAAAACCATCGTCGCCCGGAAAGCGTTTATAAGGATAAAGCATCATGATGCCTGAAATTGGCAACGCGCTGCTGTGTCTCGCACTCGGCGTGGCGCTGTTGCTGTCCGTTTATCCGCTGTGGGGCGTGGGGCGCGGCGATGTGCGCATGATGGCCTCGGCGAGGCCATTCTCCTGGCTGCTGTTTATCCTGGTGATGGGCGCGTTTCTGGTGCTGATCAATGCCTTCGTGGTGAATGATTTTACCGTTAACTATGTCGCCAGCAACTCCAACACGCAACTGCCGGTCTGGTATCGCGTCGCCGCGACCTGGGGAGCGCACGAAGGGTCGCTTCTGCTATGGGTATTGCTGATGAGCGGCTGGACGTTTGCTGTGGCCGTGTTCAGTCAGCGGATGCCGCTGGATATCGTCGCCCGCGTACTGGCGGTGATGGGGATGGTCAGCGTCGGTTTTCTGTTGTTTATTCTGTTCACCTCCAACCCGTTTGCCCGTACCCTGCCGGAATTTGCCATTGAAGGGCGCGACCTGAACCCGCTGTTGCAGGACCCGGGGCTGATCTTCCACCCGCCGCTGCTCTATATGGGCTATGTCGGTTTCTCGGTGGCGTTTGCGTTCGCGATCGCCGCGCTGATGAGTGGGCGTCTGGACAGCACTTTTGCCCGCTTTTCCCGTCCCTGGACGCTGGCCGCATGGGTATTCTTAACGCTGGGTATCGTGCTTGGCTCTGCCTGGGCCTATTACGAGCTGGGCTGGGGCGGCTGGTGGTTCTGGGACCCGGTGGAAAACGCCTCGTTTATGCCGTGGCTGGTGGGCACCGCGTTGATGCACTCCCTGGCGGTGACTGAACAGCGCGCCAGCTTCAAAGCCTGGACGCTCCTGCTTTCAATATGCGCCTTCTCACTCTGCCTGCTCGGTACTTTCCTGGTGCGTTCTGGCGTGCTGGTGTCGGTGCATGCTTTTGCCTCCGATCCATCGCGCGGGATGTTTATTCTCGCCTTTATGGTACTGGTGATCGGCGGTTCGCTGCTGCTGTTCGCGACGCGCGGACACAAGGTTCGCTCGCGGGTGAATAACGCGCTCTGGTCGCGTGAGTCACTGCTGTTAGCCAATAACGTCCTGCTTATCGCCGCCATGCTGGTGGTGTTGCTGGGAACATTGCTGCCGCTGGTGCATAAACAGCTCGGTCTGGGCAGTATTTCAATCGGCGAACCGTTCTTTAATACCATGTTCACCTGGCTGATGGCGCCGTTCGCGCTGCTGCTGGGCATCGGGCCGCTGGTTCGCTGGGGACGTGACAGACCGCGCAAATTGCAGCGGTTGTTGGTTATCGCGCTGGTGAGCACGTTAGTGCTGTCGATGCTGCTGCCGTGGCTGTTTGAAGACAAGATTGTCGCCATGACGGTGGTCGGGCTGGCGATGGCGTGCTGGGTATTTGTGCTGGCGGTAGCGGAAGTCGCGCAGCGCGTTTCGCGCGGTACGAAAATGACGCTCAGCTACTGGGGAATGGTCGCCGGGCACGTTGGGCTGGCGGTGACGATTGTCGGCATCGCGTTTAGCCAAAACTACAGCGTGGAACGTGATGTCCGCATGAAAGCGGGAGACAGCGTCAGCATCCACAACTATCAATTCACCTTCCGTGAAGTGAAGGAGATTACCGGCCCGAACTATCGCGGCGGGGTGGCGATTATTGGCGTGACGCGGGAAGGTAAAGCAGAAGCGACGCTGCATGCGGAAAAACGTTTTTATAACAGCACCAGCTCAATGATGACGGAAGCGGCGATCGATGGCGGGATCACCCGCGATCTGTATGCCGCTCTCGGCGAAGAGCTGGACAATGGCGCATGGGCGGTGCGCCTGTATTACAAACCGTTTATTCGCTGGATCTGGGCGGGAGGGCTGTTGATGGCGCTTGGCGGGTTGTTCTGCCTGTTTGATCCGCGCTATCGCCAGCGTTCATGCCCGCAAAAAACCGCGCCGGAGGCTGTATGAAGCGCAACGTACTGTTAATACCTTTCGTCATTTTTCTGGTTATTGCGGCGGCGTTGCTGTGGCAGTTGGCGCGTAATGCGGAAGGGGACGATCCGACGAATCTGGAATCGGCGCTGATTGGCAAACCGGTGCCGACCTTCCGTCTCGAATCGCTGGAAAATCCTGGTCAGCATTATCAGGCAGACGTGCTAACGCAGGGGAAACCGGTGCTGCTCAACGTGTGGGCGACCTGGTGCCCGACCTGCCGCGCTGAACATCAGTATCTGAATCAGCTGTCTGCGCAGGGAATTCGCGTGGTTGGCCTGAATTATAAAGACGATCGCCAGAAAGCGATTACCTGGCTGAAAGAGTTAGGGAATCCTTATGCGCTAAGCCTGTTTGATGGCGACGGTATGCTTGGGCTGGATCTGGGCGTTTACGGCGCGCCGGAAACCTTTCTGATCGACGGTAAAGGGATCATTCGTTATCGCCATGCAGGCGATCTGAACGCCAGGGTATGGGAAAGTGAAATAAAACCGCTCTGGGAGCAGTACAGCAAGGAGGCCGCGCAATGAGATTCTTACTGGGCGTGCTGATGCTGGTGATCTCCGGCTCGTCGCTGGCTGCCATTGATGTTATGCAGTTCAAAGATGAAGCGCAGGAGCAGCAGTTCCGCCAGCTCACCGAGCAACTGCGCTGCCCGAAATGCCAGAACAACAGCATCGCGGACTCTAACTCGATGATTGCCACCGACCTGCGTCAGAAGGTTTATGAACTGATGCAGGAAGGTAAAAGCAAGCAGGAGATCGTTGATTACATGGTGGCGCGCTACGGTAACTTCGTCACCTACGATCCGCCGCTGACACCGCTTACCGTGCTGTTGTGGATCTTGCCGATCGCCGCTATTGGCGCTGGCGGCTGGATTATCTTCGCCCGTTCGCGGCGGCGCGTACGTGTTAAACAGGAAACCTTTTCTGATGAGGTGACGCCGAAGGGACGCCAGGCCGGATTATGGCTGTTTGCTCCCGGGGTTGTGATCGCGCTGATTGTCGGGGCGGTAAGTTACTACCAGACCGGTAACTATCAGCAGGTAAAAATCTGGCAACAGGCTACGGCGCAGACGCCAGCGCTGCTGGAGCGCGCGCTGGACCCTGACGCGCAGCCGCTGAATGAAGAAGAGATGACACGCCTGGCGCTTGGTTTGCGTACCCGACTGCAAAGCGATGCTGGCAATGTGGAAGGCTGGATTATGCTTGGGCGTATCGGCATGGTGCTGGGGAATGCCAGCACGGCAACGGAAGCGTATGCCAATGCGTACAGACTGGACCCCAAAAATAGCGATGCCGCATTAGGGTATGCGGAAGCGCTGACCCGTTCTTCCGATCCTGATGATAATCGTCGGGGAGGGGAGCTGTTGCGCCAGCTGGTGAGAAGCGATCATGCCAACATTCGGACGTTGAGTATGTATGCGTTTAATGCCTTCGAGCAGCAGCGTTTCGGCGAGGCGGTCGCAGCCTGGGAGATGATGCTGAAATTGCTGCCCGCCAATGATTCCCGCCGGGCAGTGATTGAACGCAGTATTAAGCAGGCATTAGCGCAGCTTTCGCCGCAGGCGGAATAAATGAGTGTGGCAAGGCCGGATGGTACTTGCCACGCGACTTGTAGACCCGATAAGCGCAGCGCCATCGGGCATATCTTGTTACTGCATTCCGCGTGTTTGTAAAAAGAGAATGGTCGCCGCGACGCGCGAGCGCACGTTCAGCTTTCGCAGTAAATTACGAATATGCACCTTAACCGTCTGCTCAGAAATATTCAGCACGGAGGCAATCTGTTTGTTCGACAGTCCCTGAGCCAGTTCGTGCAGCACGTCCAGTTCGCGTTCAGTGAGCACGCTAAAGGGATCTTCCTCTGCGCCAAACAGTTCCCGTTCGCGCAGGTATTCGCTGACGCGATCGCTGAATACCTTGCCGCCGTTGGCGCCAGCACGAATCGCTTCCAGCAGCACTTCCGGGTCGCTGTCTTTCAGTAAATAGCCGTCCGCTCCGGCATCAATCAGCGCGTACACGTCACTGGCAGAGTCGGAAACCGTCAGGATAATGATCTGTGCGGTGACGCCATCCCGACGCAGCGCATTCAACGTATCAAGCCCGCTCAGGCCTTTCATATTCAGGTCAAGCAGGATCAGATCAAGATCGAGACGGCTTGCCAGATCGATAGCACTCGCCCCATCGCCAGCTTCGGCAACGACATTAAATGCGGTATCCAGTTCCAGTAATTGACGAATACCTCGTCGCATAAGTGGATGATCGTCCACAATAAGCACCTGAAAAGGCGTTGCTTCAGGCATACTATTCTCCTGAGTACATACTCGTATCATTATTGTTTTTAGCGCGAAAATCGTCCAGATTCATCGCGTTGATGAGAGAATAAATTTTACCCTATTTTGGGCATGGGTAAGTAGTAAAACCTTTTGATTATGCGGTGTTAGCACAGTACTGGAAGGGAACGGCAGACATAAAAAAACCAACCGTAAGAGGTTGGTTTTTCTAAGGGATTTTGGTCGGCACGAGAGGATTTGAACCTCCGACCCCCGACACCGTTTGGTCGGTGTCCTGCTGAGACTACTAACTTCTTGTTTTTGTTAGTGCTGTCCTGGCACTGTCCAATCATGATTGGCTGGCGGGAGTTGAACCAGCATCCGAAATTTATTATCTTATTGATTATAAATGATTTATTAAAAAGTGACTTTACTGCGGCTCTTTTACGGCGCTTTCTCTATCCGGGGGGAATCGTCTAGCTCATAGCATTTTTAATGGTAGGTGCTTTTACCTTAGTTGGATCATCGGTTTTAAAGACCTTCAATCGTTTACTGAAGAACATCACTTCTGAGCCCTTATATCGATCTTGAGCACTGTAGTTTATTCCATACACTAATGATGATGCCTTATACATACCTTGGATCTCTGGAGTGTTATCGTAAGAAACAATCCATGGTGTTTTAATATCATTCTGCACTACTTTTGCAACATTAACATGGTCACTATGTTCATAATGATTGATATATAATCCCTTACCTTTTATGTAATATGGCGGGTCTAAATATGTTAATGATTTCTTAGGTAATTGAACAACTATCTTTTTTATGAAATCAATTGCATCCATGTTATACAAATCTATTCTTTCACGGTTTTTTGATATTTTCTGAATACGAGAAATTAAATCACTCTTGTTATAGCGAGCATCAAGTTTCCATTGCCCTTCTTGATTTTTACCACCAATCACACCGCCTTTTAATATTCCAGAACGGTTTGTTCTATTAAGAAAAAAGGTAGAAAAACCAATTGTTAGCATATCATGGTCTTTTGGATTATTAATTATTTCTTTCTGTTTGAACCACTCATCTATTGTGACTTCAGTTTCTTCAATTAAAGCACATAGATGATCTGCATTATTTAATACACTGTGCCAAAAAGCATAAACAGAGATATTAATATCATTAAGAATGATTTTTTCAGCTACATTTAAATGTAAAAGCTTCAGCGCTAAACCAGCCCCTCCAGCATATGGCTCTGCATAATGTATAGGCGAAAGCTTATTATCTTCAATAATCCGAAGCATGAAATTTGAAAGCTTGCCTTTGCCGCCAGGATAACGAAGTGGGGTGTTAAAACGCATATGATACCTCTAAATGTCAGGTCTAAAGTATATCAAAAAAAGGGCTTTATGGCCATCACATAAAGCCCTTTTCAATCAATCAGTTGCCAGACAGATACGAAGTGATAGTAGCAGAGTCAACGCCATGTCCATTTGTCATAATAATTTTAAGATTTTTGATTAATTCATGCTTGAAACTATCGGATTCCACGGGGTGTTTCTCGACCCAATATCGATAGGGATTATCTTTAACACGCCCCTTTACTTGTGCTAGGAACTCAGGTGTATGGGCAAAATCTTTAAATAGTTTTCTAACCACTCCGCCATGGTTTTTGTTTGATTTTTTATAATTCTCTATAGAATTTTGTAAATCAATAGGATGGTTACCTATTTTTAGCGTTGTAATTATGTCTTTTGTTATTTTCATAAATACTGCTTTTGTAAATCTATTTTTATTGTTCCAATATGTATCATCTGGAGGTAAGTTATATAAGAATTCAAAAATCATTTGATCTGGGGGAAGAATGCTTGGAAGCAAGCATAAGCTTCTCTCTTTTTTTGCTTTTTTTGCATTATCACTGTTATCGAGAGCGACATCACCGTCTAAGACCACTAGGCTTTTAATAGTAAACTCAGGGATTTTTCTAGCCATTAAATCTAGGATAGCAGTACAGCTAATATTTATATTTCCTAATGGGTTCAATATTCTGTTTATTCTTCTATCAATTATCAATTGTTTGAAAAAATCGAAACCTTCTTTATCTTCAAAATATACGTTGGCTTTTGGAAGGCTAATCTCATCATTTATTTTTACAGTTTCAACATGCAAATCAGCATTGATATCAGCCCATGATAGATTATCTTTTGTTTTAATATCACCATAAGTATCTGTTAGGTATATTGTTTTAAATCCGTTGGCATCTTGTTTGGAACGATTGAAAATATCTTCAATTATTAATGGTGAGTGAGAAGTCATGATTATTTGCAAGTCATATTTTTTAGCTGCTTTAGCTAGGATGTTAATTAATTCTAACTGAGCAGCAGGGAAAAGACCTGCGTCCGCTTCATCAATTAATAAAATACCTCCATGATAATCGGCATAAAGTTCTTTTAGCCTTTTAAATGAAAATATTGCTTGAATTAATTGCCCTACATTATCCTCACCAACAGAAACTGATTGGTGGTCATAATTATCGCCATGTACGACCATTGAATCGATCGTCCCTTTCGTGGCTGTTACTGAACACCCATTATTCTTAAGTAAGAGTTGATTACTCATTATTTTTATATCATCTGAGTTTTCATTGATATACTGAACATCTCTTGTTGAGTAATCAGTCCGGAGAGTAATAGGGAGAAGTCTGGCTAAGCTTAGAAAAATAACTGGATGGGTGACGTTTCTACTTTGGTTTTTCCCCGGTATGGAGTCATTACCCCTGACTATTGGCCTTGATTTATCCCTGTCACTGGAGCTGTATAGACCCAATGTTAGCTTTTCAAGATGTTTGTTAGATGCGCCATCATAAACACTAATCCTGACTTCCATTGAACCGGCAGTATCAAATTGTTCTGAAAGTCTAAAATGTTCACTGAAAGCTGACTTGAAGGTGCCATTAGTTAATGTCTTATATTGTGTTAAATCAACCTCGGGGTTCTTAGACAGATCTTTTGTAAAACTAAAAATTTGGGCGATAATACCAAGAATTGTTGATTTAGAAGTGCCGTTTTTACCACAAATAACAGTTAGGCGCGAACCAAATTCTATATTTATATTTTTTAGTCCGCGAAATTTTACAACATTTATTTTTTTTAGTTTGGTTATTGGATTTGCCATGTTTGTACCTTGTTCCATGAAATGGCCACAAATTGCGGCCAATAATTCAGACATGGATTATATTTTTATCTTCTTCAGGCTTGTTTGTCCATCATATTCCTTCAGATATGAGCCGTAGTGACGGAAAAGCATCTCTGGTCATTTATGTCCCATTTGAGTCGCAAGCCAGAACAAGTTTGTTCCCCGACTGATATGGCTTGTGGCGAATGTATGCCTAGTCTGATATGGGTTTCTGTATCGAATACCTGCCTTTCGCAATGTCGGAACCCATGCTTTTTTTCTAATTGCGTCACCACTGGCCCATGATTTGTTACTTTTTGGATCTTCGAATATCGTTTCATCACTTCATAAAAGTGAACAGTTTCTGGCTGGCTAGAGCTGCCAATGCCTCTTCAGTCAGCTCTACTTTCCGCGTACCGGCTTTTGTTTTTGTTCCTTTGATGACGCCAACTACGCTGGCGTTCTGAACGTGGGCTGTCTTCCCTACGAAGTCGATATCACGCCAACGAAGAGCACACAGCTCAGAACTACGCAGCCCGGTTTGTATCGCGAACCTGAAAAGATTCTCCCACTGCTTATTGCCAGCAGCGGAGAGCAAAGCGTCTACTTCTGCTGGTGAGAGCGGATCAACCACATAACTACTTTCTGCCTCTGATTTATCACTTTGGTACCGTGAGGCTGTTACCAGTGATACAGGGTTAGCCCCTCTACATTGCGTTTGTCGTAAACGAGTTCCACAAACATAAAATCCCCCTTTTACTGGTTGGATACACAGCAAAACTTAAGCTGTATAAATAAACAGTAGCAAGGTGTTGATGACGATGTTAAGAGGATCTGTGAAATGGTTTTTTTGACGGCGCTTTTACCCCAGTTTTACCCCGAAGCTTCCCCGCGCAAAAAACAGGCATAAAAAAACCAACCGTAAGAGGTTGGTTTTTCTAAGGGATTTTGGTCGGCACG
>ERZ1106981.790-NODE-790-length-19198-cov-34.056574_pt1 | contig 19198 bp, 18 predicted proteins | sample MGYA00403692_ERZ1106981 | MGnify/ENA primary metagenome ERZ1106981 (study PRJEB35170, sample SAMEA104062431) | human gut metagenome | biome: human gut; feature: human-associated habitat; material: faeces | place: Denmark | collected 2012-06-22 ... | reverse complement strand
AGGCGATGCAGACGATCGAGGATGACCGCAAGATCACCAAGGAAATCGTCATCGCCGCACTGCAGGAGGCTTTAGCCAAAGCCTATCGCAAACACATCGACATTCCGGACGTGCTGGTCCGCGTCGACATCAACGAAGCCAACGGTCAGATTCATGTGTACCAACAATATACCGTCGTCGAGGAAGTCGAGGACGAGGAGCTGGAAGTCGCACTGGCCGACGTCAAGGACAAGGGTTATCAGCTGGGCGATTTAGTCGATCATGAAGTCGATATCAGCCAGATCGGCCGGGCCGCCGCGCTGCTGGCGAAAAACGTCATGAAGCAGAAAATCCGCGAAGCGGAGAAGCAGGCGGTTTATGATGAATACATCGATCAGCTGGACGAAATGGTCACCGGCATGATTGAGTCGGTTGAGGAGAAGTTTGTCGTCGTCAATCTGGGAAAGACGATGGCGCTGATGCCGCGCGCGGCTCAGATCCCGGGCGAACGCTACGTTGAAGGCCAGAGTATCCGCGTTGTCATCACTGAATGCAACAAGGATACCAAGGGCGCGCAGGTGCTGGTTTCCCGTTCCGACGCGAAGCTGGTCAAGCGTCTGTTTGAAAAGGAAGTTCCGGAAATTTACCAGGGCGTCGTCGAGATCAAAGCGATTGCCCGGGAAGCCGGCGAACGGACAAAGATGGCCGTCTGGTCGAACAATCCGGACGTCGACGCGATCGGCGCCTGCATCGGTCCGCGCGGCAGCCGCGTTCAGGTCGTCATCGACGAGCTGAAGGGTGAGAAAATCGATATCTTTGAATGGAGCGACAACATCAGCGAGCTGATTAAAAACGCGCTGGCTCCAGCCCAGATTCTGGCTGTGCTGCCGACGGAGGACAAGCGTTCGCTGTTAGTCGTCGTCGAGGATAACCAGCTGTCGCTGGCGATCGGCAAGAAGGGTAAAAACGCCCGCCTGGCCGTGAAGCTGACCGGCATGCGGATCGATATCAAGACGGCCGGCGAGATTGAGGAACAGGGCATCGACTGGAAGACGATGATGCTGCAGTTCGCCGCTGAGGAACAGAAGCGGCTGGCGGAACAGCGGATCGCGAAGCAGCTGGAAGAAGCCGGCGTCCAGGAAGTGGAGACAGAACCAGACGACGAGCTGGAAGCTGTGATCGAAACGCCAGAAGTTTCTGAGGAAGCGGAAACCGTCCAGGAAGCGGTTGTTGAAACACCGCAGGCGGAAGCGGAAGTCGAACCGGAACCGGAGATAGCGGAAGAAGAAACACTGCCGGAGCCGGAAATCCAACCGGAACCGGAAATTCAGCCGGAAGTTAAACCTGCTGAAGTCCAGCCGGAAGTTAAACCGGCCGCGTCTGTCAAGAAAGAGGAACCGGTCCGGGCCAAACGTGAGGTTCGTGAACGCCGCGAGTATGTATCCCGTTTTGAACGGCTGGCCGATCCGACGCAGTCCCCGGCGCATACCGAAGAAAAAGCGCCGCTGCGCCGCCGCAAGAACGTCCGTGAGGATGACCGCAAGCTGCGTTTGAAAGATCTGAAGAAGGATAAGGATTACGAATTCAAGCCAGTCTATTCAGAGGAAGAGCTGGAAGAAATCCGCCGCCAGGAAGAACTGGAAGCGCAGAACAGCTGGATTGAGGACGATATCGATTTCGACGAATTCGACGAATACTACGACGAAGAAAAATAAACTGGAAAGACGGGAGGGAGTACGATGAAGAAAATACCGATGCGCAAATGCGTTGCGACGCAGGAACAGTGTCCGAAAAAGGAACTGCTGCGGATCGTGAAAACACCGCAGGGCACGGTGGAAGTGGACCTGACCGGCAAGCTGAACGGCCGCGGGGCGTATCTGAAAAGAGATGCGGCGGCGCTCGAGCTGGCGATCAAGCGGCAAAGTCTGAAACGCGCTCTGGAATGCGAGATCCCCGAAGAGGTTTATGATAAAATCCGCGAGGTTCTCGGTGAATAACAAGGTTTCAGGTTTGCTGGGGATCGCTGCCCGCGCCCGCAAGGTCGCAACCGGGGACAGCGTGATGGCGGCAATCCGCCAAAACAAAGCGAAGCTGGTTCTTCTCTGCACGGACTGCGGAAGCAACGCGCAGAAGAAGATTCAGGATAAATGCCGTTTCTACGGCGTTGACTGGATAGTCGAGGGAACGGCCGAAGAACTGTCGGCCGCGCTTGGTCAGCCCAAACGGATCGCATGCGCGGTTCTGGACGAGGGACTGGCCCGGTCTATTCAGGATGCAGTTATGAAATGAGGTGAAGGTATTGGCTAAACAACAAAGAAGGAATAACTCGGGAAGACGGAATAACCACAGATCCAACAATTCCAATAATTCCTATAACCCACGGCCGAAGATGGAAGCCGTAACCAGCATTACCTACGAGGAAGGGATCAGCGTCGGGGAATTAGCGCAGAAGATGAACCGCAATGCCAGCGATATCATCAAGCTGCTGTTTATGCTGGGCAAGATGGTGACGATCAACAGCTCGATGGATGATGAAACGATTGAGTTAGTCTGCATGGAGTACGGTGTTGAAGTCAAGAAAGAAATTCCGGTTGATCAGGACAGCCTGGAAGATGAAATTGAAGAAAATCCAGCGGATCTGGTTCAGCGCCCGGCGATCGTTACGATCATGGGGCATGTCGATCACGGCAAGACCACGCTGCTGGACACGATCCGGAAGACGCGGGTCGTCGAAGGTGAATTCGGCGGCATCACGCAGCACATCGGTGCCTATCAGGTCAGTGTCCAGGGCAAGAAGATTACGTTCCTGGATACACCGGGCCACGAAGCGTTTACCGCAATGCGTGCCCGCGGCGCGAAAGTGACCGATATCTGTATCATCGTCGTCGCCGCGGACGACGGCGTTATGCCGCAGACCAAGGAAGCAGTCGACCATGCCAAAGCGGCGGATGTTCCGATTATCGTCGCTGTCAACAAGATGGATAAGCCGGCTGCCAATCCGGACCGCGTCATGAATGAAATGTCAGATCTGGGCTTATTGCCGGAAGAATGGGGCGGAGATACGATCTTTGTCAAGTGTTCGGCGAAGCAGGGAGAAGGCGTCCAGGATATTCTGGAAACGATTCAGGTCGTTGCGGAGATGCGCGAACTGAAAGCCAACCCGAAACGCAACGCCACCGGCACGGTCATCGAAGCGAAGCTCGATAAGGGCCGCGGACCGGTCGTTACGCTGCTGGTTCAGAACGGCACGCTGCATACGGGCGACTGCATTGTGGTCGGCGCTTGCTTCGGCAAGGTCAGAAAGATGACCGACGACCGCGGCCGTGAAATCAAGGAAGCGAAGCCGTCGACGCCAGTCGAGATCATCGGCTTAAACGATGTCCCGGTGGCGGGCGATATGTTCAAGGTTTTCGACAGCGAAAAGCAGGCCCGCGCGATCGCGGAGCGCCGTTCCCAGACCAAGATCGAACAGGAACGCAAGAGCAGCTCAGCGATGAGCTTAGACGATCTGGCACGTCAGATCGAAGCCGGCGAGGTCCAGGAAATTCCGGTCATCGTCAAGGCCGACGTGCAGGGATCGGCGGAAGCCGTCAAGTCCTCGCTGGAGAAGCTGGACGTGCAGGGTGTTAAGGTCAACGTCATCCGTTCGACCGCCGGTACGATCAGCGAATCCGACGTCATGCTGGCGAGCGCTTCCAAAGCGGTGATCTACGGCTTCAACGTCCGTCCGGACGCCAACGTGCGGAAAAAGGCGGAAGAGGAAGGCGTGGAGATTCGTCTGCACAACATCATCTACAAAGCCATGGAGGAAATGGAACTGGCGATGAAGGGCCTTTTAGCGCCGGTGTACGAGGAAGTCGTCATCGGACAGGCGGAAGTCCGCCAGACCTTCAAGGTTTCCAAGATCGGCACGATCGCCGGCTGTATGGTAACCGACGGCAAGCTGGTCAAGGACTGCAAGGTGCGTTTAATCCGTCAGGGCATCGTCGTTTACGACGGTCAGCTGGGTTCGCTGAAGCGTTTCCAGAACGACGCCAAGGAAGTCAGCAACGGTTATGAATGCGGCTTAACGATCATGAACTTTAACGATATTAAGGAAGGCGACCTGATTGAAGCCTACGCCGATCAGGAGGTTCCTCAGAATTAAGGACACGCTTTTCCTGAAGAAACAGGAGGGACGCTCATGTCTGTCAAACAAGAACGAGTAGCGCAGATCATTCTCAAAGACGTCACGGATATCATTCAGTTTTCCCTGAAGGATCCGTCCGTCGGGTTCGTCACGATCACTGACGTGCAGGTGACTAACGACTACTCCTACGCAACGATTTACGTTTCTTTCTTAGGCAAGGAAGAACGCAAGCAAGCGGGCCTGAAGGCGCTCAACCGGGCGAAGGGCTTTATCCGCTCGGAGCTGGGCAAGCGGCTTTCGATCCGCAAGGTGCCGGATCTGATTTTCAAGCTCGACGATTCGCTGGAAAAAGGCGAACGGATCGACTCGATTATCTCTCAAATCAATCACGATGCGTAACCAGGAATCCTGTCTGAAATAAATCAGACAGGATTTTTTTTAACTTTTTTAAACTTTTTTCCATTTTTTAGGGGGCTTTTTCAAAAAAAACGCAATATTAATACTAGGGGCGTGCAGAAAGGAGAACACAATGAGAACGATTGCGGTGGAACCCACCCGGCTGGAAGCGTGTGCCGGACAGATCGAACAACTGCGTCAGGAGGTGGAAAGGACGGTAGCGCGGCTGTATGAACGCGTTGAGCTGATGGCGGCCAACACCTGGATCGGCCGGGACAATCTGGCCTTTACAACACAGATTCAGGGCTATCAGGACGATTTTCGAAGAGTGGAGCTGTTGATGCAGCAGTACAGCGAATTTTTGAAGACATCGGCGCGCAGCTACCGGCAGATGCAGGAAGAACTGGTAGCGCAGGCCAGCCGGCTGGCTAATTAAAGGGAGGAAGAAAAATGGACAACTTAAAGATTTCTTTAGCGGGAGTTAAGGATACATCCGGCGCTATCCGCGTCTGCAACGAACAGATTTACAGCGCACTGATCGAAGCGAAGAAACAGATGAACGACTTGGCGATGGTGTGGCAGAGCGACGGTTCTGAGGCCATCCGGCAGCGGTTCAATCAATTTGCGGCGCAGTTTGAGACCCAGAAGCAGATTATCGAATCGTATGCCCGGTTCCTGGATACCGCCGTGTCCAGTTACGATACGCTGGAAGCGACGATCCAAAACAACGCCGGTTCGTTTTAGCGTATGCGCGGACGTTGGCGGAGTCTGGCCGCGGCCGGATTGACGGTGCTGATGATGGCGGACGGCTGTATGCCGCAGCCGTCGGGCGTTCTGCGGTGTGATTGGGCGAAGATGCTGGCGGAAACGTTGTTCTTTGACACTTCCGCCGCCGGCCTGGCCGCATTGAAAGACTGGGGTGTGGAGGTCGAAGCGGACCGGCAGCGGATTTCACGGACAGCGGCATGCATCAATTTGCTTCAAGCTTACGACGGCGAGGCGCAGTCATTGGACCGCTGCCAAACGCTGGGCTTTCTGACGAAACTGGATGGTTGGCTGACAGCGGAGGAAGCCGCGAGTTCCTTGGCGGCGCTGACGCGTTCCCTGAACGAAATTGAGGATCAGGAAAGGTTCGAATGGGAGAAAGCGGGGTTATGGGGCGGCGAGGCCAGGCCGGATGAAACGGGCCGGATTGCGCTGGAGCCAACCCAGAGCGGACAAGTCGGACAATGGTTCACGGATCCGGATAAGAATGAAGTCTATGTCACGGATTCCCTTGTTGAAACAGAAGATCAGATTCTGGCTGAAGTTCATTCGGAAGATCCGCAGACCTGGCTGGCTGAGACACAGTTTAACCTCTCGTTTGACGCCGACTGGAGCCAGGCGGAGATCCTGCCCTATGCACAGGACAGCACAGCTCTGCTGCCGGTCGCGATGAACCTGAGCGAAGCGGCAGAACCGCGGTTCGCGCTGATGAAGCAGCAGTTTGAAGTCGGCGGGACGCAGGTAAGCTGGAGCGTAGCGGCCAGCGGCATTCATGTCCATGCGGCCAAGAAAATGACGAACGGCGCGACGCTGCAGATGGACTATGACCTGACGGGCGTGCATCCGGTGATCGCCTGGAATGGTTTAGGCAAGGAGGGCCGGCTTCAGCTGGATTTTACGATGAGCGAGTCAGCCGGCCTGACGCGCGGGGTGTCCAATACGCTGACCAGCGATTTTTCCGGCCTGGATCCGCATGATTTGTTAAGCTCGCTGACCGCTTCCTTTACCAACGCGCGGAAGGAGGCGGACACAGTGATCCCCATTGCGAAGATCAAGCTGCCGGTGCCGCAGTTTCCGATTGTCGATCTGCTTTTAACCCTGCAGCTGCATTGCTACGCCGGCGGCAAGATCGAGCTGCTTTTAAGTCAGGAAGGCAGCGTCGGCATGGAAATAAGAAACGGCGTTCCGCGGCTGATTCATCAGCTTGACCACCGCCATGATTTTATTTTTCAAGGGTCTTCGAAAATGACAGCTGCGGTGGAAGCTTCCGCCCGGGCCGCCGGAATTTCACTGATGGATCTGCTGCTTCAGACCGGCTTGCGCGGCGTGATGCGAACGACGGCCTGGATTGGAGAAAACGGCGAGCTGGAACCAAGCGAGGCGGGAGAATTACCTTTGGAAAGTCAGCCGGTCCATGCAAGTCTGCAGTTCTGCAGCGATCTGAACGTCCACGGCATCCTGGAGCTGGAGATCAATTCGTCCGACTCGCTGGCAGGACGGTTAGGCATGAGCCGCACATTCTCAATCCTGAACGAGAATAATGCAACACTCAATCCGCATGGCCGCACACATCTGGAAAATGGGATCTTCGTCGATCACTGCACCCGCGGCCAACATGCCTCGTCCACGCCGACCCCGGCCCCGATCATCAAAACTGACCGAATCGAACTGGCGGAAGTCCAGCTGATTTTAAGTCCCGGTCAAAGCGGACAGATCGTGATCCGCGGATTGCCGGAAGGCGTGGCGACGTCGGATCTGATCTATTCCATCGCACAGCCGGATATCGCGACCGTTGTGCAGACCGGCCGGGTGCGGGCGGTTAAAGCCGGCGATACGATTGTCACGATTACCGAGCCGACTGAAACCTACAAGACAAGCTGCCATATTCATGTGCGGACTGAGGCGGCATGATCGTCTGTATTCTGTGGCAGCACCGGCTGGCGGTCCGCCATGTTTGTTCTCAGCGCGGCTTATTCTTCGCGGTGGAGGCCGACGGCGTGCTGGCAATTACCCGGAAGGGGGAAGGCTGGCAGGTGCAGATCAGCGAGACGCTGCAGTTTCTGGACAGCTCACGCCGCTGCCGCTTGATCAAAGGGCGTCATGACGAGCTGTGCTATCTTCCGTTTTATGAAAAAATTGATCTTTACTACTATTTCGAGGATGCCGGTTACGATCAATACACGCTCTATCAACGGCCCCAAGGCCGCTGGATGCTCAGCGAGGAAGCGCTGACGAATACCTGCGGCAACCAGGACGAGCCATGGGCGATGCTGGACTTCGATCAGAATGTGGCTGAGGAAAAAGCGATGTTTCCCGGCATGATCGTCAACGGCGTTCATCAGCGTCAGACCCGTCTGGAAGCAGGAATGCGCCTGCAGTTTGCGGCGGTCACCGTTTTGATTCATCCTGCTTTTATCGCGGTCAACAACCCGGGAATGCGGCTTAAAATCAAGCTGAAGCCGCTGCGCGGGCAAACCTTGACCGACTGGATGTACCAGCCGTCCGATAAGCTGGCGCTTTCCTTTCATCCGGCGTTTCAGTTTTACCCCGCTGATCCGCAATGCTCGCTCACTTTACCTCAGGGTCCGCCGGTTAAATTCAGACCCATGACCTTCAGTGTGATGACGATCGGACCTTCGCTGATGATGGGCGCGGCCTCGATCACCGTCGGCTTATCGCTAGGTCAGGGGGCGGCGGGAATGATGGTCCTGATGCCGGCCGTCATGATGTTTTCAGCGGTGTTCTGGCCGCTGGCTCAGCTGACCGTCAACGTCCTGTTGAACCGGCGTGACCGGCGGCGGCAAAAACAGTGGCTGACGGGAGTGCTGGAAGATTGGGAGAAAACCTGTCAGGCGGCACTGCGGGAAACGGTTACGTTTTTGACGCGGCGCTATCCGGATGCCGAAAGGGTAATCGCACAGATCGAGGAACAGACTGTATTCGATACCGGCGCGGATCATCCGCTGTTCGGTAAGCTGTGTTTAGGCCGTCAGCGGCTGACGCTGATTCCCAAAATGAATCTGGAGACGCTGGATTTGCGCAATCCCGCGGATCAGGAGGTCAAGCGGCAGATCGAGGTCTGGCAAACGATGCATTCCTTCAGCGCCGCCGCGCCGCTGCCCTGGGATCTCTTTGAATTTGACCAAATCGGTTTGGTCTGCGATGAGAAATCGCTGCCTGCGTTTTTCAATACGGTTTTGATGACGTTTGCGGTCCATCACCAGGCTCAGAATACGGCTCTGGCCTGGCTCGGTCCCATTTCCAAGGACATTTTCGAAACGCTCTGCTGGCTGCCTCAGCTCTATGATGACCAGGGCCTGCGGCGGATCTGGACAAATCAGGACGATTGGGACCGCGGGCGGCGGCAGATTCAGGACATCATGATTCCGGTCTGGACGCTGGTGAGTGATCCGGGTGCGGCTGTTTGCTTTGGAACACCCAAAGCGAAATCCTGCGTCTGGCAATGGGCCGCTCGGATATCGGACCTGCGCTTGGCGGCGCAGCGGATTTTGATGATCGAACAAGGTCATGGCCGGATTCTGACACGCTCGGGACAGCTGGTCCAGGAATTTGACGTTGATTTCAGCTATGCGAAGAATTTTCGCGAAAGCGCTCTGTCCCTTTACCGCGCGGAACAAAGAAGCCGGGGATCGCACTGTCAGGTTGATTTTCAAAGCCTGCTTGCCCAACCGATGCTTTCTTCTCCGCCCTGGCAGGAAGCGGCAGGCCTGACGCAGCTGCGGATTCCTTTGGGACTGGACGAACATGGGCAGCCGGTCATTCTGGATCTGCATGAAAAAGGGCAGGGACCCCACGGCCTGATCGCCGGAATGACGGGCAGCGGGAAAAGCCGGCTGCTGGAAACGCTCGTGCTTTCGGCGGCCTGGCATTACAGCCCGGATCAGCTGCAGTTCGCCATCATCGATTACAAGGGCGGCAGTCTGATCGAACAGCTGCGATTCCAAGGGCGGCTGCTTCCGCATTGCTGCGCAGAGCTGAACAATGTCGCAGAAAACGGTGTAGAACGTTCCTTGATCTATCTGCGGCAGGAGTGTGAACGGCGGCAGCGGTATTTCGCTCAGGCGCAGACGGCGTTAAAACAGCCTGTTTCCGATCTGGATCACTACCGCCAGCTTTGTCTTGATCACCCTCAGCTGCCGCGGTTGGCGCATTGCGTGCTGATCATCGACGAATTCGCCGAATTGAAGCAATCTCAGCCGGAATTTATGCAGGATCTGATTCAGATTTGCCGGATCGGGCGCAGCCTGGGATTGCATCTGATCCTGGCGACGCAGCGGCCGGCAGGAATTGTCGACGAACAGATGTGGAGTAATTTCAATTTTAAGCTCTGCTTGAAAGTGGCGCAGAAACAGGACAGTCAGGAGCTTCTGCATTGCGATAAAGCACTGCGGTTAAGCCGGCCCGGGCAGTTTCTTCTGCTAAGCCAGCAGGATTTAGTGCAGGGGCAATGTGCCTGGCTGGGCGGCAAGCAGACGCCGGATCCGGTTGTGCGCTGGTTGGATTTTCGGTTGAAACCCATCCGCGAAACGCAGCATGGGAAAAATGCCAGCCTGCGTCAGAGCGAAGCGCTGATGGCGGCGATTATCCGGGAAGCGGACCGCCGCGGTTTATCTGCTCCACCGTTGTGGCCGCCGCTTCCCACAGCGGTAGAGCTGGACGTGTTAAAAAGACAGACAGCCGGTCTGGTTCTGGGGATCGGCGACGATCCGCTTCACCGCGCAACGCCGGTGATTGTTCACCCTTTGGCGCACGGCTTGCTGATCAGTGAGGAAGCAGCGGCTCAGCGGGCATTTCTGCAATGTCTTGTGCAAAGCGCGGGCCGGTTTGACGAAACAGCTGAATTTGTCGTGCTGGATCCGTTGGATCAGCTGCCGCAGTTCTTAGCAGAGCCGGCGGTGATCGAAGTCCTGTCCTTTAAGCATCCGGAATGGATGGAGCGATTTTTCAGCCTGCTTGACCGCGGTCTGCGGCAGCGCCGTTCTGCTGAAATCCCCTTGCTGATCGTGGTGCTTCAGCTTGGCGCAATTCTGGACCGCTGGGATCATCTGGCGTTGTTTCAGCGGCTTTTGGAAGAGGGTCCGTCGCTGAACCTGTATTTATTGTGCGCCGAGAAGCAGATCAGCCGGCTGCCGCTGCGCCTGGCGCAGAACCTGCGGATCCGCTACATCCTCGGCCCGGCCGCGCCGGCGCAGCTTGGCGAAGCGCTGGAACGAACCTGGACTCAGCCGCTGGCGGCCGGAAAGGGCTTGTTTTTTAAGGAAAGCGTCATGGACTTCGTGCTGGCCCGGCCGCTTCCTCCGCCTGCGGAAATGAAGCCGAAACGCTGGCAGCTGCCGCGGCTGCCCGAACGGTTGCCGCGCAGCTGGCTGAAAAAGAAGGCTGTTTTTCTGGGCGTGGATCCGATTTTGTGCCAGCCCGTTTACGCAACACTGCAAGCGCGGCAGCATCTGGTTGTGACCGGCTATGACGCCAGCCTTTGCGCAGCCAGAATCCGGCAGCTTGGCGGGCCTTATCCCATCGTCGAAACTTCCAGACAAAGCGAAGCGGAAATCTTTTCCTTTTTTGAAAGAGAAACACCGTTTATCCTGGTCGCCGCCGCGCATGAAATCCAGCGCGGTTCTTGGCGGAGACGGGTTGATTTTTCTTTGACGCTGTGGTCGGGTCCGGGCTTGCGGCAGCAGCTGTTTTTTCCGGTGCCCGCCGCTGTGGCGAATTTAACAGAGCTGGAAAGTATGTGGATTCAAGGTGAACAAATGCAACGATTGAGGGAGATAAAATAACATGGAAAATGAAGTATTACTAGGTTTTGAGTTAGTCTGCTGCGACCAATATTTTGAATGCAGCGCCGACCCGTCGCTGACGCTGCGGGAAATTGTCGAAGGATTGCAGGAAATGAGCCCGCCGGAAATCCGCGAGGAATTCGATTTATGCCAGCCGCTGATCTTATGCGACGCCCGCGAGCATCGCATCCTGGACGAACAAAAAACAGCCGCCCAGCTGCGGCTGCCGGACGGCTTTAAGATTCTGATTTACTGATGGGGTGAAGCTCAGCTTGCTCATCAGCGGTTTCCTCATGCCACAGACTGAGCTGCTTTTCGTTGTGCAGCATCAGCAGAAAGTTGTCACGGGCCATCGGGTATTCCGCATACAGCCGCTCGAGCATTTCTTTCATATCCTGCCTGCGGGTATAGCCGTCCATCGGACAGGTCGATTTCACTACCGGGACGCCGCAGCTTTCGACCGCCGCGCGGATCTGATTTTCCCGGGCATAGATAAACGGGCGGATAAACGGCATTTCCGCGTTGGATAAATACATCTTCGGCGCGAAGGTCGCCAGCCGGCCGCCGTAAATCGCATTCATTAATAAGGTTTCAATGGCGTCGTCTCCATGGTGCGCAAACGCGACCTTCGTACAGCCGAAGTCCTTTGCGGCCCGGTTGACGGCGCCCTTTTTTAGCGTCGAGCATAACGAGCACTTTAAAGAACCGTCGTCATTGGCCTGGATCTTTAAAATATCGTAAATCCGGCTGGGCACGAGCTCCAGGCGGATGCCGTGCTGTTTGAAAAAAGCTGCGGCGTCCGTGAAGTCCATGTCGGGAAAGCCCATCTGAATATGAATGCCGACAACTTCAAACTGCTTGCTTTGAATCCGCTGGCAGAATTGCTGGTAAAGATGCAGGCAATAAAGCAAAAGCATGGAATCCTTGCCTCCGGAAACGCCGACCGCAATCCGGTCGTGATCGGCGATCATATTGTAGTCCTGGTCGGCTTTACGGATACAGCCTAAAATTTGTTTCATCGCGTTCATCAGTCAGTCCTCCTGCGTTTTTTTCTTCTGCCCTATTATACCACAGGCCCTGTTTGAAGCCCAGGTGAACATTCCGTGTGAGATTTGCGCGGATGCGGCGATAGGCTTTGCAAACGGAAGTGAGCCTTGGTATAATGAAACGTGGAGTTTGGAGTGATACAGTGGACGGAATTTGTTTAATTAATAAACCGGCAGGAATGACGTCGTTCGACGTCGTTTATCAGGTCCGTAAAGCCGCCGGCATCAAAAGCGTCGGCCATACCGGAACCTTGGATCCGCAGGCGACGGGCGTTCTGGTCGTGCTGTTGGGCCGGGCCTGCAAAGCGCTGCCGTATTTATCAGGCAAGACGAAGGAATACATCGCCGAGCTGACGCTGGGCACGAAAACCGATACCGGCGATATCTGGGGTAAACCGTTGGAAACCAGACCGGAGATCAAGCTTGAACCCGGGCAGATAAAGGATGTACTGAACAGCTTCTTAGGCGTTTCAATGCAGCTGCCGCCGATGGTGTCCGCCATCAAAAAGGACGGCAGAAAGCTGTATGAATATGCCCGTGAGGGCGTGGAGGTCGAACGGGAAAAACGGCCTGTCGAGATCATCGAAATCGAGCTTTTGCAAGTCACAGCGAGCATCCGGTTCCGTGTCGTTTGTTCTAACGGAACCTATGTGCGCACCTTGTGCGAAGACATTGCGGAAAAACTGGGAACCGTCGGTACGATGAGCAGTCTGATCCGCACCCGGGCCTGCGGTTATACCCTGGATCAGTGTCAGCCGCTGGATGAGGTGAAGCAGGGACACTTTCAGCTTGTTTCCATCTATGACGGCATTGCCAGTCAATATCCGCTGATAGAAGCGGAGCCGGCGCAGATTCCGGATATTAAAAACGGCAAGCGTTTGCATCTGGACAGCATGGAGCCTGTCGTCGGCGTCGTCAGCGAAAATCAGGTGCTGGCGATGATGGAACGGCAGGAAGATGGAATTTACCGCTGCCTGCGGGGATTATGGTAGGAGAAACATCAATGAAAGTAGATATGATAAAAACGCATGGCGAGCCGGTTCTGACAGAACCGGTCTGCGCCTGCATTGGATATTTTGACGGTCTGCACCGCGGACACCGGGCGCTGATCGACGAAACGATCCGGCGGGCGAAAGCTGCCGGATGTGAAAGTGCGCTGATCACATTCTTCCCCGATCCTTGGATAACGATCGGACGGATGCAAAAGGTGCAGCATTTAACGACGTTGCAGCAGCGCATCGAGCTGGCGGGCAAAATGGGAATCGACCGGGTGATCGTACTGGATTTCGTTAAGGAGATGGCCGAGCTTTCACCTTCAGCGTTCATCGATATGTTGGCGGAGCACTGCCGTTTGAAGGCGTTGATCTGCGGATTTGATTTTCATTATGGCAAGTTCGGCAGCGGCAGTGTGGAAACGCTCAAAGCCGAGGCCGCCGGCCGGTTCGACGTCGTGGTGATTGAAGCGGTCAACGATCAGGGAGATAAGATCAGTTCCTCGCGGATCAGCCGTTGTCTGGAACAGGGCGATGTGGCGGAAGCCGGACGGCTGTTAGGCTATCCCTATGAAATCCGCGGCGTGGTTGTGCATGGCCGACAGAAGGGCCGCGAGTGGGGGTTCCCTACCGCAAATTTAAAGACCGAGGAGGAAACGCTGCTGCCGTTAGGCGGAGTGTATGCCGGCGAGGCGGAAAGCGGAGGACGGAGCTGGAAGGCAATGATCAATATTGGACATAATCCAACCTGCAATCCAGTCCGCGAGCTGTCGGTCGAAGCTAATCTGCTGGACTGTGCGGAAGATTTTTACGATCAGCCGATGCGGCTGCGCTTTTACAAACGGCTGCGGACGGAGCGGCAGTTTGCTTCATTGCAGGAACTGATCGAGCAGCTTCACCGCGATCAGCAGGCTGTCCGCGACTATTTTCAGGAATCGCGCGATGAATGAACAATTTTTAGCGCGGATGCGGGAGCTGCTGGGGCCGGATTATGACGCTTACGTTGAAACCCTGAACAACCCGCCGTTTCGCGGGTTGCGCGCCAATTTGTTAAAAATCCAGCCGGATGCCTTAGTCAAGCGTCAATTTGGTTCCTTGTCGCCGTCGCCGTTTGCCCGGGAAGGCTTTGTGCTGACCGGTTCGGAAACAGGACTGGGCAATCATATTTATCATCGGCAGGGATTGTTTTACATGCAGGAGCCGTCAGCCTCATCGGCGGTGACCATTCTGGATCCGCAGCCGGGCGACTGGGTGCTGGATTTATGCGCGGCGCCGGGCGGGAAAAGTACGCAGATTGCGGCGCGGATTGGTCAATCCGGTTTTCTGATCGCGAATGAAATCGACGGCGGCCGGGCGCGCATCTTGATGAGCAATCTGGAACGCTTGGGCGTCAGTGAAGCGATGATAACCCATGCTTCCCCGGAACGGCTGTGTCCGCAGCTTGGCGGCTGGATGGATAAAGTGTTGGTCGACGCTCCCTGCAGCGGTGAAGGTATGTTTAAAAAGGAAGACCGCGCGCTGGCCGACTGGAGCGTCGAACATGTCCGGGCCTGTGGCCAGCGGCAGCAGAAAATATTGGAATCGGCGGTATTCACGCTGAAGGAACAGGGAATTCTCGTCTATTCAACCTGCACCTACGCGCCGGAGGAAAACGAACAGGTTATCGATCAGTTTCTGCGGAAGCATCCGGAAATGGAGCTGATTGACTGCGGCGTGGATTTTGGCCGGCCGGGTTTGTCAACCGGTCTGGTCGACGGTGCGAAGGTCCGCCGGATCTTTCCGATGGATCAAGGCGAAGGACACTTCGTTGCGAAGCTGCGTAAAACAGCGGCTCAGCCAGGTGTCCGTCCGCGCTTTGTCAAAAGCGCGCCGCTGCCGTCAACCGTCCGGGAGTTTCTCAGCGGTCAGCTGACGGATCTTTCTGATCTGCATTTCCATCTTGAGCAAGACCGGCTGTCTTTGATGCGCCATGAATTTATCCAGCTGGAGAACATTCCGGTGCTGCGGCAGGGCGTTATGGCCGGGGAAATCGTCAAAAATCGAGTGGAGCCGCACCATCATTTCTATATGTCCGCTCTGCTTCAGGACCGGTTTAAGAACACCGCGGCGCTGGATGAAAATCAGCTTGCGCAATATTTGCAGGGGCTGCCGTTAACTGCCGCTGCCCCGCGCGGTTTTCTCTGCCTGAGTTATGAAGGCTATCCCGTCGGCTTTGGCAAGAGCGACGGCACCGTGATTAAAAATAAATATCCCAAAGGACTGCGCACACGCTGAAGGAGGCTGATCCCATGCGTCTTGAACTGTTCGATTTGATCGACGATTCGGTCAAACTGCTGGAATTGAACAACCCGTCTTACCAATATGTCGAAGGAGCGATTAAGGGCTGCTTCGAGCATCTTCTGGAAGACTATATGGATTATGTCGTCGGCTTCAGCTCGCGGATAAAATCAATCGGCTCGCTGAAAGAAAAAATGATCCGCAACAAATACTATCTGCAGTTTTCAACAGGCGAGGAAGTTCTCAATTTTCTTCCCGATCTGATCGGTCTGACCGTAGAATGCCGCTTTATCAGCGATGAAAACCGGATTTACCAGGCGATCCGCCATCATTTCAGCTTTGTCGAAGATCAGGAATATGCCCAATGCATGCTTTATCCGGATCTCTGTCTGAATCTGGCGATGCCCCAGCCCCAGCTGCAGCGCAACGGCTTTACGATTTACCGGATCGACGGTTATTATTTGTTCAACGGCCGCAAAGTGAATTTTGAGCTGCAGATCAAATCCATGGTGCATTCCTTCTGGAGCGAGATCGAGCATCAGGTCGTTTATAAAAATACCCAGTATGTGATGTTCGACAGCTTTATGAAAGACATACTGGCTTCGATCCGCGATAATCTGGATGTCGTCGATCACCAGCTGGAAATCGTCTATACCCAGATTCTCAACCAGAATAAAGACAAAGATATCGGCATGAGCGAACGGGGTTTCAAGATGTTTATGGCGAAATCGATCAGCGATCTGTACGCGATCAAAATGATTGAGTCGATCGGATTTACGACCGATTTCAAGAAATGCAGCGCCGTGCTCAGCCAGTATATCTATATTAAAGACTTCGTTCAGTCGGACCAGCCGCAGCAGAAAATGGTCGAATATTTCGAACATTTCAATCTGTTGAAAATCAGCGATCTTGATTTCACGGAACCGATTACGCTCGAAAAAGAATTTATCCATTACGATCCGTTCTGCGATGTGCTCGGCCGGTATTGGCAAAGCATCATCAACATTGATTTTGAGTGGCATGTGTTCTTCGTTATGCTTTTCGCGATCCAGCCGGGCAACAATATCCAGGACTTCACGATGTTTGTCGAAGTGCTGAAATCATTGATTGTCAACCGCTTCTGGTACGAAAAGAAATTCACTGCGCTGGACAACGTCAGCGCTCAGACGATCCGTGACGATCTGCTGCGGTGCGTCGCGGAAGCGATGGTGGAGGTCGGCAAGGTCGAGATCATCCACGAAGACCGTCTGCTTCAGATTATGGAATTATTTCATGAGGAAATCGACCGTCTGGACGAGATGTTGGAAAGTCTGGAGGAATATCAGCTGCAGCGCAAGGATATCCTTACGCATCTGAAGCATAAAATCTGCGCCCTGTTTTATTGATCTTCAAAACGCTCATAACCGGGCTGCCTGCCGCATACAGTACAAGTGAGCAGGAGGCCGTGATATGAATAAACAGGCATTTGCATTTCTCACTTTATTTACATTGATTCTGATGCTTTCAATCTACTATGTGACGCTGCCGGCCGATCAGGGACAATTGAATCCCGATCAGCTTTTAACCGGACAGAACGAGGATCAGGATTCCCTGGCCACGATGCAGCAGCAGCTGCAGGACAAACATAATGCCCAGGCCCAGAACTCCCAGTCGATCGTCGCGTCGCCGTCGGCCAGCACCGAAGAAAAACAGGACGCGCTGCAGCAGGCGGGACAGGTGGAACAAAACAAGAAGACTGAGGAAACGATTGTCGCTGCGCTGAGTCAGGCCGGAATGGAGGGCTGCGTAGCGGAGCTGGAGGATGAGGTCGTGCGGATCGGATGCCCGAAAACACTGGCAGGGGCGGAGAACGCCTCGAAAATTATGAAGATCGCCGCAGATCAGCTGCAGGATGAACGGGTGCCGGAAGTCACGTTCAAGTAGGCTCGCTAAAAATAAAAACCCCGTTTCATTTTCTTTGGCATCTTGGGCTTTCTCTGGTATAATAGGAACAAAGAAGGTGAATGAATTGGCTCAGGAATATATTCAAATTAAAGAAAAAGACGAAGGCACAGGCCTGATCGCCTTATCAAAAGGTGTATTTGAAACGATTGCCCAGATCTCGATCGACGACGTCGACCAGGCGTATGCCATCGAACCGACAACGCTGAAGAAACCGATTCAATGCAAAATCGCAAACAACCGTTTAAACGTTATGGCGGAAATCAAAGTGAAATACGGAGCCAACGTGAATGCGGTCTGCGAAACGCTGCAGGATCGGATCTACCAGAATATTCTGCAGATGACCAGCCTGAAATGCAATCTGGTTGACGTCAAGGTCGTTGGATTTCTCTTTTAACAAACAGCCGGATTTCATTCCGGTTTTTTCTTTTTTTCAGGAGGTATCGTAAATGAATACAGAATGCTTCAGAGTGCTGCCGGGACAGGATCTGGCGGAGACGATAGAACGCTATTGCGCCGAGCGTCAGATTCAGGCCGCGGCGGTAGTGGCCTGCGCCGGCTGCTTGAGCGTCGTCCGGTTCCGGATGGCCGACGGCGTTACGATTTATGAAAAACAAGTTGACGCGGAGATTGTTTCGCTCAGCGGTACGATCAGCGAGCAGGGGATGCATGTGCATATCAGCGTATGCGATCAGGATCTGCATACTTTCGGCGGGCACCTGACGTCTGGCTGCCTTGTCAACACGACGGCGGAGATCGTTCTGCTTCACTTGGACGGTTGGCGGCTGACGCGGACGCCGGACCCGTTGACCGGGTATGACGAACTGAACGCGGAAAGGGTTGGTGAAGCGTAATGGAAGAAACAAAGATCGGCCTGGTGCTGGAGGGCGGCGGCATGCGCGGCGTGTATACGGCGGGCGTGCTGGACGCGTTTTTAGACGCCGGTCTGGAATTTGACGGGACGCTGGGGGTTTCCGCCGGCAGCTGCCACGCCGCGAGCTTTTTATCGAAACAGCGCGGCCGGGCTTACCGCGTCAATGTCAGCTATCTCAACGACTGGCGCTATTGCAGCGTGCGTTCGTGGCTGACGACCGGGGATTTTTTCGGCGTGAAGATGCTTTATGATACGATTCCCAATCAGCTGGATTTGTATGATCATGCCGCATTTGCGCAACGCCGGGGCTGGTTTCGGGCGGTGGTGACCAATCTGGCCAGCGGCGAAGCGGAATATCCGCTCATCGAAGATCTGCATCGCGATATCCGCTGGCTGCAGGCTTCCAGTTCGCTGCCGTTGTTGTCGCGCACAGTCGAAATCGAGGGTCAGGAATATCTGGACGGCGGGATCAGCGATTCAATTCCGGTCAAGGAAGCGATGCGCCTGGGCTGCGAAAAGAACGTCATCGTACTGACGCAGTGCGCTGAATACCGGAAAAAGCCGAACGAACTCATGCCGTTGATCCGCACGAAATACCGCCGCTATCCCAAGCTGATCGAGCAGATGGCAACCCGTCATCTGCGTTATAATGAAACGCTTGAGGAAATCGAAGCGTTAAAAGCGCAGGGCAAGGTATTGGTAATCCAGCCGCAAAAGCCGGTCGTCATCGGCCGCTTGGAAAAGGACCGCAGCGAGCTGCATGCCTTATACCGCGCGGGAGTTGAAGACGGCGCGGCTCAGGCGGAGGCGCTGCGGGAGTTTATGCAGCGCTGAAGCTGAAGATTACCGAGGCGAGTCGTACTTCGTTAAGCAGGCTTGTGGCGCAAAACATTCCGCAGCCGGATAAGTTTTGGAAAAAACCTTTGACAAGCCGTGTGTTCCATGGTAAAGTAAACAAGCAAAGAAAAAGTATGTAGAAAGTAGAAGTGCCCCTTCTC
>ERZ1106981.770-NODE-770-length-19529-cov-42.107220_pt1 | contig 19529 bp, 16 predicted proteins | sample MGYA00403692_ERZ1106981 | MGnify/ENA primary metagenome ERZ1106981 (study PRJEB35170, sample SAMEA104062431) | human gut metagenome | biome: human gut; feature: human-associated habitat; material: faeces | place: Denmark | collected 2012-06-22 ... | reverse complement strand
TGATGGACATGGCGCAGCTGCGCTATGAAGGCAAACGGGAAGGCTTGGCAGAAGGCATTGAGAAAGGCATTGAACAAGGTATCGAAAAGCAACGATTAGAAACCGCAAAGGAAATGCTGAGGAATCATTGTAATGATCAGCTCATCCAGCTCTGTACCAAGATCAGTCTTCAACAACTGGAGCAGTTAAAGAAAGAAATCGTTTCCGGTTTCAATCAAACCGAGGACTACTCAGAGCAATCCCATCTGGCAAGCGACTAAAAAGAGGAAGCTGATCCAGATGAAGTTTAAGGACTAGAGGATCTAAATCCTTGATTGCTGAGCAAATCTTTAAGGAGGCGGACAGCGTAATGAAGCGAATGAGCAGTGATCCAGCGATGCGGGATGCGGCGTTTGAACATAACCGACGGATGATGGACATGGCGCAGCTGCGCTATGAAGGCAAACGGGAAGGCTTGGCAGAAGGCATTGAGAAAGGCATTGAACAAGGCATTGAGCGGGGCATCGAACAAGGTATTGAGCGTGGCATCGAACAAGGCATTGAACGTGGCATTGAACAAGGCATCGAAAAGCAACGATTAGAAACCGCAAAGGAAATGCTGAGAAATCATTGTGATGATCAGCTCATCCAGCTCTGCACCAAGATTACTGCGTCACAACTGGAACAATTAAAAAGACAAGAATGCTCGGAACCAGCCCAAGCCATGACAAAATTACAATTCCAGTCGGCCGATCACTAAAATCCGATAGTAGAAGAATAACCTAGCTTTCAGCCATATTTTATTTGGCAACAGACTTTTTAATAGTGTTCTGAATTACATAAGAATTTCAACAAAACAAGCAGAGATTTCCGCTACTCCTGATAGGGGTACCTTGAAGCGTGTCCTCGGATTAGGCAGGCAGTGCAATTGTACTGTCTGCCTTTTCTGTTGTCTCTCCGCATAGAAGCATATCGTCTGTCTCGTTGAGGTTGAAGTACCGAAAACAGATGTGGATCTTCTGCGGTGCGTGCTTGGAGTATTTGACCTCTTTCTCATACACGATGATTTTCGCCACAAAGGTGCGGAGCAGTTCCGGGGTCAGTTCCGTCATGTCGGTGAACTTTCTGGCCTTGGCGATGAAGTTCTTGGCGTTGGCCATGCTACTGCGTAGTTTCTCCAGGCGCTCCTCCGTGGCAGGGATGGCTTCGGCCAGCTGCGCTTTCTCCTTGGAGTATGCCTCAGACAGCAAACGGAACTGCTCATTGCTCACCCGTCCCAAGGCGCTGTCCTCATACATCCGCTTGAACACTACATCCAGTTCGCCATCCCGTTTCCGCATCGTGGACAATTCCCGTTCCAACCCCCGGATCTCCTTTGCCACCTCAGTAGATTGCTTTTGCTGAATATATGCGGCGAACCGCTCCGGGTCGCTCCTGGCAAACTCTGTAGCTCTGCGGATTGTTTCCAGCACGATTTCCTTCAGTGCCACTTCCCGGATATAGTGAGCGCTACACACTTCTGCCCCGTCCTTCTTGTAGGTGCGGCAGGTGAAATGATTCTGTTCCGGCTTCATGGTGTGCGCCCGGTGCAATACCATGGGCTTACCGCAGTCCGCACAATACACCAATCCAGAGAACATATTCTGCTCATCCATATTCGTGCGGCGGCGCTTATGAGATCGCACCTCCTGTACGATATCCCAGGTTTCCTGATCCACCAGCTCTTCATGAGTATTCTCAAAGATAAGCCACTCTGATTTGGGGCGTTCACATCGTTTTTTGTCCTTGTAGGACTTGGTGCTGTAGCGAAGGTTGACCGTGTGCCCAAGGTAGACCATGTTCTGAAGCATATCCGCCACCATGTCGCCAGTCCAGTTGTAGGGCCGCTCTGCATTCAGCCCGGAATGGGATGTGCCGAATTTCGTATAGGCGTACATGGATGGACTGTAGATGCATTCTTTCTTGAGCTGCTTTGCAATCTGGGCTGGTCCCATTCCGCCGGCGCACATGGCGAAGATGCGTTTGACGACAGCCGCCGCCTCCTCATCCACCAACAGAGGAGAGTCCTTGGTTGCACCCTTGCGGTAGCCGTAAGGAGCTCGTGTCCCCACCCGGATTCCCCGCTGTGCCTTGGCGTTCACTACATTCCGCACCTTGCGGCTGCAGTCCCGCACGTGCCACTCATTGAACAAATTCTTGAAAGGCATCAGCTCGTTGCTGTTTTCATACTTGGTGTCAACATTGTCGTTGACAGCGATGTAGCGCACATCATTGGAAGGGAATATCTCCTCGATATAAAGACCGGTGTGCAGTTGGTTTCTTCCAAGGCGGGAAAGATCCTTTGTGATGATGACGGCGATGTCGCCGTTGCTCATGTCATCCATCATCTGTTCAAAGGCTGGGCGATTGAAATTCGCGCCGGAATAGCCATCGTCCACATAAAATCTGGTGTTCTGGAACCCATTCTCATCGGCGTACTTTTGCAGGATAAGTTTTTGGTTCTGGATACTGTTGGAGTCGCCCTCCAGATTATCATCTCGGGACAGACGGCAATAGAGCGCCGTGATCTTTTGGTTTGGCTGTAACATATTGACCTCCTTCATAAAATGCCAAACCGATTGAGAGATTGCAACCATACAATACCCTCAATCGGTTTGTTTGTCTATGCGAACCTGTTTTTCAGGCGGAAATATTTTTTGCGTCCTGCTCCAGGTCGATGACCTGTTTCATAAGATCGACCGTAGATTGCGTTCCTCCGAAACTGAATTCCGCGAACACAATGTACTCTCTGCCGCATACATGCTGTCGGCGGCTTTTTATAATCTTGCCGTCCCTTTCTTCCACTGCGGTATCCCGCACTGCCTTGGCAGAGGGAATATCCTCATCTCCATGCTTTTCTTCACTGTAGGAGCGGGGACGCTCATTGTATTTGAATTTATACGCCATATCGTTCCTTTCCCCTGACGCTACAGTCAGGCAACAAAAATAGCAGACCGTTACATGGTCTGCTGCTGTGTTTGTTCTGCCTGCTGATCTTCGGTCCACTGCTGTTCTGTAGATGATTGCTCATCCTGTGTGAGCACCATGGCTACGCCGGCCACCAGTCCGATGACAGCGCCGATATTTTTGGCTTCCTGTTCTGCCTGGATACGGCGGTAACGTTCCTCGACATCTTCGTTACCATCATCCAGTAACGCTCCAGTTACCGCCAGACCATACAGTCCAGCGTGGAGCGGCTTCATAGAAACAGGTTGCGGATGTTGCTGACCACTGTCGCTGTGCCATACCCCATCCCCAGCAGTGCCGCCACGATGAGCAGTACCAGTACGATCCATTTGGCCACTACGATCAGGTCGAAGTCCGGAAGCCAGTCCAGCCATTTGCAGGAATGCTTTTCTTTCTTCTTCCCAGCCTGTTCCAGCAGAGTGGTCATCTCCGTCAACGATTTCTGGATCTTCGCCATGCTGTTCTGCACCGCTGTCAGGTCTGTGTGTGATCTCAGGTTCGGAAGATACTCCCGCATTCCACGCACTTCCCACCCGATGGATTCTGTCTTCTGTGTCAGCATCGTCAGAGCCTCCGGCAACGGACACTGGATGACAATGGGCGTGATCGGTGAACTCGACTCCTGCGCTGTCGGCTGCGGTGAAGGCTCGGGCCGGTTCAGGGCCATGAGCTCGTCCATAGATAATTTCTTCTCTGATCCTGAATTCATATTCCATGTTCTCCTTTAGATATTTGTCACCGAACAGCAAACGGTCCCGACACTGCCAGCCACTCGGCGTGGTATAGGTGATATTCTTTCGGGACTTTTCCCAGCGAACCTTGTAGCCCTCGCTCTCCATCAGCACAATGAACTCCTCGCGGTTGGAAGCGTGGCGCATACAGTCATTGATGATATTCATGAGCTGCAGCTTCTTGCTCTGACCGCGGGCCGCCGTGTGATACTCTCCGATGGTCATAGTCTTTGTTTTCTGCTTTTGTTCCCTGGGTTGAAATACAGGAAGTGAAAACTCCTTGCAGACCATGTCGTTGCGTTGCCGCAGTTCCTGGAGCTGCTCCTTTGCGATATGCAGTTTCCGTCCGGTATCGAAATTGACCGAGTTGATGAGGAAGTGGGAATGGATGTGCTCACGGTCTGTGTGGGTGCAGACCAGAACTTCGTATCCCTCATAGTACTCGGCCAGCTTCAGCGCGGCCGCGTGAGCGGTGACCGGGTCGACTGCTTCGCCTTTCGGGAAGCTCTGTACCATGTGATAGAACAGTACACCGTCCGTCTTGTGGTAGAGCCGCTTGGTGGTCATGAAATCCGCGTAGACAGATTCCGGCTGACAGTTGATACCTGTGACCAACTGCTGCCCCTCGAACTCGGTCTTTTTATCCTGCATGGTATACCGCATCACGGCGCTCATGCATCCGGTGGTCTGGCCCCGCTTGTAGTTTGTGAAGCTGATGATAGCCATAGCTTACCAGCGCTTTCGTTCAAGGATCATCCGAACGGCACCACAGAGTTCAGAGAACGCCCGACATACGCTTTCCAAATCGATCACGGTCACTCGTCCCATGTGCGCCAGGGTGACGAGCTGGTTCAGATTTCTGCCGATGGACTTCAGCTCCTTCAGCACTTCTTTCAGGCCGTCGATGACCACCACCTGCTTTCCCAGGCAGCAGGCAGTGACGTAGTCGCTCATGGACATCCCGGACTGCTTCGCCAACTCCTTGATGGCCTCCCGGTCTGTGGACGCCATGCGGGTACTGAATTTAACATCTTTTTCATGTCGTTTCCTCCAAATCGTAGATAAAGTGGGCCCGGGCTTCTGCCCGGAATTCATGCGGAAGTCGGGCAGCGGCGTTGCCGCAGACCAGACAAACGCGATGCTGGCCACCTCCAAGGAGGTGATTTCCCTGCACCGAACACCCGCGCTCCGCTTTCGGCCACAAATGGCCACAAACGGCGTTTCTTTTTCCCTGCGGGTGTTTACTCGCCATGCCCGGCAATCTCCCGCAAATCGCCGCACAGCGCCCCAACAGGGTCAACAGGGGCGACCACAGGTACACCCTGGGCATCGTCACTTTCGGCACGGCGCAGCTCGATGAGCCGCTTCCCGTTGCTGCGGCGCACCATACCGAAAATTCCGATTTTGCTTAGCGCGTCAAGGCTTTGCAGGATCAGGCGGGACACTTTCTTAGGCGAGATACGCTCCATACCGACAGGGTCGATTTTTTCAGACAGCTCTGTGGGAGTGCCGATAAATTTCGTACGGTCGCGCATCAGTTCAGAGACCAGATAGGTGATCCGGTCGCCCAGTAGCTCCGGCTGCGTTCTGCTGTCTGCTACCATCTCCCACACGTTTTCAACGTTGCGTTCCAGAGACAACTCCCGGTATTCAATGTCACGACCGATGCAGGAGAGCTTCGCCTTACTGCTGCCGCGCCGATCTTCCACCAGAGTAAAACTGGAATCCACCGCCCCGCTGATGGCTGTCGTACCGGAGATACGGTTGAACACATCATCGGCAGTTTCCTTTCGCAGATGATGGATCAGCAGGATGGCGATGCCGTGCTTGTCCGCCAGCCGCTTCAGCACGGACAGGTCCCGGTAGTCATTGGCGTAGGTGGCATCGTGGACGGGGCGGACCATCTGCAGCGTATCGACGAGAACCAGAACAGTATCCGGGTGAGCTACGAGGAAGCCCTCCACCTGCTCCTCCAGCCCCTGGCCGATGGGAGCGCACTCCGTACAGAAATGGACGCTGTCCGGCGCGTCCTCTGTGATCTCGAAGAGGCGGTTCTGGATGCGAAGGACGGAGTTCTCCAGGCAGAGATAGAGGGTGGTGCCCTGCTTCACGCTCATTCCCCAGACCGGTTCTCCCTTGGCCACCGTCACCGCCAGCCACAGGGCCAGCCAGGACTTGCCCACCTTGGGTGAACCCGCCAGGATATGCAGACCCTGAGAGATCAGCGTGTCCACCACAAAATTGGGCGGCTCCAGCGGACGGTCCATCAGCGCCCTACCGTCCACCGTGACCAGAGGACGGTCCATTTTGTTGCTCATAGTCAGTACCTCCAATTCAAAATATCTGAATACAAAAATCTCCCACCTCGAAAGAAGTGGGAGTAGTATTCTTTTAGAGGAGCAGTGCCCACAGGACTTTTGAGCATCCCCTTGCCCCTCTGCTTGTATTGTGGTGGAAAAGATGGTATCCTGATAAAAAGCATGGACAGATTAAAAATCAAGTAGGACAAATTATTGCAGAGGAGGGGGCCAGCGGAAATGGAGGGGAGCATCATATTCTATACCTACGGCAGCACCTTGGAGCTGAACGGGCAGCAGTTTGAGGCAGGCAGGCTGACCGAAGATCTGCTGAATCTATCACCGGATGACTACCACCCTCTGCACGAACGGATGGTGCGCATCCGTACCCTTATGGACATCTACGAGTATGTCCGCAAGAGTGAACTTTGGTGGAAACTGAATGATGAGATGGAGCAGCTCTGTCAGGAACTTCGCCGATATACTGTGTTCCGCTTGCTACCGGACGATTGCTATGACGCTTTCTTTTCGGTGATACGGGAGATCACAGGACAGTTCAGCTTGTTTCCTCCCGAGGAGCACAGCCTTTCAGAGGATGATCAGACAAAACTTCTCAGCGCCTCAGCGGAAGAATTCTTCCAGAGCGATGATGGGGACAGCGATCCTGAAATCTCCTTGGGACTGCTGGATCTGTTTCGTCGCAGAGAGGGCAGCGAGGAAAAGGGCGAGTTGTTTTATTACGAGATGTTTCGCCTCCTGGGAGCGTGCGAAGATACCTGGAGTGCCTACAAGAAATACATCGACCGCTACATGATGTATCTTCACGACATCCGTGCCTTTGTTCCTACCATCCGGAATTTCATCAAGTTTATCCTCTCCACACTCACGACCAATGGGCCGGAAAGTTATGCGGCAGCGCTCTATGGTTTCTATAACGATGATCGCACCGCAGAGAAGCTGATCGTCAACCCCATCACTTACCACGGGGACTGCTACAGGAGACACGATGAATATATGCTCTCCTATGTCCCGCGGGAGCTGCCGGACGGCTCCATGGCCATCTGTCAGGAGCATGTGACGGACAGCTTACAGGCGCTGATGAAGGCAGACTATATGCTGGCCCTGAATAGCGGACACAACATCCGCCGCTGCATCATCTGCGGGAAATACTTCATGCTGAAGAGCGGCGTCCACGCTTTGTACTGCGAAGGGGCCTGTCCCCACGCTCCTGGCTACACCTGTCGGCAATTTGGCACGGTGGAAGTTCAAAAGGAACTGGCAAAGAACAACCCCAAGGTGAAGGCCAAGCTGACTGCCTTTTCCAGGATCACGAAGGATATGCAGCGGGGAGCTATCTCTCAGGAGGATGCCAGAAGAGCCAAGGATCATGTGCGAGACCGGCTCTACGATGCGCTGCGCAGCCCGGATATCTCTGTTGAGGAGTTTTCTGAACAAATATCTACTGCGCAAGTGTATGAATATTGCCGCATCACCAGAGTGAGCAAGCCCCGAGGGCGTCCACCGAAAGCAAAGGCGGGTGGGACCCATGACCAATGAGGAATTGGTCCGCCGATATTACGGCGGTGATGAGCGCACGCTGGAGGAGTTGTACCGCAGGAATCTCGGGCTGATCCGGCGCATCGCCCGGGAGACTGCCAGAGAGTTCAACTGTCTGCATATGGACAGGGAAAGACCGGGAGAGTTGTCCGGCTATACGAAAACGATTCTGGAGGATCTTTGCGGCGAGGGTGCGTTGGAATTTCTGACACGGGTCCAGAGCAGAGAATACGATGAGAGCCGTGCTGTGCTTGCCACCTACCTGTACCCACATCTGAAAGGCCGGATGACCCGTTGGCTGGAGCAACATATCGGAAATCTTTCTCTGAGCAAGCACGAGATGGATGCTGTCCGGCAGGCACAAAGGCTATATCATTCAGGTCAGTTCAGCATCGAAGAGATCGCGGAAAAATGGATGTCCTTCTGGAACAGGCTGTCAAGCACATCCGTTACAACACCCATTTTGTTGGTGTCAATGATCTTATCCCTGGGAGCTATGACGGTGATCCCTTTGAGCGGCTGATGCCTGGGAATCTCTCTGTTTCTGCGGAGCAGGTCGTGTATCGAAAAGTCTGCATTGAGCTGCTGCAGGAACTATTTGATGCTCTCCCGAAGAAGGACAGGGACATCCTCGGAAAATTCTACGGCGTATTCGGATTTGAAAAAACTTCGCTGAAGGAAATCGGCATGTACCACATGATGAAGGAGTCCGCCGTGGAAAAGGCAAAGGAGCGTGCTGTCACAAAGCTGAAAAAAGCCTATCCGGGTAGCAGGCTGCAGATCTGGAGGAATGTTCATCGTATGATACGCAGACCGATCCTGCCAGCGAAGGATGACAGAGCACTACGGCGCAGCTTCACGACTTCGACCCTACGAAATCAGGAGTCTGGAAGATCGTAGTTTCGATACAGTCTGGTGAGAATTTTGCGCAGACAGGAGACCGCAACAGTCCCCTTTAGGACATGTTTAGGAAAAATCAAGAGTCATACTCGCTTTTTTATACGTTCCGTGCTATAATGCAGAAAAACACGAAAGGCCGGCAACTATGGCTACACATATTTTAGTCGTCGATGACGAGACTGCGATCGCAGATCTGGTGGAGGTCTATCTGAAAAACGAAGGCTTCACCATCCACAAATTCTATAATGCCTCCGACGCCCTGGCTTGTGTGCGGACGACACGCTTGAATCTGGCGGTGCTGGATGTGATGCTGCCGGACATGGACGGCTTTACCCTCTGCCAGCGCATCCGGGAGGACCACCTGTTCCCCATCATCATGCTCACCGCAAAGGTGGAGGATATGGACAAGATCATGGGGCTGACCTTGGGAGCGGACGACTACATCACCAAGCCCTTCAATCCTCTGGAACTGGTGGCCCGGGTCAAGACTCAGCTGCGCCGCTACACCCGGTACAACCCCAGGGAGGGGACAGTCCAGGAGGTCACCGAATACGACTTTCGAGGCCTTCAGATCTCCAAGGCCACTCACAAGTGCGTCCTGTTCGGCGAGGAACTGGCCCTGACGCCCTTGGAATTCTCCATTCTCTGGTATCTATGTGAGCACCGGGGGAATGTGGTGTCCAGCGAGGAACTGTTTGAACATGTTTGGGGCGAGGCGTTTATGGACAGCAACAACACCGTCATGAGTCACATCGCCCGGCTACGGGAAAAGATGCACGAGCCCAGCCGAAAGCCCAAATTCATCAAGACCGTTTGGGGGGTGGGGTACACCATTGAGTAAGAAAGGAAATACCCGCAGCCGCCGGAGATCTTTGCGCATCTGGGGCGGCTACCTGCTGGTCCTCATGGCTTGGGTGGTCGCAGTGATGGCCTTGGCATTCCTGGGCTTCATCATCTGCGCCAGCATCACCTGGCAGCCCTCGCCGCTCTACGACTTCCTGAATTGGGTTCGAGACTACATCGTTCTGGTCTGCATCGTCACAGTGCTGGCGGGCTGGGTGGTCATCAGCTTCTATTTTATCTCCAAGCCCATCAAGCAGCTGGACGTGGTGGCCAATGCGGCAGAGCAATTATCCCGCCCCAGTGAGGAGCCCATCCAGCTGCCGGATTCCCTGGAGGACATCTCCATCCAGCTGAATCTGGCCCGGGAGCATGCTCTCCGGGACGCCCGGGCAGCCCGGGAGGCAGAACAGCGGAAAAACGACCTAATCGTCTATCTGGCCCACGACCTGAAAACGCCCCTGACCAGCGTCATCGGCTACCTGACCCTCCTGCGGGATGAGCCTCAGATCTCCCCGGAGATCCGGGCCAGGTACACCGGCATCGCCCTGGAGAAGGCGGAGCGGCTGGAGGACCTCATCAACGAGTTCTTCGACATCACCCGCTTCAACCTCTCTCGCCTGGAGCTGGAGCGGCAGAGCGTGGACCTGACGCGGATGCTGGAGCAGGTCGCCAGCGAATTCCGCCCCATTTTCGCAGAATCGGGGCTGTCATGCAGCCTGGATCTGCCGCCCAAGCTGCACTATTCCTGTGACCCGGATAAGCTGGCAAGGGTCTTTGATAATCTCCTGCGCAACGCGTCTTATTATAGCCTGCCGGACAGCACGGTGGAAATTGCCGGACGGATAGAGGCCGGGAAAATCGTACTCACCTTCTCCAATGCGGGAAAGAACATTCCCCAGGAGAAATTGGACCGGATCTTTGAACAGTTCTTCCGTCTGGACAGCTCCCGCGCCACCCGGACAGGTGGTGCGGGCCTTGGCTTAGCCATCGCCAAGGAGATCGTGGAGCTGCACGGCGGGACCATTCGGGCGGACAGCACCGAGGATCGGATCACCTTCACCATCTGTCTTCCGTCAGACCATTCAGAAGCGCCGTAAGAAAATCACAAGAATTTCGCAGAAAACTTGCAAGGCATCCGTTGGTAGATAGACAAGTATGAAACGCCTGGTTCTGGTACCATTTCAGTATCAGAACCAGGCGCTTTATTTTGATTAGGAGGTCTTATCCCATGAAAACCATTCTCGTTCTCTTCGGCGGATGCTCCACGGAGTACGAAGTTTCTCTCCATTCCGCCTATGCGGTGCTGTCCCACATGGACCCCGCCCGCTATACTCCTTTGGCTGTGGGCATCACACGGGAGGGGCAGTGGCTCTGCTATACCGGCGACCTCTCCCGGCTGGAGGACGGTACTTGGCAGCAGGCGGCAGACTGTATCCCCTGCACCCCGCTGGTGGAACGGGAGGCCCACGCTTTACTACTGCTGGACGGCTCCGGCCGCCGTCTCCTCTTTGACGCGGTATTCCCAGTCCTCCACGGCAAGAACGGCGAGGACGGTACGGTACAGGGACTCTTTGAACTGGCCGGGGTCCCGGTCATCGGCTGCGGGACATTGTCCAGCGCCTTGTGCATGGACAAGGACCGGGCCCACCAGCTGGCGGCCCTGGCCGGCATCCGGGTCCCCCGGAGCCACGTCTTTCATTCCAGCGATGATTTCAGCCGGATCGCCCAGGCAGCGGAGGAACTGGGATACCCGGTGTTTGTCAAGCCGGTCCGGGCCGGTTCCTCCTTCGGTATCACCAAAGTCTCCGGGCCGGAAGAGCTGCCCGCCGCCATGGAGGAGGCATTCCGCCACGACAGCGCCGTGATCCTGGAGGAGACGATCCCCGGCTTTGAGGTGGGCTGCGCGGTCATGGGCAACGAGGAACTGACCGTGGGTCTGGTGGATGAGATTGCGCTGTCGGAGGGCTTTTTCAACTATGAGGAGAAGTACACCTTAAAGACCTCCGCCATCCACTGTCCCGCCCGCATCCCGCCGGAGAAGGCGGCAGAGATCCAGGCAGCGGCAAAAACCATTTACCGTGCCCTGGACTGCCGGGTATTCGCCCGGGTGGATCTGTTCCTCACCCCGGATGGGGAGATCGTCTTCAATGAGGTCAACACCATCCCCGGCTTCACCGCCCACAGCCGCTACCCCAGCATGATGCAGGGCATCGGCATTTCCTTTGGGGAGCTGGTGACCCGCCTGATCGAGTTGGGGGTGGCGGGATGAGAACCGTGTCGATTCCCCGGGAGCAGATTTTTCAGGGGCCGCTGGTCCTGGTCAACCGGGCGCATCCCCTGCATGAAAAAGAGCGATCTGCGCTGACCTCGGTGGACCCGCACCACCCCGACATTCTTCTTGAAAGCCGGGCACGGCAGCTACTGTCTGCCTGTATCCAAAAGGCGGGGGGACAGCGGGAGATCGTGCCGGTGTCCGGCTGGCGGAGCCAGCAGGAACAGCAGCGGATCTGGGACGACTCCATGGCGGAGCATGGGGAGACATTTACCCGCCAGTATGTGGCCCTTCCAGGATGCAGTGAGCATCAGACCGGCCTCGCCATCGACCTGGGAAAGGCTGCCGGATACATCGACTTCATCCGGCCTGCCTTTCCCTATGACGGCGTCTGCGGAAGATTTAGGCGTCTGGCGGCCCGGTACGGCTTTATCGAACGCTACCAGCGGGGCAAGGAGGAAGTCACCGGGATCTCGGCTGAGCCGTGGCACTTCCGCTATGTGGGGGCGCCCCACGCCCAGCTGATGGAAACCAACGGGCTGTGTCTGGAGGAGTACCGGGACTTTTTGCGGCAGGGTCCCCGGAGCGTCGCTCTGGAAAACGGCCGCATGGCCCAGGTGTTCTATGTGCCCGCCGCCGGAGCCGTCACAGAGGTGGAAGTGCCGGAGGGCTGCTGCCAGATATCCGGCGACAATGTGGAGGGATTTATCCTGACATGGTGGGGGGATACCCATGAGAACGGCTAAGAAAACCGTCCCGACTTTGGACCTCTTTCGTCTGGCGGCAGTCCTGCTGGTGGTGATGAACCACACCTCGCCCCTGGCGGATGTGTCTGCCATGGCTGATTTCTGGCTTACCCGGGTACTGGCCCGGGTGGCAGTCCCATTCTTTCTGATGACCACTGGGTACTTTCTGAGCCGGAATCACTGGGCTGGTGTGGGGCGGCAGCTGAAAAAGCTCTGCCTGCTCTACGGCGTCTGCATCCTTTTGTATCTGCCAGTGAATCTCCATGCCGGCAGCTTCACCGGTCCGGCGGATGTTTTGCGGAAACTGCTGGTGGACGGCACCTTCTACCACCTGTGGTATTTCCCGGCGACCATTCTGGGCATCGTCATCGCCCGGTGGCTCAGCCGGCTGGGCCTGCGGGTGGCTCTGCCTGTGGCGGCGCTACTCTATCTCATCGGTCTGGGCGGGGACAGTTACTATGGACTGGTTTCCCAGATCCCGCTGCTTCGGACCCTTTACGACGGCATTTTTACACTGTGCGGCTATACCCGCAATGGCCTGTTCTTCGCGCCACTGTTCCTTCTGCTTGGGGCCGCCGGAAGGCGGTGGAACCAAAAGCTGTCTCTGGCGGGCTTCTTCCTCTCTCTGGCAGCCATGAGCGCCGAGGGGCTGTGGCTCCATCGCATGGATGTCCAGCGCCACGACAGCATGTACCTCGCCCTCCCCCTGTGCATAGTATGCCTTTTTTCTCTGCTGCTGGGCGGAAACAAGGGCGAGTCCAGGAAAGTCCGGGAATTTTCCACAGCCATGTATGTGCTCCATCCCCTCTGCATCGTACTGGTCCGGGGAGCGGCAAAGCTACTGGGACTGGGAGAAATGCTCATTGAAAACAGTGTTCTCCATTTTATTGTGGTGCTGGCGCTCAGTGCGCTGCTCTCCGCCCCTTGCCTGCTGAGGCTTCAAAAGAAGCCCAGCCCCACCGCTCGGGCCTGGCGGGAGGTGGATCTGGCGGCCCTTGGGCACAACGCCCAGGTGCTGCGGAACACATTGGCCCCGGGGACAGAGCTGATGGCGGTGGTAAAGGCGGAGGCCTACGGTCACGGCGGGGCAGTGACCGCCCGCACCTTACAGCGAGCGGGCGTCCGGGCCTTTGCCGTGGCCTGCCTGGCCGAGGGGATTGCTCTGCGAAAGGCGGGCATCCGGGGGACGATCTTGATCTTAGGTTATACCTCCCCGGAGGAAGCTCCGCTCTTGACACGATGGCATCTGACCCAGACGGTGGCGGATATTGACCACGGGCGGGCCTTGGCAGCCAGAGGGCGGCGTGTCCATGTCCATCTGGCCCTGGACACGGGGATGCACCGGCTGGGCATCCTGGCGGAAAACCGGAAGGAGATCCTGGAGGCATTCCGGCTTCCAAACCTGGTAGTGGACGGTGTCTTTTCTCATCTATACGTCTCGGACAGCCTGGAAGCCGAAGATGTTGCCTACACCCAGGAGCAGCTGACCTTGTTCTATGATACGGTGGCCTGGCTCCGAACTGCCGGATATGATCCCGGCAAAGTTCATATCCAGTCCAGCTATGGACTTTGGAACCTCCCAGCTCAGCCCTGTGACTATGTCCGGGCTGGAATCGCACTCTATGGAGTTCGAAGCGATGATGCGCCTGTTCAGCGAAGCCTTGACCTGCGGCCGGTTCTGTCTCTCCGGGCCAGAGTGGCCAGTATCCGCACTGTGCAAGCCGGAGAGAGCGCCGGGTACGGGCGGGTCTTTCAGGCAGAGCAAGAAACCAAACTGGCGGTGGTCACCATCGGCTACGCGGACGGTCTGCCCCGGGATCTGCCTCAGCGGGGCGGCCAGGTGCTGATTCAGGGCCGGCGTTGTCCTATGGTGGGGCGGATGTGCATGGACCAGTTGCTGGTGGACGTCAGCGATCTTTCGGAGGTCGCTCCTGACGATACAGTGACTATTATCGGCCGGGATGGCGGTCAGGTGATTCGGGCAGAGGAACTGGCTGCATGCTGTGGGACGATTACCAACGAACTGCTCTCCCGGTTAGGCATGCGGTTACCCATTGTTTCTGGTTAAAGAGCGGTAGGGAATTTTACAAAGATTCCGGTTCGGATTTCAACATGAATATACCTTTAAACAGGAATAGCCACCAACCACGATGAAATGGTTGATGGTTATTCCCGTTTGGTCGACACCAAGAGATTCTCTCAATCGGTTTAATCTGGTGTTTTCAAGATGTCCTTATGAGGAGTCGCCCTTTGCCCCCTCCTTTTTAAGTAAAGGAATCGTCAAAAATGAACTTAACAATCCAGTATGAGGAAAAATCGTTTTCCCTAGAGAGATCATATCCAGCGTCGATATCCGGGTAATCAGTAGTCTGTAAAATGACCAGCTCTGGATAAAACAAACGCTTTGCGAGCTAGAAGCTCGAATCCACATCAGCAAACAAAAAATCCGGAATTGGAAAATTTCCAAGTCCGGAATCTTTTTTTATCGGCACTGATATAAATCCGCCAGAATATCGACACACCGCTCGATGCCAAGCTCGCCGCTATCCAATGCCACATGGAAATTCTCAGCCAGTCCCCATGTCTGTCCTGTGTAAAACTCATAATAAACTGCACGCCGCTTATCCTTGTCCCGAATCCGCTTCTCAATTGCGACCTCCGTTTCACCGTACACTTCAACAATCCGCTTGGCTCGTTTCGCTTTTTTCGCATGAATAAACGCCGTCAGGCAATCCGCATGATCCTTGAGAATCACATCCGCGCAACGACCGACGATCACGCAGGATTCTTTTTCCGCCAATTCCAGGATAATCTTTCGCTGCAGCTGCCACAGCTGATCCTGGATTGAAGCGCCCATAAATTGCCCTTCCGATAACGCAAACGCCCAATGACTACTGTAAGGCGACGCTTCCTGCTGCTTCGCCACCATCTCCGGCGTAAAACCGCTCGCCTGCGCCAGTTTTTCTATCAGTTCCTGATCATAACAGGGAATCCCGAGCTGGACCGCCAGCTGTTTCCCCACGGTCCGTCCTCCGCTGCCGAACTGACGGCTGATCGTTATAATTCTGTTGTTTGTCATCCTCGAATTCCTCCTTTTCTGGTTTTATTCTCGATCTTCATGGTCATGACGCCAGCGAGATAACGATCCATCAATTCACTTTTTCAACCCCTTAATATTCCCGTTAAAATGAAGAAATAAAAACAAGCAGGTCTCGTGAAGATGAATTTCTAGGCGATTCTAATCAAAATTATGCCTGATATTTCCTTTACTTCTATTATACTCCATAATTAAACTACGACCAATCATCATTCTTCCAAAAAAAAACAAACAACGAACAGCGGTCCGCTTTACATTGGTACTGTTCGTTGCGAAATTTTCATCCAGGATCAGCTTAAATTACACTGCATGTCCTTTTCAGACTTTTCTCTTATGCAATAGATTGATGTCGATTTTTTATCCATTAAGCAATCCAACGTCTAAATTATGCGCCTTCCTGTTCCGCGATCTTCTGATTCAATTCTTGAAAGAACTTGAACAGAAACGGAAAACAGACGATAAAAGTCAGCACGTCGGCCAGCGGCTGCGTCAGTTCGACGCCGCGCAGCTGCCACAGCTGCGGTAAAATGATGATCAGCGGCAGAAAGAATACACCCTGGCGGCAGGCGGACAGAAATGTCGCTTCCGCCGGCTTGCCGATCGACTGGAACGTCATATTCGATATAACGCCGAGCGGCTGAATAAACAACGCCAGACACTGCGCCCGCATCGCGTACGTCCCGATTTCCAGCACCTGAGCATCAGCTTTGGTAAACAGCTGGATTACCTGCGGCGCAAACACCAAGCCCACTGCCGCGAGGATGCCCATCATCACAAAACTGACGATCGTCGTAAAGGTAAACGACTGCTTTACTCGCTGATAACAGCCCGCACCGTAATTGAAACCGACGACCGGCTGATAGCCCTGGCCAAAGCCGATTAAGACAGACAGGATCAACATAAACACCTTGCCGACAACCGACATTGCCGCGACTGCCGCATCGCCGTAAACCGCCGCATTGACGTTCAGCATCACCGTCGCGATACTCGCTAATCCTTGCCGGAAAAAAGAGGGCAGACCGGTTTTGATGATCGATGAAAGATGTTCCCACTTCCATGAAATATTTCGAAAGCCGAGATGAAGCAGACTCTTATGCCGCAGGAAACAGCTCAGCAAAATCAGAAAACTGATGATCTGGCTGAGAATCGTCGCAATTGCCGCTCCGGCAATCCCCAGATGGAAAGAAAAGATAAAAATCGGATCCAGCACGATATTCAGCAGACCGCCGGCCGTAATGCCGACCATCGCCAGCGTCGCTTTGCCCTCGGAACGCAGCACATTGTTCAGCACGAAAGAGGACGACATGACCGCCGCACCCAACAGAATGTATTTCGCGTAGTCGCGGGCATATGGCAGAATTGTCTTCGTCGCGCCCAGCAGCGCCATTAACGGATCGATGAAAAGCAGACCGAACCCTGTCAGCAAAAGACCGAATGCGATCGCCGCAAAAAAGCCGGTACTCGCAATCTTCTCCGCTTCCGCATGTTTTCTTGCCCCCAGCATCCGCGAGATCAGACTGCCTGATCCAATCCCCAACGTAAAACCGACGGCCTGAATAATCGCCATCAGGGAAAAAACGATTCCCACCGCGCCGGTCGCGCTGGTGCCCAACTGAGAGACGAAGAAAGTATCCGCCATGTTGTAAATCGAGGTGATTAACATACTGACAATCGTCGGCACCGCCAGGGTCGTGATCAATCTCGGAATCGGCTGAGTCGTCATTTTCTCAACCTGACTCAGCGTCGCCTGACTGCTCATACCCGGTTTTCTCCTTCCGCGGCAATTTTCTCACCGCGCAGATTATCCGTCATGCGCTGAATATAGCTGATAAACTGCTCACGTTCTTCCGCACTGAAGCCTTCCAGAGCCAGCGCTTCGACCTCGGCGTGGATTTCACTCATCTTGGCATGCTGCTGAGCGCCAAACTCCGTGATCTGCACCTGAATACTGCGGCGATCCTTATCGCTGCGCACCCGTTCGATCATCCCGGCCTGTTCCATCAGATCCAGAATTTTAGATACTGTCGCCGGTTCAATATCGCAGGCCCGCGCCAGCTCCACCTGCGTGCGGGAGCTGCAGGTTAACAGATGCAGAATTTTTGGTTGTCCCATCGATATCCCCTGATCGGCCATGCGCGGCCGGATCTGAGCCGTCTGCGCGCGGTAGGCCCGGGAAAATAAAATACAAAAAGGTTTATTCATAAGTTCTCCCCTTTCATTAGATTCCTAATAGTTAGCTTCCTAATTATAGAATGATCCGCGAAGCTTGTCAAATCGTCTGAAGAGGGAAAGGGAAGCGGTTCTGCGTATATTTTTCAGTCTTTCCCAAAAGGCGCTCAATGAAAAACCAGGAATGATCCGGGTACTTTGGAATCGTACCGACCGCTCCTGGTGTCTTAGTTTATGATTTTTATTCTTCTTGTTTTTTTAGTTTATGACTGCCTACAAACATTCCATGAGCCGCCGCGTCAGCTGCTGCTTCAATTCTTTATCCGCAAACGCCGCCCGCACGCTGTTGAGATTCAAATGGATCAGATCCTCCCGGGTCAGTCCCAAATACCGCACCGCTTTGTCATATTCCTGATCCAGTGTCGTATCGCTGATCGTCATGTTATCGGTATTCAGCGTCACCACCGCACCGCGTTCCATCAACGGTTTCAGCGCATGATCGCTGTACGAAAGCTGATTGCGGCACTGGACGTTGCTCGTCAGGCACATTTCCAGCGGAATTTTCTTATCGATCACTTCCTGCATCACCGCGCTGTCCTCCAGACAATGACCGCCATGCCCGATCCGGCTCGCCCCCAGCTCCAGCGCTGACTTTACCGAAGCTGCCGGGCCGCTTTCCCCGGCGTGAATCGTATACGGAATTCCATATTCCTTCGCCAGTTCAAAACAATCGCGATAGCCTTCCATCGGCGTGATGCCCTCAGCACCGGCCAGATCCACCGCTACGACCCCTTTGCCTTTAAAGTCCCGGGCCATCTGAATCGTTTCCAGGTTCGCTTCGTGATTCAACGACGGTTCGCCCAGCGTCATCATGCAAAGAATTAAACCGACCTTGATCTGCGGATGCTCGCACATCGCGATCCGCATGCCTTTGATCACAGCTTTAACTGCCTGATGCTGCGTCAGTCCCTTCTGTGTATGAAACTGCGGCGCAAACCGCAATTCCACATATTCCAGTCCCTGCAAGGCCAGCGTCTTCACCAGCTCGCGGGTACAAAGCACCAACGCTTCTTCATCCTGTAAAATCGCGATCGGCAGCTCAAAGCGCGCGAGAAACTCATTCAGGCTGCCATTGTCCCGGCCCACGACAATCCGCTCACGGAACTGTTCCAGCGTGCAGTCGGAAGCGATCAGCTGGCGATCCTGAGCTAAGGCATAAGCTAGCTTTAACGTCAGCGAGCCGTCTAAATGAACGTGTAAATCAATCTTCGGAAATAGATATTCCATCGTAAAACCCCCATTCTTTTTTATTCTATTGTTTGTCAATCCTGATTGTCCAAGTACTGCCGATCGCCAATACCGCTCATACGGAAGCGGTCTGACAGCACCGGGTAACCCTGCTTTTATTGAAATTAAGGTTACGCTGTTTAACCGGCTTTGTCAATCGAAACTCTCGTTCCGTTCATGGATCCGGTTGGTTTCAAACAACTGCCGGATCGTCTGCGGATCCTCGCTTTGCCCCAGTACCCACATCAGTTTGGTAACCGCCGCCTCGCTGGTCATATCCTTGCCTTCCAGCACGCCGTAGCGCAGCGCTTTTTGTCCGACCTCATAGACGCTGAAATCACTTTGTTCATACAGACACTGACTGCAGACGACAACCGTGATGCCAGCTTGGGTCATCTCCTGAAGCTTCGCCGTCAGATCCCGCCGGATAAACGACAGCCCGCCGATCCCGAAGGCCTCGATCACCACGCCGCGGCAGGCCATCTGAATCAACGCGTCGAACAGTTTCGGATTCATGCCCGGGATCAGCTTGATCAGGACGACTTCCTTGCACAGCTGACTGCGCAGCTGAAACGGACCGTCGGCATGCGGAAATCGGGTAGGAAGCTAAGGAAGCCGATTCTTCCTTAGCTTAGCTCCTCCCAC